>Ga0181355_1000879_pt1 | contig 13088 bp, 23 predicted proteins | sample Fa13VDMM15DN_FD_130099 | JGI IMG/M metagenome (GOLD analysis project Ga0181355, IMG submission 130099) | Freshwater viral communities from Lake Michigan, USA - Fa13.VD.MM15.D.N | ecosystem: Environmental > Aquatic > Freshwater > Lake | place: USA: Michigan | collected 2013-09-23 | reverse complement strand
GGTTCTGTAGCAACTCCCCATTCCATAGCGGAATTGCTATAAGATTCTTCTATGGTCTTTGTAACTCGTTGCAAGGCAAGCTCAATCAGATAGTTTCCTCGACTAGCTGAAGCTCCTGATTTTGTCTTTGCCAATATGTCAGCAACTCTAGAGGCGGTAACTTTGCCTAAGCGGAGCTGATGCCATTCCTCAGTTCCTTGCTGTATCGCTGCAATACGATCTTCAGTTGTAAATGTAGTCATCACTTCTCCAAATAAATATAAACAATCGCCATTAAAATAAAGATCCAACAAATAAGACCAGTAAGAGCTAGGAATGTAATTAAAAATGTCATTTTTTCCTAGCCTCCTTTTCTCTTGCTAAGATCGCATCAAAAATCGGTTTAAGCTCCCAATTCTGCTTTTTTGGCATCTTTGGCAGAGGAAATCTTTGCGATTGCTGACTTGTCTTTGGAAACAACTGCATAGGCTTTGCTATACGCATCTTTTAGTTCTCCAATGTTTTTACATAAATTAATTTGTTCTAACCAAAAATTAGTTTCCTTGGTTAAATCTACTTCTTCCTCATCAGGAATATCTTCACCAGCGTAGATATACAGACCTAAACCATGCAAAGCTATGGCCTTAGCCAAGCATCTTTGCATAGCGGTATTGACCTGAAACGCATCAGGATTAGGAATAGCTTTGTTCATGTTCATAACTGGTAACTGAGCTGTCATGGTTTTGCCAAAAGCTGTTACTGAACAAAAGACCATTAGAGTTTCGTTAAAGTAAACAGGATCTTTGTATTCCCAAGTAGCGGTTGCATCGAGCTGTAAGAGCTGATCGACTGCCCAAGCCCAAGAGAGATAGGTAAACTTCCCTTTTTTCTCTGTATGCTCATTAACATTAATTCTTTTGATTTCTTGATATGTTTTCATCACTTTTCCTTTAGTCGTTGATTTCTGATTCTGCTGCATCTTTGGCAAAACGCTCCATGTAATCCAAAGTCATCATCATTACTTTTCTGCCAATCTTTTCATAATCTCCAGTATCAATCATGGCTTGGAGAGCATCTGCACCTGCTATATCTAATTCGCTCAATGCCTCTGCTATAGCTGAAGCTGTTCTGTAATCGTATTTAGCGCCTACTTTCATCAGCTCGTAGGTTCTATGTTCGATTTCGTCTGAGCGAGTGTCGTAATCTTCAGGCTCGTAGTAAGCATCATGTTTAGACATACCCATTAGAAGCCTCCTGTTCTGTAGATATAGACAAGAGCAAGGAAGATTCCGATAGTCGCTCCCATAAGCCAAGAGGCTAGGACTTCCCATAATTTAGGTTCTTTTTGCATACAATTTCCTTTCATCACTTTGTTAAAAATTACTTTTGAATTGAATCAATACGAAAATACTTAGGATTTTTTGCTAAAACAATTTTTACGGCTTGGTTGATTGTTACTGGAACACTCCACTCTTTCCAGGTATTTGTGTAGTCATCAAACTTCATTACTACACATTCTTTTTTGCCTTGACCTTTGCGTTTCATTTTTTATTTCCTTTCAGCACTTGTTAAACTGAGTTCATTATACACAATTTGACAGGTTGCAACACTTTTTTTTAATTATTTTCTAAGTGGTTTCCCTAATATAAGGGTTTTGCATTGTTTTCGTTTTGGTATATGATTTAGCCTGTTTCTTACGAAAGGATAATATGAAACCATTTGACGAATTAAAGTTGGAATTTGGGGTATTGGCTAACCTTGCAAAGCCCTTAGGAGTAAGGGAAAACGCAATTTACCAATGGTCTAAACGAGGCAAAATACCTGTAAAACACATCAGAACGCTCATAGAGCTATCGGAAGGCAGACTGACCAAGGAAATGCTCAGACCTGATCTTTTTAAGGGGTAAAGATGAATTTTTACCCTTTTCACATAGGGGATTATCTGAGTCATACCTCCCATCTTACGGATGAGGAAGATTTGACTTACAGGCGCATGATTGACCTTTATTACCAAACCGAAGAACCTTTTACGGATACGGCTAAATTGGCTCGTAAGGTAAGGTCTAGCTTTGAGATTGTAGGCAGTCTTTTGCATGAGTTCTTTGTTTTTGAGGATGATGCTTGGCATAACAAAAGAGCTGATGTGGAAATAGCCAAATACAAAGCTATGAAAGATGGGGGTCGTAAAGGTGCATCAATAAGGTGGCATAAGGGTAGCGATACCCCCCCTATACCCCTCCCTAATCACCCCCTAATGCCAACCAAGAACCAAGAACCAAGAACCAAGAACCATATAAAAACTATACCCACTCCTGAAGGAGTGAGTTCTGATCTTTGGAATGATTTTTTGGTTTATAGGAAACGACTTAAAGCTCCTGTAACGGATCGAGTTCTTGCAAGATTGGTCAAAGAAGCCGAATTAGCCAAAATGCCGTTATCGGATGTCTTAGAAACCATCATTTTTAAGGGATGGAGATCATTTGAGGCTTCATGGGTTCAGCAAATGGCTCAGAAAGCCTCAGAAATGCCTCTAGGAAGCGATAAACAGATTGAGGAGGCATACAGGATCGAATGTAACGCAGATCCTCGCCTAGCTCGTTTTAACAGCTATTTCGAGATGAAGAAATTTATCCTTGACCAAAGGGACAAGAAAAGGAAAGTTGCTTAATGGATTTGTTTGATATTCCAAGAGTTGTTCCTGAAAGCCCAAAAATGCTCAATTTAAGGGAAATTGGGGTCAATCATGCTATGGAATTTAATCAAATGTGGCATAGCCGATTACCAATTACAAGTCATTCAAATATGGTTAGAAATGCCCATAAAGTGTTTTATGGCGCTGAATTTGAAGGAAATTGTTTTGCTTGTGCTATGTGGACTGATCCAGTTGCTGGCAACAGAATGTCAAAAAATTATGTATGGCTAGAGCTTAGAAGGCTTGCTATTGCTCCTGATGCGCCAAAATTTACAGCAACTTGGATGATTGCAAAAATGATTAAGGACATCAAAAAGCGTTTTCCTGATGTAACCATGCTTGTTTCATACCAAGACACAGAAGTTCATCAAGGAACAATCTACAAAGCCTCAAATTGGGTTTTAGACTCAGTAAGCAAGTTTCAGGAATGGAGTAACGAAAAACGGCAAAGAAACAAATTACAAAGCAAAGCAGACAAAATTAGATGGGTTTATGCCTTATGAAAGTTTTGCCGATAAAAAATGAAGAAACATATCCTTGGCTTTTGCAAAAACATTACGCAAAAAGGATTCCCCAAATAATGTTTGCTTTTGGCTTATATGAAGAAAATCAGTTGGTTGGTGTAGTAACTTATGGAATACCGGCTTCTCCTGCGTTATGTATGGGAATTTGCGGTAAAGAATATGCAGATAAGGTTTTGGAATTAAATCGAGTTTGTTTAATGAACAATGATAAAAATCAGGCTAGTTTTTTAGTGGCAAATTCTATTAAATTGTTACCAAAACCCACAATTATTGTTTCTTATGCTGATACTGGTAAAGGTCATGTTGGTTATGTGTATCAAGCTACAAACTTTTTATACACAGGATTATCTGCTAACAGAGTTGATTGGACTGTTAAAGGGTTGGAACATAAGCACAGCAAAACTTTATCGGATGGAATGACTTTGGAATCCATTAAAGAAAAATACGGAGATGACTTTTATTACACAGAACGAAGCAGAAAGCATAGATACATTTATTTTCATGGAAACAAAACTCAAAAAAAAGCTATGAACAATTTATTGAAATATGAAGTTGAACCTTATCCAAAAGGAAATTCTCAGAAATACGATTCAGGATCAACAGTAGAAACACAAGGACTTTTGTTTGGATGAGCAAATTTACAAGCACCAATGTGCTGTTCGACAGCTCATAAAATGGCGCAGAATATGGGGTTTAAAGGTTTTTAGAGAGTATTTAAAAAAACATAGGTTTCATGTGAAACTTTTAAGGGACTTTGAAGATCAATGGTTGAAAGGAAATAGAGCTGATGAAAAAGGAGAATGGAAATGAACTTAAATCAACTAAATGAGAACCGAGTGGAGGAAGCTCTAATCAAGCTGTCTATGTCAGATGAGAACCATGCTCGCTGGTATGGTGAACTGAAATACCTTGAGGAAGGTCTAAAACAGGCTGAAAGCCATGCCTTTTTGCTTGCTGAAGGCACAGTTGCTGAAAGAACAGCTATAGCCAAATCTAGCGAAACTTACGCAAAAGCGGTCAAAGCATGGACTGAGGCCCTTACAAATTACAAAAAAATAGACAATGAGCGAAACCATGAGATCCGAATCATTGAGATTTGGAGAACTTTATCAAGTAACAGAAGGCAGGGAAACATTTAATGTCTTTATTTCAAAATTCTTTTGATTTTGGATATTTTAATGGAGAACCTCCTCAAGTGCTTGAAATTAGGCTTCATGATGCAAAAACATTCATTGAAAAATGGCATTACAGCAAATTAGTGCCAGCAGGACACAATATATTTTTTGGGTTGTTTTTAGATAACGATCTATATGCTGTTGCTAATTATGGAATTGGAGTAAATACTTTTCAATCATCTTTTTTATCAAAAGAAACTGGTTTTAATGTTAAAGATGAAAATTTAGTTGAATTAAAAAGATTGTGCAGAAAAGAGCCTAGAAATGACAATTTCCCACTCACTAGATTTTTAAGCATTTGCCACAAAAAACTAAAAAAAATGAATTATGAATATGTAATTTCTTTTAGCGATCCTGAACATAAACATAATGGTGGAATTTATAAAGCGTCAAACTTTAAGCATTTAGGAACAACAAGGCCTGAGATACATTTTATAGGGAAAAATGGCGAATTTATACATAGAAGAATTCCAAGGCATCATCAACTTAAAACTGGATTAACTTTTAAAGAATCCGTAAAAACACTTGGATTAACTGCAAGAGTAACGAAACCGAAAGATAGATGGTTTATCAAAATTTAACAATTAAAAGAGGAAAAATTAAATGAACGATTACGCACTACCATTACTGGTTTTAAGACGATTAACCAAGGATTACGAGGAAGCTATGCTCATAGGCAACAAAGACAAAGCCTATCAAATTGGCAGCGATCTAGTTGAAATGGCGCTCAAACTACAAGATATAGCACATGAAAATAAAAAAGTTTGACCAAATTCTGCATGACCAATACGATCCTCCAGCTCGTAGAGCTGTATCAGATTGGATCAAGATGAAATGGGGTCTAGAGGCTAAAGATAATCCTGATATTTACGGAACGGATCTGATCGTTTATAGAGATGGTCAAGCTGTAGGCTTTGCAGAAGTAGAAGTAAGGTCTTGGTATCCAAACTGTCCTTTTCCCACAATTCATGTTCCTGTTCGCAAAAAGCATATGCTTGAAGCGCCTAAGACTTTGTTCTTTGCTCTAACGCAAAACATGACTCATGCTTATTGGATTAAAGGTGAACAGGCTTTAAATCATCCTGAATGGCAGATGAAAGACGATACAAAAGATGAGCTTTATTATGATGTTCCGATAAAATTGTTTAAATTTGTGGACTTAACAGAACCTTTTTAATGACCAAAGCTGAAAAACAAAAATACGCTCAACTCGCTAGGCTTGGATGTATTTTGTGTCGGCAGAAGGAAGTCAAAAACATAGACGATTCACCAGTTGAGATCCATCACATAAGGCGCTTTGGTCAAAAGCGTAGTAACTCAGAAGCGATTCCACTTTGTATGTGGCATCACAGGCTTGGAGATAATTCGGTGCATAGCTTAGGACACAAAGGCTTTACTAACTATTGGGGTCTGTCGGAAGAAGATTTATTAGAAAAGACAAAGGAACTACTTGAGTTACGCAAAGAGAACTGACAATAACCATTCAGAAATTGTCAAAACCTTACGACAGTTAGGATGCTCTGTATTTGATACAAGCAGAGTCGCTGGTGGCTTTCCTGATTTGGTTGTTGGAAAAAATAAAGTTACTTGCTTGGTTGAGATCAAAGCTGATGCAAAAGCAAAATACACATCAGCTCAAGAATTGTTTATGATGAACTGGAGAGGATCAACAGTCGTTAGAATTAATGATGTTGATGGTGCAATACGCTTAGTTAAAATGCTTGACAACCATTGTAGTTAAGCGAAAATAAAGCCTCTAATCCCATTTCTATAGGAGAAAAAACATGGGCAAAATGGATTCTATGAAGGGTATTCCTTCAGTAACTGGTGCTAAAGCTCCTGCTGGCGCAACTTCTTCAGATAAAACTGGTGAGCGCATGGGTAAAAAAGATGGTGGTGTAGGCATGGGAATGAAAGATGCTGTTGGAAAAGACAAGCTCTTTAATACTGGTCGCACAGCAGGAATTTGTTACGAGCATAAGCGTGGTGATTGTTCACCTTGCTAAAAAAGCGAAATCCCCTAGCGTGAAGGTTCTAGGGGATCTCTAACCAAGCAACAAATCGGAGATGTTGAATGGCTGATTTAAATTCTAAAGATGGATGTAATTCCTGTATATATTTTCTCTACCAAGAAAATGATTTTATGGGTTTATGCAGACGATTTCCCACTTACCAAAACCGACATGGTTCGGAATGGTGTGGTGAATTTGTTATTGTTCCTCCAAATCCTGTCTTTGAAACAATGGTTCAAGACATTGAGATTGTCGCAATCGAAAAGCGCAAAAAGCTCATGGAAGATGCTTCTTTTGTAGCTCCTAAACCAAAAGGCAGACCAAGAAAGGTTAAAGATGAAACTTAAACCTCTTGGCGATAAGATCGTTGTAAAGCCTCAAGAAAGGCTGAAAAGCTCCATTATTGAAGTCGTAATGTCAGAGCAACCGAATATGGGAACTGTCGTAGCAGTTGGCGAAGGTAAGCTCATCAAAGGTCGCAGACAGGAAATGCCAGTATCTGTAGGCGATTTTGTTCGCTATGGAACTATGGGAACTGACGAATATCTTAAATACTTTGAATACATTGAAGATGGTGAGCGTTATTTAGTAATGAGTTGGCAAGATGTCTGTTTCATACAGGAGGAAGCTCATGCTTGAGATTATTGCAATATTCGGTTTTGGAGTTGTCGTATCGGTTATTTTTGACCAAATTTGGAAGCAACACAGACGAAAGGATCAGGAAATGGCAAAAACTGGCTTGTATTCAAATATTCATGCGAAGCAAGAACGGATCGCAAAACAGAAAGCGGAAGGTAAACCAGTAGAAAGGATGCGTAAAGTAGGAACTAAAGGCGCTCCAACGGCAGCAGCTTTTAAAGCAGCAGCTAAAACAGCGAAGAAGAAATAATATGGCAACCAAAAAACATGACAAACCAATTCCTCGTAAAACGACAGGAAAAGACAAGACCTACAATCCTACAGAAAAGGGAGCTGGTATGACAGCTAAAGGTCGAGCTGAATACAACGCTAAAAACAATGCCAATTTAAAGCCTCCTGCACCTAATCCAAAAACAGAGAAAGATAAGGGTAGAAAAGCCTCTTTTTGTGCAAGGATGGAAGGAGTTGTCAGAAAAGCTAAAGGGCCTGCCGAAAGAGCCAAAGCATCACTAAAGAACTGGAACTGCTAAATGCCTCTTAAAAAATCATCCTCAACCAAAGCATTTCAAACCAACCTTAAAACCGAGCTGAAAGCTGGAAAGCCAAAGGCTCAAGCACTTGCTATTGCTTACTCTGTAAAGCGTGAAGCAAGCAAAAAACCAAGTAAAGGAAAAAAATGAGCATTACGATAAAAGACTTAGAAATCAAAGAAGTAGAATTTATCTTGGCTGCATTATCTAAAGGTGAATACGCTTTAGTTGCTCCTGTCATTGATAAGATCAAAGTTCAAGCTATTCCTCAAGCTCATGCGATTATGCAAGCGGAAGCTGATGCAAAAGCTCAAGAATTGGTAGAGCCAAAAGAGGAATCAAAAGCTGAATGAAAATTGAGCATAGGGCAGTAGAAACCCTAATACCTTACATCAATAACAGCCGTAAGCACTCTGATAGCCAGGTGGCTCAAATAGCTGCAAGCATCAAAGAGTTTGGCTGGACTAATCCTGTATTGGTAGATGGATCTAATGGCCTTATTGCTGGTCATGGCAGACTTTTAGCAGCTCGAAAGCTAGGAATGGATAAAATTCCTGTTATTGAGTTGGCTCATTTATCAGAAACTCAAAAAAAAGCCTTAATCATTGCCGACAATAAATTGGCATTAAATAGCGATTGGGACACAGAATTGCTTACTTTGGAGCTTCAAGACTTATTGGGCGAAGAATACGACTTAGATTTACTTGGATTTGATAAAGATGAGTTAGATGCGCTTTTAAATGTAATTGAAGGCACAGATGGCTTAACTGATGAAGATGCTGTTCCTGAAGTTCCTGATGAGCCTAAAACTAAGTTAGGGGACATTTACATTCTTGGCAATCATCGGCTTATGTGTGGGGATTCAACCAGCATAAATGCGGTAGAAAAGCTCATGGATGGAAAATCTGTAGATATGGTTTACACAGATCCTCCTTATGGAATATCTATTGTTTCAAATGGTTCTGTAGGCGGTTCTAAACCTTTTGGAAGCGTTGGCGGTTCAAATATTGTTAAAGTAAATCAATACGCACCTATAGCTGGAGATGATTCTATTGATGTAGCTGTAGAAGCTATTCAAACAATAAAAACACTTGAGGCTAAAGTTGAGATCATTTGGGGTGGCAATTACTATGCCAATTATTTAGACAACAGTTCATGCTGGATTGTTTGGGATAAACAAAACACAGGAAACTTTGCTGATGCTGAATTAGCTTGGACTAATCAAAAAACAGCAGTAAGAATATTTCAGCATATGTGGAATGGAATGATTAAAGGCTCTGAAAAAGGGCAAAAAAGAGTTCATCCTACACAAAAGCCAATAGCTTTAGCTGAATGGTGTTATGAGCAATATGGCAAAGAATGTGAAACAGTATTAGACTTATTTGCAGGAAGTGGAAGTTCATTGATTGCTTGTGAAACTAAGAAAAAACAAGGATTTATGATGGAACTTTCTCCAGCTTATTGCGATGTAATAGTTAAGCGTTGGCAAGACTTCACAGGGAAGCAAGCAATCCTTGAAACACAAGGGGTAGAATCAATTTCATAACTTGATGATTCCGTTAATAAAAATGCCACAAGAACCTCACGAACCTTCTGAAAAAACAAGAGCGCAAGCTGAACAGGCTGCTGGCTTGGGTTTACCCCATGAGCAGATAGGCGCTTTGATTGGAATAAGCGATAAAACGCTTAGAAAATACTATTCGACTGAATTAGCCGTAGGAAAGGCTAAAGCATCAGCTAAGATTGCTCAAACGCTATTTAACAAGGCCATTAAAGGCGATACAACTGCTGGAATATGGTGGACTAAGGCTCAGATGGGCTGGGGCGAAACCAATACGACAAAGCTGGCTAATGCTGATGGCTCAAATATTACTGGCTTAGAAGTTAGTTTTGTAGATCCTGATGGAAATAGACCAAGAGATTAAGGATTCCTTATCAAAAATAAGGTTTCCTAGAAAATTTGAGGCGCTTTTTAAGCCTGAAAAGGTTAGGTATCGCATATTTTATGGTGGTCGAGGAGGTGCTAAGTCATGGTGTTTTGCTAGAGCTTTATTGACCAAAGGCGCTAAATCGCCTATGCGAATATTGTGCGCTAGAGAATTTATGACCTCCATGAGAGATTCTGTTCATAAGCTCCTTTCAGACCAAATTTATGAGCTAAAGCTCCAAGCCTTCTATGAAATTACTCAGACCACTATTCGAGGCATTAACGGAACTGAATTCATTTTTGCTGGCATTAAGAACAATACCAATAACATCAAATCCATAGAAGGCATTGATGTAGCATGGGTTGAGGAGGCTCAGTCTGTGTCGGCTAATAGTTGGAATGTGCTGATTCCGACAATTCGTAAGCAAGACTCAGAGATATGGGTTAGCTTCAATCCTGAGTTGCCTACAGACGAAACTTGGAAGCGTTTTGTTGAAAGTCCTCCTGAAAGCTCTGTAGTCGTAAAAGTGAACTGGAATGACAATCCTTGGTTTCCTGAAACCCTTAATCTAGAACGCTTATCGCTTAAAGGTAGAGATTTATCTGCCTATAACAATGTATGGGAAGGCGCTACAAGGAACACAGTTGATGGCGCTATTTTTGGTAAGGAAATGGAACAAGCTGAGCTTGAAAACCGAATTACCAATGTTCCTTACGATCCTTCCAAGCCTTGTCATGCGGTTTTTGACCTTGGTTGGGCAGACAATACAGCTTGTTGGATTATTCAATATGTTGGATTTGACATACGAGTGCTGAGATATTTTGAGGATAACCAAAAGACTATTCAGCATTATCTAAGCCTAATGCAAACATTTGGATACATTTACGACACTATTTGGCTACCTCATGATGGAGCTGCCAAATCATTAGGAACAGGAAAGTCGATTGAGGAAATTGTCAGAGCGACAGGATTAAAGGTTCAGATCCTTGACCGAGTTCCAGTTGCAGATTCAATTAACGCAGCAAGAACAATATTTCCAAGATGTTATTTTGATAGAAAAAATACAGAAGAAGGTTTAAACTGTTTAAGACATTATCGCTATGATGTTGATGAGCATGGAACTTTCAGTCAAAAGCCTTTGCATGACATCTATTCTCATGGCGCAGATGCTTGGCGGTATATTGGATTAATGGTGAATGAGCCTAAGAAAAGGCAACCAGTTAAACAAACTTATGCTCCTATGGGGAGTTGGATGGGATAGATATGGCAGATTATCAAGATCAAGATTCTAGCGAAGATAGTCGTATTAATGAAGCTAAAAAGTTTCTAAACCTTTGTAACGATACCGACTCTAACAATCGAGCTGAAGCTCTTGATGATGTGAGGTTTTGCGCTGGCGATCAATGGCCAGTTGATGTGCAAAATAGCCGAGTTTTAGAGTCTAGACCTTGCTTGACAATTAATAAAGTTGATGCCTATGTTCGTCAAATCTGTAATCAAATCAGACAGCAAAGACCTCGGATTAAAGTCCAAGGCATGAATAACGAGGCAGATGCCAAACTAGCTGAAATTCTTAGTGGTGTTTGCCGACACATTGAATACCAATCCTCTGCTGATGTCGCATACGATACGGCAGTTGAATATGCAGTAAAGATGGGTTGGGGTTACTTCCGAGTAATGACTGATTACATCTCTGATGATTCTTTTGAACAGGAAATCTACATCAGACCAATCGACAATCCTTTTACAGTCTATTTTGATCCTAACTCACAGCTTCCTGATGGATCGGATGCAGAGCGTTGTTTGATTACGACTGTCGTTAGTAAAAAGACCTTTAAAGCTATGTATCCTGGTATGGATGATGGTCAAGGCTTTACTAGCCGAGGAACTGGCGATTCGGATGCAGAATGGGTTACTAAAGAAGATGTTCGGATTGCTGAATACTTCTACACAGTCAAGACTCCTACAAAACTGGTGCTTTTGTCAGATGGAACAAGCGTTTATCAAGACGAAATGCCTAGTGAACAAGCTCTAGCAGATGCTGGAATTACCATCATTGAGAAGCGAGATACCTACAAGAAGCAAATCAAGTGGTGCAAAGTAACAGCTATGCAAGTGCTTGAAGAAGGAGATTGGGCTGGTAAATACATTCCAATCATTCCTGTTTATGGTCAATCTTGCATTATTGATGCCAAGCATAAGAAGTTTGGTTTGGTCAGAATGGCAAAAGATCCACAGCGTATGTATAACTACTGGACTACAGCTCTAACAGAATCTGTCGCTTTAGCTCCCAAAGCAAAATGGCTATTGGCAGAAGGTCAAGACGAAGGACATGAACAAGAATGGAATCAAGCCAATATTAAGGCTATGCCTGTATTGCGTTACAAGCAAACAGACACAGAAGGCAGAGTTGCTCCAACTCCTACTCGCTTACAACCTGAGCCTCCTCCTGCTGGTATTGTTACAGCGACACAAGGAATGTCTAATGACTTAATGACTGTCGTAGGTATTTATGATCCTAGTCAGCTCCCACAAGGAAACATCTCAGGTAAGGCTTTGGCTGGTCAGCAACAGCAAGTCGATATGGTGAACTTCCACTATTACGACAATCTGACTCGCTCTATTGCTTATTGTGGTCGCATTATTCTTGATCTAATTCCTAAGATTTACGATACCGAAAGAGTTATGCGGATTATCGGAGCTGATGAAAAGCCTGAAATCGTTACCTTAAATCAACGAGTAACGGATGAGCAAGGTGTCGAGAAGATACTTAATGATGTGTCTGTTGGTCGCTATGATGTGGTTATGGATACAGGACCAGGCTTCTCAACCAAGAGAACAGAAGCTGTCGAAAACATGATGACTTTGCTTGCTGCCGATCCTAATTTAATGGCAACTGCTGGTGATTTAATTTTCCGAAATATGGACTTCCCTGGCGCTGAAATTATTGCCGACAGACTCGCAGCTTCCAATCCATTAGCTCAGATTGACGAGAAATCAGATGTTCCTCCTCAAGTTCAGATGCAATTGGCACAAGCTCAGCAGATGATTCAGCAGTTACAGCAAGAAAAGCAAATGTTGGCTATGGATATTAAATATGGCGCAACAATGCAACAAGCCAAGGAAGATGCTCATACTAAGCGCACTCTCATGGAAACTACTGCTAGAGCCTATAACACTCAGACAATGGCAGAAGTTAAGGTCAATGACCAAAACACTAGATCCATTACAAGTCAGAATAAGACAGAAATTGATGCGATTGTTAAGCTACTTATTGCCAATCTTGATACAAGACAGTTGGAAGCTGAAATTGAGCGTAGAAATGACGAGCAATTTGCTTATGCTAGAGAAGCAGCTAAAGATATTGCCCATGAAGCTAATCCTTTAACTGGAGAGCTTCAAACCAATATTTCTATGCCTCAAAGAGATGTAGCTTTAGAGCCAATCCAACCCCAACCAATGCAACAACCTATGCCACAAGGAGTCCAATAATGCCAAGAGATATTGTTACCTCAGAAAATCGTGAAGAATTTATTGAAAAAAAAATAGCTGAAAAATCTGGTAAAAAGCCTAGCAAAAAGCCTAAAACAGAAGGCGAAAAGATGAGGG
>Ga0181355_1000878_pt1 | contig 13096 bp, 20 predicted proteins | sample Fa13VDMM15DN_FD_130099 | JGI IMG/M metagenome (GOLD analysis project Ga0181355, IMG submission 130099) | Freshwater viral communities from Lake Michigan, USA - Fa13.VD.MM15.D.N | ecosystem: Environmental > Aquatic > Freshwater > Lake | place: USA: Michigan | collected 2013-09-23 | reverse complement strand
TAAAACCCTATCCAATCAATACATTCAACGAAATCTTAAAACAGTTAAGAAAAAAGATTCATACGCTGGAGGGTATTTATTAGATCCTATACCGGGTTTATATTCAAATGTTTCTGACTTGGACTTTACCTCACTGTATCCCTCTATTATTAAAACATTAAATTTAGGAGTTGAAACATTAGTGGGTCGTATTATTACTAAAGATAATTATGAACAAAATAACTCACTTAAGGATCTTAAATTAAGAGACCCAAATGAAGAAATTGAAATTGAAAAACTGAACCACACAACATATAAACTGAAAAAAGCCAAAATAACAGTGGGTAAATTAATTACCTACATTACTTCACATAAGTGGTCCATATCAGCTAGTGGTGCATTTTATCGCACTGATATTAAAAGTATAGCTTGTGAAGTATTAGAGGATTGGTTTAATAAAAGAGAGTATTATAGAGGACTAAAGAAAAAAGCAGGTAAAGAGGAAAATTGGGATGACTATAAATTCTTTGATTTATATCAAATGGCCTTCAAAATCCTACAAAACGCATTGTACGGTACTTATGCTATTAACTCATGGAGGTTTACTGATGGTTTTAAAATATGTTCTGCCTCTATCACTAACAGTGGTCAAGTTTTAACTCGTACTTCAATTGATTATATTAATTACTATATTTCAGAACAACTTAATAAACCAGTTACTAAATGTGTTGTTGCAAGCGATACAGATAGTATGTATATGGAATTAACTGAACTATTAAAATTTAGATATCCTGACTTAGATCTTTCAAACCGTGAACTTAAAATTGAAAAATTACTTATATTAACAGATGAACTCCAGAAAAAAGCAAATGAAAATCTAAATAATATATCTAGAGATTTATATAATGTTAATGATAAACATTACTTTGAATTAAAACAAGAAGTAATTGCTGAAAAAGCATATTGGGCTGGTAAAAGAAGATACGCCATGTATATTATTAATAAGGAAGGAGTACCTGTTGAAGAACTAGATATGAAAGGACTAGATATCATGAAATCTAATTTCCCGCCTTATTTTAGAGAATTTGGTGAAAACATATTAAAGTCTATTCTGTTTGATAAATCTAAAACAGATATAGATAAAGACGTTATTACATTTAAAACTTCATTATCAAATATATCTTACAATAAATTACTTAAACCTACAGGTGTTAAAAAAATTGAAGATTATATTGAACGACCTCCATTAGCAGGAGAAATATTCTCTAAATTATTACCTCGTACTCCTATTAACAGCAGATCTGCTATTATTTATAATGATCTTTTAAGATTTAAAAAATTAAATAAAAAATATCCTGAATTTAGGATAGGAGATAAAATGTATATAGCTTATCTAAAACCAAACCCATATCGTCTGAATGTCATGGGATGTAATGGATATAATGATCCTCCAGAAATTCAAGAATTTATTGAAAAATATATTGATAGAGGTATTATCTTTGAATCAGTAATGAAGAATAAACTAGAATCCATCTATAATGACTTAGGATGGAAATTAAATTTAAATCCAATACAATCAAAATTTTTTAACTTTAACTAAATATGGAACGAATAAAATTAGAAAGTATCATTGAAAAATACCATTTAGGTGGTTTATGTGAAGCAGTACAATGGAACATCCAGGATCATCAATTATCTATCAGATTTATATCTCCAAACCGTGATATGGCAGGAGAAGTTAAATGTTCATCCTTTATGTTAGAAAATAGTAATGCTGTTATATATAATACAACTCAATTAAGTAAATTAATAGGAGTTATGGATAAAAACATTAATTTAAATTTATCTAAAAGTGGAAAAGTATTTACTAAACTTTACATTTCAGATGAAACATTTAATGTCACTTATGCTTTAACTGACCCTATGATGGCGCCTTCAACTCCTGATGTTAATGAACCAGATAAATATGATATTGAATTAAAACTAGACAAAAATTATGTCAATAATTTAATTAAAGCTAAAAACTCTATTACTAATGATAATACTATGGGTATTCAAGATGATAGAAATTTATATGGAAATAGTATTTTAAAATTTATATTTGGAGGTGAAAATGACTACTCAAATAAAATAACATATGATATCCCCTTAGAAACTAATACACCACATATAATTATTTCTGAACTACTAACATTTGATTCAGATTTATTTAAAACCATATTAAATGCCAACAAATCATTTAATCATATGTCAATGAAAATTAACACTCAAGGATTAATGAGATTAGAGTTTGTGTATGATGATGTTACTTCTGAATACTTTATTTTAAAGAAAGCAGACATCTAGTTTGGCTACATGGAGTATTATTGTTATATTTATGTATAATTAAAACAACAGGTTATGAACATCAAAAACATCGAAAAAGTAGAAAAAGTGATTCAATTGCAACGATTAGCAAATCAGCAAATTGAACAATTTGGAGAAGCAGATCATGATCTAGTAGATCAAATGATTGAATTAGCTGATACATTAACTCCAGAGGAGCAAGATGCAGTATTAGAATTATATTATGGTTTAAATTATCAATTTTAAGATTATGAATAATTTAAAAAGAAATAATATGAGAAAAACACTAATTTTACTACTTACCTATATTACATTAATGATATCATATATCTCAGTGTTACTGTTAGGTAGTAACATCTATGACCGTCAGTCTTTCTGGGTTCAGGTTTTAATGATTATCTTTACAACCTTATTTGCTGGTGTACCATTAATGAATTACTGGAAAGGTCAATTTGAAAAATTAATTAAATAAGTAATGTGGCTTACATTAAGATTGATTTTTGGATAATAGATGATGATTACTATGAGGGCAGAATAAAAAATCGTAATAATAAACTTATGATGGTTGAAGCCCAAGAATTAGGAGAATTAATCTACAAATTATTTCTATTATACTAACATACATATAATTAAACCCGTTATAAATAAATCCCCTGTTATGGACAGAAAGAAAAGAGAGAAGAAAAAAGTATCAATTATTAGTGATCCTGCTATTTCACCTTATTATATCTCTAAGGATGAACATAGCTACACAGTACTTGAATTATCAAGTAATGGAAAATCCACAGATAAAATGATAGGTCACTATTCTGCTTTAGGAGGTGCTTTGAAAAAAGTATCAGAACTTAAAGCAAATCTAAAACCTCAATATGATTCTATTAAAGAATATTTAGAGGAATACAATAATAAATATAATAATCTTAAACAAATTTTAAACATCGGAGTATGAAATTAGAAGCTTTATACAATGCTTTGATAGTTAAACCTATCGAAATTGAAGAAACCACTTTTGGCAACATTGTTGTTCCTGACTTAGGGAATGAAAAAAACAAAATAGCTGAAGTAATTAATGTAGGACCAGGAATGGTAGTTGCTGGAGTTGGGTTTATACCAACTGTAGTTAAACCAGGAGACAAAGTAATTCTACCAACAATGGGATTCACCAAATTTGAATTTGAAGGAGAAGAATTTTGGATCGGTCCTGAAAATAGTGTTTTGTGTAAAATAAATAATAACTAAATATGGCAAAAATTATTAAATTAGGTCACGAATCACGTGAAAGTTTAGTTAGGGGTATTAACACCTTAGCAGACACAGTTGTATGTACATTAGGCCCTCATGGTCGAAATGTTGTATATGAAAAGGAAGGACAAATCCTAAGTACAAAAGATGGTGTAACAGTAGCAAAATCTGTTGAACTACCAGATGTTATTGAAAACATGGGCGCTAAAATGTTAAAACAAGCCTCCATCAAAACCGCTGATAATGCAGGTGATGGTACAACTACTTCAACATTATTAGCTAGAGAAATTGTCATTCAAGGTTTAGAACACGTAAATAGAGGAGGAAACGCTGTTGAAATTAAGCGGGGGATTGATGCTGGAGTAAAACAGGTAATCCAAGGTCTGCGTGAACAAATTGCTGAAGATATCTCTTCTGAAAAACAACTTGAACAAATTGCAACCATCTCAGCAAATAATGATGAGGAAGTAGGCCGATTAATTGCCACTGCAATGGAAAAAGTAGGTAAAGATGGAGTTGTACATATTGAAGAATCTAAAACAGGAGACACATACCTTGAGACAGTAGAAGGGATGCAATTTGATAGAGGATATAAGTCACATTTCTTTGTTACAAACAACAACACAATGGCTTGTACTTTAGAAAATCCATATATCTTGATTGCTGATGCTAAATTCACTCAAGTTAAAGAATTATTACCTATTTTAGAAGGTGTATCTAATACTAACCGTCCTCTTTTAATTATAGCTGAAGATATTGAAGGTGAGGCTTTAGCTACATTAATTGTAAATAAAGCTCGCGGTGTATTAAAAATAGCAGCAGTTAAAGCACCTGAATTTGGTGATAGAAGAAAATTAGTATTAGAGGATATTGCTGTTTTAACTGGAGGTCAGGTTTATTCTAAAGATAAAGGAATGAAATTAGACAAGTTCAATTGGGATTGGTTTGGTCAATCACGACTAGTAACAGTAACTAAGGAAACTACTACTATTATTGATGGTAAAGGTTCTGAGGATTTGATTAATCAACGAGTAGAGGAACTCCAATCACAAATTGAATCCTCTCATATGCCGTTTGAAATTGAAAAACTTCAAGAACGTTTAGCTAAATTTGTAGGAGGTGTTTCTATTATTCATGTTGGTGGAAATACTGAAACTGAAATGAAAGAGAAAAAAGATCGAGTAGATGATGCTTTACATGCCACAAAAGCAGCACTTGAGGAAGGTATTGTTCCTGGAGGTGGTGTTGCATTATTATTTGCAAGAGAAAATATATCATGGGAAAAAGTTGATGGTACAGACTTTAATACAGGAAAAAGCCTAGTTTATTCAGCATGTGGTAAACCATTCTATCAAATTCTTAATAATGCGGGCTATTCAGATAGAGAAATTTATCCTATTGACTCTCAGATTGGTGAAAAAGGAATAGCAGGTTTAGAACCTTGGTTTGGTTTTGATTTAAAAACTGAAGCTATTGTTAATATGAGAGAGGTTGGTATTATTGATCCTATGAAAGTGACAAGAAATTCTCTAGAAAATGCTTCATCAATTGCTGGTACTATTCTATTAACAGAATCAGTAATAGCTAATGATCCTGATGTTAAAAAAGAGGATGATTTCAATCCAATGATGGGTATGATGTAATTTGGCTAACACAAAAAGTTTTATTATCTTAATTACGTTATGAAACACAAACATACTATTTGGAACGAGAAATATAGGCCTGACATTCTAGACAACTATATTGCCTCGGATGAAATTAAAAATATTTTTCAGGCTTACATTGATAAACAAGATATTCCTCATCTTGGATTCTTCGGAAAAGCAGGCTCAGGAAAAACTACATTGGCAAAATTAATAGCTAAAGGTATTGACTGTGATTTACTCTATATTAACGCCACAGATGAAAGATCTATGGATGTTATTAGAGAAAAAATCGGAGGATTTGCATCCAGTGCTTCATTTAAACCACTTAAAATAGTTATATTAGATGAAGCTACTCACCTTTTGATGGCCAGTCAAGTATTGCTATTAAATATGATTGAAACATATAGTGCTAAAACTCGGTTTATTTTAACAGGAAATTATCCAGAGCGACTAATTGATCCACTTCGTAGTAGACTTACAGAATACGCGCTTATTCCACCATCTAAAACGATAATTGCCCAACATATTGTCCGTATATTAGAAAATGAAGGTATTGAATATGAGTTAGAGGGAGTTGCTGAAATTGTTAAAAAATGTTATCCTGATTTAAGACGAATTATTAATACATTACAAAAATGTAGTACTACAGGAAAGTTAGTAGTTAATATTAATCTAAAATCAAATCAAAATTACATTGAATTAATATTGGAGGAATTATCTCAACCTAAACCTAAATTCAATACAATTAGACAAATATTAGCAAATTCTGATATTTCTGATTACACTGAGCTATTTAAATCATTATATGATAATTCCTCTAAGTATTTGAGAGACAAAGAAGGCTCAGTGGCGGTTTTAGTTAATGAAGCCTCATATAAAGCTAATTTCTCACTTGATAAAGAAATTAACACAGCAGCTCTAATCAGCCAGATTATTGAATTAAAGTAACCAATTAAATTTTACATATGAACCCCCCAGCAGGACAATCCCAACCAAACATTGATTTATCAAACACAACTCCAATTGAGTCATCAACTGGTAGACGTGTATTTCAAGAAGGCGCTATCCTTCGTAAAGTTTCAAAATTTATAATAGGTTCACAAGAAGACGCTATTTTACCAATCCCTGTTATGTTTGACATTGAAACAGGAGAAGTAGTAATTGAAATGCTTCCTAAGGAACTGAGAGAAGAAATGACTGAGTATAACAAAAATCTGACTAAAAACAATTAATGAAACAACCAAAATCTGTGTTTGACTGGATGAAGGAAATAACTGTAGTTAAATCCTCATCTGATTCATTTGATGAAGAAACCTGGAATAGTTTTAACACATTTATGATACATCGTTTCATAAGTATGCATCAACCGTATGTTGAGATTGTAAACTATATTCAAGGATTAGACATTAAGGATAAAAAACAAGTGTATGAAATTTATAGAGAATTACTCCCTAAAAAGAGTATATTTGCTAAATACATTAAAGATCAAACAGAAAGTCCTTCATCCAGTCTAGCAGATTATATTTCATTATATTATCAAGTATCATTAAGAGAAGCTTATAATTATTTAAATATATTACCCACTGAGGTTATAAAGGAAATATTAGAGGAATTAGGAGCAGATGAAAAAGAAATCAAAAAACTAACTAAAGTTGGCAAAGAAAAACAAAGTACCAAGTGAGATAAAACATATTGTTGAATATCATGCTCCTGAAATTGACTGGCGGTATCAAAAATTAGTTTCATATTCACAGTTTTCTATATACAAGACCTGCCCTCTAAGATGGTATCTTCAGTATAAAGAAAAACATAAGGTATTCACAGATAATATCCATAATGTATTTGGAACTGCTATACATGAAGCCATTCAACATTATTTAACAGTAATGTATAATGTTAGTACAGCAGCGGCTGATAGGGAAGATATTATAGGGATGTTTGAAAACCGATATAGGGAGTTATATAAAGAAAAATACAAGAAAAATAATAACAAACATTTTTCCTCAGCAGAGGAAATGGGTGAGTTTTATGAAGACGGAGTAAACATCTTAGATTATTTTAAGAAAAATAAAACTAAATATTTCTCAAAACGAGGTTATCATCTTGTAGGATGTGAAGTTCCTATTCATATTATTCCTGACCCAAGTATAGATTTTGTAATATATCAAGGTCATCTTGATATTGTTTTATATCATGAACCAACCCAAACCCACGAAATCATTGATATTAAAACAAGTACTAGAGGTTGGTCTGATTATGAAAAAAAGGATGAACTCAAGCCATCTCAAGTTGTATTATATAAAAAATATTATTCTGAACAATATAAAGTTCCTGAGGATAAAATTAGTGTTAAATACTTTATTTTAAAGAGAAAATTACCTATTGATCCTAAATTCCATGTAAGTCGAATCCAAGAATTTTCTCCTTCGTCAGGTAAAATTAAAATGAAAAAAGTATCACAATCATTCAGTTCTTTTATAAAAGAATGTTTTCATCAAGAACCTTCACCTGATCCAAAACCATCACCTTCTAACTGTAGATTTTGTCCTTTTTCAAAGAATACTAAACTTTGCGGAAAAGGTATATACGTATAATAAATGATGTTATGCTAAAAAATGAAGGCAAAAAATTAACAAGTGCTTATATTGACAAAGATATATTAGAAGAGTTTAAAATTCTTAGTTTTAAACATAAATTCAATATACAAAAGCTTGTAGAACGAACTATGAGTTTATATATTAATAATGACGAGTTTCGTAAAACAATTCAAAAACATAAATTATGATAAAAGGTTATTTACCAAAAGATGAAAGGAAGAAAATTCTTCTTTTAACCGATGATATAAGAGTACATTCTGGAGTGGCTCATATCGCCCGAGAAATGGTTATCAATACTTGCCATCGGTATAATTGGGTACAACTAGCAGGGGCCATTAAACATCCTGATGCAGGTAAGAGAATGGATTTAAGTCAAGACACTAGTAATAAAACTGGAGTAGAAGATGCTAGTGTCATTATTTATCCAACAGATGGATACGGTAATCCAATTTTACTCCGCCAGATTATCGAATTAGAAAACCCAGACGCAATCTTTTTAATTACTGATCCTAGATACTTTACTTGGGTATTTGAAATGGAAAATGAACTTAGAAAGAAATTACCAATAGTATATTTGAACATTTGGGATGATTTTCCTGCCCCACAATACAATGAGGAATTTTATGAGTCATGTGATGCCCTGTTTGGTATCTCTAAACAAACTGCTCTTATTAACCAAATTGTACTAGGTAATAAAGCAGATAATAAAATTATTAAATATGTTCCTCATGGTCTTGACCCTGAAACATTTTACCCTATTAAAAATGATGATATTGAGTTAAATTCATTCAATCAACAGTTATTTAATGGTAAGTCATATGATTTTGTTTTATTATTTAATTCAAGGAATGTTAGACGAAAAAATATCTCTGATACAATTTTAGCTTGGAAAGTATTCACTGATGGTTTACCTCGTGAAAAAGCTGAAAAATGTGTTTTAGTACTTCATACTAACCCAGTAGATGAAAACGGAACAGATCTACCTGCTGTTATTGAGTATTTTTGTGAAGAAGGAAAGAATAATGTTCTAATTTCAGCTCAACGTTTAGATTCTAAACATATGAATTATCTGTATAATATAGCTGATGGTACAGTTTTATTATCAACTAATGAAGGTTGGGGATTATCATTGACTGAATCACTACTAACAGGTACTCCATTTATTGCTAATGTGACAGGAGGAATGCAAGATCAAATGAGATTTATTGATAATAAAGGAAACTGGTTTACTCCATCTGTTGAAATACCTTCCAATCATAGAGGTACTTTTAAAAAACATGGTAGCTGGGCTTTACCAGTATTTCCCTCTAATTTATCTTTAGTTGGCTCTGTACCTACTCCTTATATATTTGATGATAGATGCTCATTTGAAGATGCGGCTCTACAAATTGAAAAATTATATGAAATGGGTAAAGAACAAAGACAACAAATAGGAGAGGAAGGCAGACAATGGGCTTTAGGTCAAGAAGCAGGATTCACCTCTGAGGTAATGTCTCAAAGAATTATTGAGGGAATGGATGAACTATTTGAAAAGTGGCAACCCAGAGAATCATATGAATTTTTATCAGTAAATGACTTTCAACCACGTAAACTAAAACATAATCTTATATATTAATAAACCATGAACAAACCGTTATTTGTAGTAAGTTGTCCTATAGATTGCTATAGTGGATATTCATCACGCAGTCGTGATTTAGTTAAAGCCTTAATTGAATTAGACAAATATGAAGTTAAAATATTACCTCAACGTTGGGGGAATACACCCTGGAACTTCATTAAAGAAAATTTTGAAGAATGGGGATTTTTAGAACCTTATATTCTAAAACAACCACAATTACCTCGTCAACCTGAATATTGGGCTCAAATAACAGTTCCAAATGAATTCCAGAAAATAGGTAAATACAACATAGGAATAACTGCTGGAATTGAAACTACTGCGTGTGCTGGGCCTTGGATTGAAGGATGTAATAGAATGGATTTAGTAATTGTAAGTTCTAAACATTCAAAAGATGTATTTGAGAATACAGCTTATAATATGTTAAATGAGCAAAAACAAGTGGTAGGCCAACTAAAATGTACCACACCGATAAAGGTATTGTTTGAGGGAGCTGATACTGAAATATACCGTATACTTGAGGAATCTCAAATGGTACCATCATCTATATATCAAGATATTAATAAAATCCCTGAAAAATTTGCTTACCTATTTGTAGGACATTGGTTACAAGGTGATATGGGAGAGGATCGCAAAAATGTAGGATTATTAATTAAGGCGTTTTATGAAATATTTAAAAATAAATCTAACCCTCCCGCATTAATTTTAAAAACTAGTATAGCAGGGACCTCATATATCAATAGAAGAGAAATTATGAGGAGAATTAATTCTATTAAAAAAACAATTATAGCTGATACTTTACCTAATATTTATGTTTTTAGTGGAGATGTATCTGATGAAGAAATGAATATGTTGTATAATCATCCTAAAGTTAAAGCTATGATTAGTTTAACTAAAGGTGAAGGATTTGGCCGTCCGTTATTAGAATTTACATTAACAGGTAAACCTGTTATTGCTCCAGGATGGTCAGGTCAAATTGATTTCCTAAATCCAGTATTTAGTACTTTAATTGGGGGTGAGTTAAAAGATATTCATCCTTCAGCAGTAGTTAAAGATATGTTAATTGAGAACTCAAAATGGTTCACTCCAGATTTAACTCAAGTAGCTCACCATTTATATAATTGTTATGCTAATTATAAAGAGTATAAAAAAGGAGCTAAATCACAACAGTATAGATCTAAAGAAAATTTTTCATGGAATGTTATGAAGAATGAATTAGAATCTATCCTTAATGAAATCCCTCAAATAGAGACAGTCCAACCAATGCAACTACAATTACCTAAACTAAAAAAAGTAGGTGAACAAAATCAAGAACTTCCTAAAATACAATTACCAAAACTTAAAAAATTATGACAGTAAATGAATTTAAAATGTGGCTTCAAGGATTTACTGAAGCCCTTGAACTAGATCTATCCACTGGATATGACGCATCAGATTTAGAAGATATATTTGAGGTAATTTTTAAAAAATTAGATACAGTAGTACCTGATGTTGCTCCTAATCAATTTCCATTAAAGGATGTATCACCTTCAGTCCCTAATCAATTTCCATTAACTCAAGATCCTTCCACACCTTCCCCATATTCACCTTCAATACCTGGATATATACCTAATATCTATTTTACAACTAATTGCAATAGATTAACTCCATGGTCTCATAGTGATTCAACATATAGTACTAACAATATTAAAAATGAAAAATAATGGATAATTTAGAAATTTGCCCTTGTGGAAAAAGTAATGCTTGTTATACTCAACAAGTAAATGAAAGTATTAAAAACAGAATGTGTTACGGTTGTGGATTTTTAAGTAACAGTTTAATGAAAGAAGGAGAGACATTTTTTGAAGAACAATATGATATTTTACCTGAATTATATAAAGATTTAATTTGGGAAGATAAAGGAGGATACAAATGGATGCCTGCCACAATCAATATTGTTGATAAAGGAATTGTGTTTGCCTCTGGAAATAGTACAGATGAATGGAAATGGGGAGCAGCCAAAGCTATCTTAATTCCAGAAGATGAAAAACAAAAATATCCTAATCCAACATCTCCAGGTACTTATTATACTCACAGAACTGATATGAAAACTCTAAAACATTTTGAACAAAATGATTATATTGGAGCTTTAACTTATCTAGGAGTCTTACCAGAAGATGAAGAATAATTTGGCTTCCACAATTTAGATTATTATATTTATGAATATGATAAAAATAATATCACTTCCTGGAGATCGATGGATAGAACAAACATTTGATGAAAATAATAATGAAATACATTTCCTCAATTCAGATAGGTATTGGGAAAAAAGAGAATGGGAAAATGGGAAATGTATTTATTTTGAAAACTCAAACGGCAAAATAAAAGATAAAGCCAAAATGGAAGAATATTATAAATTTTTAGAGGCAATAAATAAAAGGTATAATGTATGGGATACTTTTTAAATATGATTTATCACGAGGACAAAGCTTATAAAATTATAAGAACAATGCCCAAACATAATGAAATAGGTAGAGGTAAAGAATATGTTAAATTATGGCATGATTACCTTGGAGCAGATAAAACACTACAGAATGCAACTCATTATCTTTTCTGTACTGAAATTCTAGATGCTGAAATTTTAGAGGATGAAATTGTAGAGGAAAATGCCGAAAGTTAATATTAATTTTGGATACGGAAATGAAGATGAATGTCCGTATTGTGGGGCAATAGATACTTATATTGATAAAAATTATAATGTTAGATGTTCTGATTGTAATCAAATTTTAGAATTTTCTCCTACTGAACAACAACCTAAACATAAAGTCAAAAAATTCAAAGATGAAAAATAATTTAACATACGCAATTACAGTCTGTAATGAGGAAGTTGAGTTACAAAAGCTGATAACATTCCTCCTTGACAAGAAAAGACTTGAAGATCCTATTGTTGTGTTGTATGATAAAAAGAATGGAAGTAAGGGTGTTGAAGAGTATCTAAGATCACACTCTATTAATGGTGAGTTTAATTGGCACGCAGAAGAATTTAATAACCATTTTGCTGACTGGAAAAACAAACTAACCAGCCTATGTAACACCGACTACATCTTCCAGATTGACGCTGATGAGCTTCCACACCAAGACCTAATCGAAATGCTACCACATATTATTAATCAAGACCCGGATGTAGTACTTATACCTAGACATAATACGGTAAATGGAATCACTCCAGAACATATCCAGAAGTGGGGATGGAAACAAGATGAGTTAGGAAGAATCAATTGGCCTGATTTGCAATGGAGATTGTACAGAAGAGATAAGCGTATTCAATGGGTAAATAAAGTGCATGAAAGGCTTGAAGGACATAGAACAATATCAGCATTACCTGGTAATTATAGTTTAGGAAAGTTGTTTTTATATCATATTAAAGACATCAATAAACAAGAAAAACAAAACAGTTACTATGAAACACTCTAGCCCATTAACTTTTTGTATCTCTACATATAATAATCTCCCATACCTTAAACTAGCGGTTCATTCAGTTAGAAAAAATAGTTATTATAAAGATGCTCCATTTATAATACATGCTGAAAATTGTACTGATGGGACTAATGAATGGTTATTTGAAAATTGTGACAAATATAATCTTACTTTATTAGTTGAACCTAAAAATGAAATAGTAAGAGGTATTGGTT
>Ga0181355_1000873_pt1 | contig 13153 bp, 20 predicted proteins | sample Fa13VDMM15DN_FD_130099 | JGI IMG/M metagenome (GOLD analysis project Ga0181355, IMG submission 130099) | Freshwater viral communities from Lake Michigan, USA - Fa13.VD.MM15.D.N | ecosystem: Environmental > Aquatic > Freshwater > Lake | place: USA: Michigan | collected 2013-09-23 | reverse complement strand
TCACAAGTCGCCATTAAGAAGAATCCGATGATGATGATGTTCTCCACCGCCGGCGACCAAGGGTCCACAGTGCTTCTCCAGCTTCGAGAGCAGGGTATGGCAGCGATTGATTCGGGCCGGACTGGATCGCTGTATTTCGCCGAATGGTCATTGCCACCCGGAGTGAGTTTGGAGGATCGGCGCTACTGGGGATGGGCGAACCCAGCACTCGGGACAACAATAACCATGAAGGCGCTTGAGCTCGCGTTTGACTCGCCGAACCGCCAAGCGTTTATCCGAGGCCACCTCAATTTGTGGGTGGACTCAACTAACTCGTACCTGCCGATTAACTTGTGGAATGATCGCAAGACCGAAGATCCGATGCCTTCAATCCAGTGGCTTGTCATTGACTCGTCAGTGGACGAGTCACGCTATGTCGGCATTGGTTGCGCGTATGACGGGACGCGAGTGATCGTGACGACCGAGTTTGTTGTGGAGTCCGCTCAACAGATGTGGGCCGAAGTGGTGACTCGAATGTCGGACCCTACGGTCAAGCTCGCGTGTACTCCGACACTGGAGATTCACTGCCCTCCAGACCTTCGCCGAAGGATGACGATCGTTGGCTATGCAGAACTCATTAAGTGGACTGGTGCAGCTCGTGCAATGATCGTTGAGGATCGTGTCCGCCACACTGGCGATCTTGCACTTTCGGAACACTTCGCTCGAGCGGTCGCAGTCAAAACGGGAGGCGCAATCGTGCTCAGTTCGCAGAAGTCGCCCGGACCGATAGAGCTCGCCAGATGTTCGGTGTGGGGAATCATGCTCACCTCACGACCGAAAGCCTCCACGAGACCTCAGATGGCTTTTGGTTGACCTTCGTGGACACGGACCGAAAGACCTGAGAGACTCCGATAGATGGCACTGTTCGGCAACAAGAAACGCACCCCAAGTTTCACGGCTCCGCCATTACAGGCGGCCGCGGGATCGTCTGCGCAAATTGGACAGTTCTACTCTTACTCTGTCGGGGCGAGTACCGAATTGGCCCTCTCGTGCGCGACGGTCTCGCGCGCTACGCAAATGATCCTCTCCATGGTCGGCTGCCTACCGTTACGCCACTACACAAAACAATGGACCGGCGAACGGTACGAAAAAATTTATCTAGAAAACGAATCATGGATGGACCAGCCCGACCCTCGCTCCACCATGAACTTCATCATGAGCAATACCGCCATGGATATTATGATGCGCGGTCGAGCCTTCTGGTACATCACAAGTCGCTCATCGGCAACAGGTCGCCCGCTCTCGTTTCAGTGGTTACCAGCATCCATGGTCTCAACATTGGACCAAGCAGGCCCACAGTTCTTCGGTCAATCAAACGAAGTTACATTTAACGGGGTACAGCTGCCGACAGAAGATGTCATCCAGTTTATTTCAGGAGTCCAAGGATTCCTGTTCACTGGCGCTCGCACCATTACCACGGCTTTGAAACTTGATCAAGCAGCGGAACGCTTCGCAGTAAACGAGATCGCTGCAGGATGGCTACAAGTTGGCGACAACGCTGAACAGATGTCCGCTGAAGATCTGGGAGAACTAGCTGGAGCATGGCGCACCGCCCGACAGACAGGTGCTATCGGCGCACTATCTGGCGGAATTTCATTTCACGAATTTACGAGCGACCCAAATAAACTGCAGCTCTTGGAATCGCGTCAGTACAGCAGTCTTGAAGTATCACGCCAAGTGGGTGTCCCTGCGTACCTTTTAGGAATCGGCGTGCCCGGATACACATACCAAAACGCGCAACAGGCTCGCCAAGATCTCTACCTGTTCGGAGCAAAACTAGTCCTTGATGTCATTCAAATGACACTCAGCATGGTTAATGTCCTACCAAGAAATCGTTTTGTAGAATTTGACACTGAGTCCTACATTTACGAAAACCATCTCGCCGAAGTACCTGTCGAAGAAGCAGGACATCGTGAAGAAGAGGAAGCCTACACATGATCAGATTCAACGCTCAGCTTGTCACGCTTGACGCGTCAGCAGACGACTCTCAACCATCGCGCACCATCACCGGTATCGCTGTTCCGTGGGATGTTGTCGCCAATTTGTCAAACGATGTCGGCCCAGTGAAATTCTTGAAAGGCTCCATCTCCGTTGATGGCCCGATGCCGAAGCTTCTAGAATTTCATGACGATACACGCGTGATCGGCCGAGTGACCGAGAGAGTGTCAAGCGACGAAGGGCTCATGTTTTCGGCAACACTGTCAAAGACAAGAGCTGCAGATGATGCCATGGCACTTTTGGAAGATGGCTCTATCTCGGCAGTGTCCATCGGAGCAATCCCACTGAAGTTTAAGCGTGTTGATGGAGTAATGGAAGTCAGCGAAGCACGCATGATTGAGCTGTCGCTTGTGTCCTTCCCGGCTTACGCCGACGCAGAGATTCAGTCTGTCTATGCCTCAGCAGAGGAACCAGAAGAAATACCAGAAGAAGAAACCCCACCACAACCATCCGAGGAGGATGAAACCATGTCAGAACCCACTACAGTTGAGGCCGCAGTTGCGACTCAACCCATCTACGCAACCGCAAAACAAGAGTTCAAGATGCCATCCGCAGGCGAATGGATGGCCGCACAGTTCGCAGGTGGCTCAATTGCCGCCGAGTTCAACGCTCGCCTGCGCGCCGCCGCTCCATCGGTCACCACTAGTGATTTGGATGGCATCATGCCCACGCCCATTGTGGCTCCCATCTATTCTGGCATTCAGGGATTGCGCCCAGTCGTAGATGCCATTGGTGCTCGCGCCATGCCAGCAGGAGGCAAGGTTTTCATAATTCCAAAAATTACGACACACACCTCAATCGGCGGCCCCCAGACACAGAACACAACAATCACTGCTGGACAGTTCATTGTTGATGATGTTCAAGTCACAAAAGGAATCTACGGTGGCTATGTCCAACTGTCAGAAGCCTCAATCGACTGGTCAGACCCCGAAGTCCTCGGAGCATTGTTGGAAGACCTTGGTAAAAAATACGCATTGTTCACCGACGATGTTGCGGCCGACGCGTTGCTCACTGGCACAACTCAGGCCACAGGCAATGTGGCTCCAACAGATCCAGCCGACTGGGTTGCCAAGATCTACGCTTGCGCCAACACCATTCTTTCAAGCGGTAACTATTTGCCAGATCATCTTTTCGTGTCTGGCGATGTATTTGCGCAATTGGGAACGCTCTCAGATACTTCGGACAGACCGTTATTTCCACAGGTCGGCCCGATGAATGCGTTTGGCACAATGAACGCCGCTTCACGCGAATCAATCGTCTTCGGGCTTCGCCTCGTAGTGGACACTAACTTCGCAGCGAAGACCACGATTGTGGGAGCGGCCGCCACTGGAGCGTTCCGTTGCTACGAGCAACAGAAGGGCGCGATCGTTGCCGACATCGGTTCAGGAGCATCAACTCTCTCACGCGATGTGGCTTTCCGTGGATACTTCGCACCAATCATGATTGACGCGAACCAGTTCATGAAGATCCCTCAAGCCTGATCCCACTGAGATTCTGAGAGCCTGAACCATGTCCACATTCACCGTCACACATCAGCAGATTACTGACAATGTGTGCGTGGTTCAGACTCTCGAGTCCACCGACATTCTTGTCGGACAAGAGATCACACTCTCAGGATGCGATTCCGACATTAACGGCACACACATTGTGTTCCAGATTCCGATCTACTACTTCACAGGAATTAACGAAGCCGGCGACTACCTTTTCAACGATCAGATCGTTTACACAAACCAGATCCTGTTTCAACTTGTAGCCGACGATCTTCAGCGGTCAGCTGTTGATCCTGTCGGATCGCTTGTCTGGACTGCCCCGACAGAGTGCCAGTGGTGCGATGTGGCTCAGCTCACCGAGTTTCTTGGCATTAGCGGAGCAACAGCAAACGACACAGCCTTCATGACGACATCAGTTAATGCCAGTAATGCCTACTGCTTCAAACGGAGGTCTCAAGCCGGCTACAAAGACGATCTGATCACTGTTCCAGATGCTGCAGTCCTCGCCGGTGCCGTGTTAATGGCTGCAAGCTTGTATCGAGAGCGCGGCAGCATTGACTCCTTCAATAGTTTTCAAGACATGAACATCTCCGCACCAGTCGCTTCCATGGGCCGAATTAACTCGCTTCTCGGAATCAAGAGAGCGCAAGTGGCATGAGATGGCAGGAATCTTCACAGACACGATCAACGCTGTCTCGGCGACGATCACAGCTCTCAACCTTGTGCCGGTCACTGATCCTCGGAACGCTCGACCGCTCACTGTATTTATTGAGTTACCTGTTTTCACTTCGTTCAATAACCAAACAGCGGACATCACAATTGATCTCCGAGTGTTGGGCGCGCCACCCGGCAACCAAGACACTACGGACTACATACTCGGAGTCGTTGATCAACTAATGAACTCCTCCCTCGCAGTCATCTCTGGCAGACCCACGATCGCTCAGATCGGATCTGCCGAGCTTCCTGCCTATGACCTCACAATAAGAATCGGCACCAGCCGCGTATAAAGGAACCCACTATGGCAACAGTTACCTACTTATCAAACCCGACCGTCAATGTCACGAGCCCTTCCGCTATGGCGCTCACGGATCACTGTTCAGCAGCGACCTTGACGCTCACCGCTGAAGCACTTGAGAATACGGCCTTCGGTCAAACCTCAAGGACTTTCACCGCTGGATTGTACAACAATGAGCTCACCCTCACACTGTTCCAAAGCTACGGCACAACCGAAGTAGAAACATTCTTGAACACTTTGTTCGGCGTAATTTCCACCATCGTCATCAGCCCTTCTGGAACATCGGAAACAGCGTCCAACCCTGAGTACACGCTCACTGGTTGCTACTTGGAAACCGTGACACCAATCATGGCAACGGTCGGCGAGCTCTCAGTAGTTGAGGCCACCTTCAAGGGCGGCGTTTACGCTCGAGACATCACACCGTAAACCATAAGCAATCCCAATCCCGACAGGAGAACAAATGAAAATCACACTCAGCGTCAAACTCACCGATGGTGAGACCTACCAAGTAGTCACGAACCTTTTCGTGATCATTTCGTGGGAACGAAAGTTTAAGCGCCGAGCATCAGATCTATCAAGCGGAATCGGAATGGAAGATCTCGCCTACATGGCCTACGAAGCCAGTAAGCAGCAAGGTCAACCAGTCCCGATCTCATTTGATGCGTTCGTGGCAAAGTTAGAAGATTTGGAAGTCGTGGAGACCGCATCTGCAGTCCCTACACAGGAGGCCACCGGCGACAACTAGCAGCTCTGCTAGTTGAGACAGGATTCTGGCCTCCACACATCACATTCGAAACAGATGATTTGGCGACCTGCGTCCACATCATCAACGAGCAAAGACGGAAAACTTAATGGCAGCATCAGTCAGCATCGAGTATGACGGACTGAAGCAGGCTCTCCGTGAGATCGGCAAAGTAGATCCTGCGCTCCGTCGCCAGATCACAAAAGACATCAAGTCCGCTGCCGACCCTCTGGTCTCCGCCATCAAAGACTCCATACCGTCCACGCCTCCGCTGTCCGGACAAAAAGGTTTCTCTCGTACTTCATGGAAAAACGAGTCAAAGAATGTGACCGTCAAAGTAGACACTCGTAAAGCTCGCAAACGCAACCTGACGCAAGGTGCAGAATTTGAGTCCATCGGCACAGTCCGCATCACCGCCAAAGGTGCAGCTCTATCAATGACCGACATGGCAGGCCGAGGCCCAAACTCAACACGAAACAGCAACCCTGCTCGAGCACGCCCAAACTTTGCTAGTGAGCTCACCAGTAAACTTCGGACACCTTCACGCTTCATGTGGGCGCGCTCCGACGACTATCTGGACGAGATCACTCGGCGCGTAGACAAAATCGTGGTAGAAGTGATGAATGAGACAAACAAAAGAATTGTGAAACGCTAATGGCAATCAACCTACCCATCATCAGCGAATGGAACCCAAAAGGCTTGAACAGAGCCATTAACGATTTCAAGAAGCTGGAAACGAACGGACAGAAAGCATCTTTCGCCATTAGAAAGGCTGCAGTACCGGCAGGCCTCGCTCTTGCAGCTCTCGGCGCTATCGCTTTCGATGCAGTCAAAGCGTTCGCCGAAGATGACGCTGCAGCACAAAAACTCGGAACAACTCTCAAGAATGTCACCGGAGCAACAGAAGCTCAAATCAAATCAGTAGAGGACTTTATAACCAAGACATCCAGAGCTGCAGCAGTCGCCGACGACCAACTCAGACCAGCTCTTGATTCGCTCGTTCGTGGCACAGGAGATGTCACCAAAGCACAAAACCTTCTCACCCTTGCACTCGACATTTCAGCCGGTACAGGGAAAGACCTCGGCTCTGTCTCCGATGCGCTCTCAAAAGCATTTAACGGAAACTTTATGGCGCTCAAAAAGTTAGATCCAGCACTTGCCGAACTCATCAAATCTGGAGCATCAACCGACGAAGTATTTGCAGCTCTCGGCAAAACTTTTGAAGGTCAAGCGTCAGTCGCTGCAAATACAACTCAGGGAAGTATGAAGAATCTGAACATACAAATGGGCGAACTCAAAGAATCTATCGGTGCAGCTGTTATGCCCGCTTTGCAAGCACTAATTCCATACTTAATGAAGTTCGCTACATGGGCACAGGAAAACCCTGATCTGGTCAAAATTGCAGGAGCCGCCATCGTCGGTCTTACAGCTTCAATCGTTGCCATGAATATCGCTATGGCACTCAACCCGTTAGGCGCTATGGTTTTGGGTCTTGGTGCAATAGCGACAGGCGCAGCGATTGTGTTTGTCAAGTTTGAACAGTTCAGACCTTTGTTGCTTGGACTTTTTGGCCCTGCCGGTATTGCTGTTGGGGCTGTCCTGTATTTCAAAGACACAATTATTGACGCATTTGACACAATAAAAAATCTTGGTGCTTCAATCTTTAACGGTATTGGCACTGCTTTTAAGGGTGTCATTAACGCTGTTGTAGCTGGGTTGGAAGGGGGCCTTAACTTTGCTATTAAAGGCTTAAACATTATCCTTGACGGTATTGACACCGCCGCTGGGCCGTTTGTCAATTTTGGCGAAATTCCCACTGTTAATCTGCCTCGACTAGCTGAAGGCGGCATAGTGACGTCGCCTACTATTGCAATGATTGGTGAAGCTGGCCCTGAAGCTGTCATACCGTTGAACCGTGCCGGTGGCATGGGCATCGGTGGCAACACGATTACGGTCAATGTAAACGGTGGCGACCCCAACAGCATTGTAAGAGCCCTTCAGCAATATGTGCGTCAGTCGGGCCCAGTGCCAGTTAACACTAGAGCCATGTAATGGCAAAAATAATCTGGACAGTTTCAACTGACGGTGGCGGCACAGTTTTTACAGACCGTGTTCTGTCAATGAATATTACCCAGGGCCGTGAAAAGTATTTAGATAATTATTCAGGTGGGCAGTGTGTCATCACCATTAACAACAGCGGTAATTACGCCGATGGACTTACTTACGGCAAAAATATCAACGTCACAGGCTATTACGCTTCAGGAGTTTTTAATTGTGACTTTTGGGTGCAAGAAGTCGTTTATGACGATTACCCAGGCAACACAGGACTAAACACGGCAACCATTGTTTGTGCTGATTGGATTAGTCGTGCTGGTCGAATTAACGCAAACAATGTCGTTATTGCGCAAGCACTATGCGACACTCAAATAGGCGTACTTGAAACAGCCATACTGCCTTCAGACATGAACACAGTTAGTTTTGGTTCATCGTCTACAGCCAGCGGGACAACTTACACAGGTTCATTTAGCAACTACCTAAACCTGCTAGTGGTCACTGAGCGTGGTTATTGTTTTCAAGACGCAAATGAACTGTTTTTTATTGGGCGTAACTATGTTTCTAGTTTAAGTCCTGTTCTTACAACTATCGGCAGAACGACAGGTCTTACACAAATTGCATATCAAACATTCCAACGGATTCAAAACGGTACACAGTTCATAAACACGGCGACAGTTTCGCCTGACGGATTGTCTAGCCAAACAAGCACTAACTCCAGTTCTGTGTCAACTTATGGCGGTGCGTTTTATTCGTCGTCAACAGTTGATTACAACACGACGCAGGCTTTAGGTAACGCCAGTTGGATTGCCAACACTTTTAGTGACCCAGCCGATTTACGATTTGCTTGCACTTTTACTGATGTAATGCAAAACGCTTCTGCTTTGGAATCATGGTTAGGCGATGTTTTTAATGGTGCTAATCGCACTATTAACTTGTCGTATCAAGTGCCTGGCGGGCTTTTAACTACTACCGCCGTGGTTATGGAAGGTTTTACAATAAATGTGACGCCTGAATTGGCTGAGTTTTCTTGTACTTTTTCGCCATTAGATTACTACCAGTTTTTTACACTTAACTCATCAACTTTAGGTATTTTGGATACCAGTCGACTTGGCTGGTAAAGGAGAAACATTATGGCGATTTCACCCAACACAACTTTTTCGTCGGGCGCTGTATATACAGCAGATCAGGCAAATCGGTTCCCTCGTGGAGTGATGGCCTACAACGCCAGCACAACTACTGACTCAACCATCACAGCTGAGGAAATACAAATAACTTCTTCATCGTTTACTGCTGTTGCAAATCGTTATTACCGAATCACTTACTATGAGCCACAAATTGCAACACCAGCAACAGTCGGTACTTTTTTTGTAGGTAGAATCAGACTTACTAATTTGGCTGGAACGCAATATGCCACAGGCATTGTACAAAACATTGCGGCGGCAGCAAATAATTACACTTTGACTACTTCTGCTGTTGTAACTTTGTCGGCTGGTTCAACTGTTATTGTGGCCTCGTTATCGTATTCATCAGGTACTGGTTCTGCTACACGATCAGCAACTAGCCCTGCTTATCTACTAATTGAGGACATAGGCCCGTCATGAAAACTTTGGCGGTACTCATGGGACTCATTGTCGGTCTATGGATTTGGATATGGGCATGAGCATCAACCCCAGCAAAGCCCTTATAGCCCTCGTCGGCCTTGTGTGCATAACAGTCCTTTTGGCAGTCGGCAAAATCCAAACATCCGAAGGCGTCCCAATCCTCACAATGATCATCGGATACTCAATCGGAAACGGAATCAATGCCCTACGCGGAACAGAGAACACAGGGATCATTAACAAAAAGAAAGACCCAAAATGACAGTACGACCGTACACAGGCAACAGCGACGGACATCATCCGACACCTCGAGCCGGCACGAAGCGTTTTGTAGAGTTTTGTGAGTACCTGTTCGGTGTCAAGTCCATTGGCATTTATGCGAAGCGTCCGATGCGTTCAGGCCCACAGCTGAGCGTTCACGCCACATGGCGAGCAGTAGATCTCCAAGGCACGATCCCGCAACGCAGAGCTCTTGTGCAGTTTCTTTACCAGCATCGTGACGATCTGAACATTGAAGAGATCCATGCTTACGATGGCACTGGATGCCCCTTGACTGGCCTGACAAAGTGGGGAGCCGGCTACCGCTGCGATCGTGATGCTTGGAAGGCTTGGACTGCTACACGCAATGGTGGCACGCCCGGAGCCCAGTGGACCCACATTGAGATCTCACCGTTGATGGCGGATAATCCGAAACTGGTTGAGGAAGCGTTCGCTCGAATCTTTGCCGAATGACTTGACATCTTGTCGCTAATTCGGTCAACTGACTGTGCCAAGAGAGCACAGCACAAGCTGAGCCCCGACACTGGAGGCACTAATGAATCCATTTAAGTTTCTACTATTAAGCGGAGCAGGCTATTTGAGCCTTGTCATGATTTTCGGATCAGGAGGAGAGTCATCGCCAGAGTCCATAGTCAAAGTTCCACAAACAGTCCAGATCGTCCCTTTGACCGATGAGCAGATTGCCGACCGAAACGCTGAGATCGCTCAACAGATCGCAGAAGAGAACGCGACCATCTACAATGAGCCTGCAGAGACCTCTACGACGCTTCCACAGCTCGCCCAGATAGATCCTGACACTAAGTGTCAAGAATGGCTACCGCTCGCCGTAGAGATGGGCTGGCCCAACAGAACCGAAGTCCTGCAGACCCTCGGTCGTGTGATGTGGAAAGAGTCCCGCTGTCAAGCGATCTCGGTTGATTCTGAATGGTTTAATGGTCACGATTACGGCCTGACACAAATAAACGAAATCCACGAAGAATGGCTGTCGGAGATGGGCTGGACTCTTGAGGACATGGCGATCCCCTCATCAAACCTTCGCTTCGCCTACCTACTGTGGAACGCTCGAGAAGAGCAAGGACTTTGTGGATGGCAGCCGTGGAGTATTTCGTGCTGACTTGGCAACAGCGAGCAGCTTGTCGTGATCTGCCCGTTAACTGGTTCTTCCCAGAGCAAGGTGCGGAGTCTTGGCATCAACTGCGTAGAGCTGTCGCTGTATGCGAATCCTGTCCAGTCATAGAGGACTGTCTCAAATATGCGCTGTCTTTCGGCTATCGAGCCCTTCCGGGCATTTGGGGAGGCACATCAGAGAACCAGCGCCACGAGATGCTCCTCTCTGACACACCCATCAACTAGTGTCGGATTATCCAATAGGAAGGATTATCAATGAACGACCCCGACGGTATGGTTCAGACGATCAGAGAGCAAGAGAAACACATCGCAGATCTTGAGCTTCGGTTGACTATCAGAAACAAAAGGATTTTATGGTGGCAAGGTATGGCCTCCGATCTGTATGACGAGCTCATCAGCTTTTACAAACCAGCGTCAGATCCTTTCGGATCTATGACCTCCACGATCAACAGGTTTGAGGAGGCTGAACGCTATGGATCTGAGTAACTATGTGGATGTCCCGACACGCTTCGCAGCTTTACTCGCCAAGTGGCCCGAGCTTCGAATCAAGGAGCATCGCCCCGAGATCGTCACAGTCGGAGACCAGATCTTCATTTCGGTCACGATGCAAGCATGGCGGACTCCCGAGGATCCGCTCCCATGTCAAGCGACCTGTTACGAGCCTTTTCCGGGCCGTACAAATTTCACAAAATTGGCAGAGCAACAGAACGCGTCCACTTCATGTCTTGGACGCTTGGCTGGGCTCATGATGTCGTTCCCGAAAATGGCCTCATTGGAAGAAGTGCAGAATCGTCAGACTGACACTAAGACTGCTAAGCCGTGGGAAGCCTCAGAAGGCCAGAGGAGACTCCTCAGGGCTCTCGGCTATGCCGGCGAGGTTCCTAATGGTCGGCTCGCTTTTGAGTCACTGGTCGCCGACCTGAAAGCGAAACAGATGACCGCTGAGGAATCGTTCTGATGATTCGAGTACAAGTCACTAATTCTCTTGTCAAAGAAGCGCAACAGTTAATCAAAGATATTGATCCGTCTCGTTTTGAGAAGCGTGCAGATTACAAAGAAGAACATTTGCTACTGGGTGCAATCGGTGAAATTGGTGTTATTGATTACTGCTGGACTAACGATCTTTTGGCGTTTAAGAATGAAGGATACTCGTCGGATGTCAGGCTGTACTCAGGCCACACCGTTGAAGTCAAAACGGCAAAATGTTCTACTGTCCCAAAAATTATCTACGAGGTCAATTTTGGTGCTCAAAAAACACACACTGAGAAATCTGACTTTGTGTTCTTTAATCGACTTCAGTTTGTCGCCGGCAAACCTGAGGCGCTATGGCTGCTTGGTGCGTGCTCTTGGGACAAGTTTTTTAGGTTGGCAACATTTCAAAGAGAAGGCGAAGCAATGATGAATTTATATGACAATGGAGAAGGCGGTCCGTCAAATCGGTTGTACAACACTGACTGCTTCAACTTGCCTATCTCACAGCTTGCGCCTCCCAGCGCCACACTCAAACATTTTAAGTCCCTACAAGCGAAAGAGGAAGCACAATGAGCCCCGACACAAGTGAATGGATGCAACCTGTCCGACCTATACGAGTTCTGTTCAAGACCTCAGAGACCGACCGCCATCATGTCCACATCTTCGCCATCCGTACCATCGGCGACCAGTGCGAATACTTGACCATAGATGGCATCTTCATTCTTGCGATGTCAAGAAGCGTGATGTATGCCGAGACTCTCATTGATCATGAATGGACGATGCTCGGATGATCCAGTATCAGGTGATCTCTATGTATCGAGTCGGCAACCCTCGCAAATTGACCGAGAGCCAACACTCGGAGCTGCACACGAACCTGCCGACGGTTATGACGCTCCTGAACGCCGATCAGCATCTTGACCGCTATGTCAAGGTCATTGTGGACGGTCTCGCTGTCGGCTATCAGTCTTATCGGGCAGGTAAGCGCGTCACCATAGAGGACCTGTCATGAGCATCTATCGAGCGCCCAGACCTGAATCAAACTGGACTCAGATCCGTAACGAGATCATTGAGGATGCACGACTGACCTTTAAGGCCACAGCAGTCCTCATCTTTGTCCTGTCCAAACCTGACAACTGGAGAACATCCACACGACACCTCGCCACAGTCAAAAAGGAGGGTATAGATGCTATCCGTACAGCAATGTCAGAGCTTGAGTGCGCCGGCTATATCAAGCGCCGAAGGTATCAAGACGAACAGGGTAAATGGCAGTACGACACCCTCGTCTTTGACACCCCACAGACTGTGGATAAAGGTGTGAGGAACACATCACTGCAGGTCAAACCTCGTGAGGATAATCCCTACGGGGATAATGCCGATGTATATCAAGAACTAATAAATAAAGACTATGAGATAGTCCCTACGCGCACTCAAAGAGCAAACCACACGACCTGTGGACAATGCAGAGACACAGGATGGAAAGTCATCAAAGGGCTAGAGCTTGACAAGTGCGGATGCCTCATAGGCATGGAGATTCATGGCAGGTAACCCAATCTATGGAACTAAACGCTGGAAAGAAGTTCGCCGGCTTACACTCGAGGAAGATCCAGAGTGCCATTGGTGCAGACTCAAAGGCAAAAGAACCAAGGCCACACAGTGCGATCACATCGTAGAGCTGGATCGTGGAGGCGACCCATTTGACCGCTCAAATTTAGTGAGCAGCTGCAGCAGTTGCAACGCATCCAGAGGAGCCCGATTTGTCAACGCCAAAACAGCCCAACGAATCCAAAATCGCAACAAAGCAACAAACCTTTTTTTTAATGACGTAAAGTCCACCCCG
>Ga0181355_1000872_pt1 | contig 13163 bp, 13 predicted proteins | sample Fa13VDMM15DN_FD_130099 | JGI IMG/M metagenome (GOLD analysis project Ga0181355, IMG submission 130099) | Freshwater viral communities from Lake Michigan, USA - Fa13.VD.MM15.D.N | ecosystem: Environmental > Aquatic > Freshwater > Lake | place: USA: Michigan | collected 2013-09-23 | reverse complement strand
TTTGCTCGGGGGTTCCATGTAGACCAAGAGGAAGTCGAGGCGGCTTTGGAAGAGGCAGAGCCCGACACTGCGGAATACATCTGCCTACAACTGCTCAAGAAATGACCACAATACAAAACACGAATGATCTGCTTGGGTTTTTAATTGCCCAAGCAGAGACAAGAAAAGATTGGTTTGGTTTTACTCAGCAAAGGCTTACCGCGGTAAGCCTTGCCCATGAGATTGCAAAGAACCACGCCAATACGATGAGCCCCGAGGAAGTGGTGGACTTCGCGGTTCGTGTCAACGATTCCATCTATCAACACATCATAAAGCCAAGATAATATGAAGCTCTCCCAAGCATTCGGGGATACCTCATCCCTTCGAATCAAGTCGTTCGTCCTGGCGAACAAGACCTTCAAGGTTCGTGTTCCTCTGTCCAAAGAGATGGAGGACATGCAGGCGAGAATTGAACAAGTTGATGAGTCCAAGTTCCAAACCCGCTACGAGAAGGCCGTAAAGGGCCTACAAGGCGAGGAAAAGGATGGTGACGTCTATGTGGATGGTCGGTCCACAAAAGAGCTTGTACGCACCGCTATGCAGGTCGAGAACCGCATTGTCGAGATGTTCCGGCTTTTGGTTCCTATCGAAGGGAATCTTGATGATCTGACCTATGAGCAGATTGAAGAGGAAATGCCCTTCACTGTTCAGTTGGAAATTATCAAGGGCATCCAAGAGGCTATCCAGCCTTCCTACGGGGACTCCCGAAAAAACTCTTAAGGGACACTTACTCACAGGCTCGGGCTTACGTCTGGGCTCACGGTGGGTGTCCTGACAACATCCCAGCAGACGACATGCGGAACATTGAGATCATGCTGCATGACGGTTATCTGGGAAACAAGGCTATGCTTTTGGCCTTGAGTGGCTTTGCTACGGGTAATCTAAACGCTAAACTCCGACAAGGGAACAAAGCGTTTGAGATGAAGGATATTCTTCCTTCAACCCATGAATACATTGTTCCTCCGTTGACGGAAGAGGAACAAAAGGTTGCCGTCAACAACAATCTGATTTCCTTCATGGCTCAGGCCCCAGGCGCGGAGAAGTTGTTTGGCGTACATACCCAATGAGCGAGGGGTCAAGCTGGAGGGATTTGCTGAGTTCGAGCAGCAACTCCGGGACTTGGCTCAAGGCTATCGCGCTGACCTAGTTGCGAGGAACACCCTCGTAAAGGCGGCGCGTAATGCGATGGTGCCGGTGTATCGTCGGGTCGAGCAGACTGCTCCCTATGACGAAGAAAACACCGGGCCAATCCACCTCAGAGATACGGTCAAGCTAGACGCCAGAATCCCTCACGGCAGGGACAAGATGTCCAAGTACGTCAACGAGACGGATGCGGCTATTGCGATTGTTTCGGTCAAGAAGAGCGCAGTGTCTCTGGCTCAGGAGTTTGGGACAAGTAAGCTCAACCCTCAACCGTTTCTAAGACCGTCTTTGGATGCTCAAGTAGAGACTGTACTTAGCGCACTGAAGAGCGAGTTAGCTTACATAATCCCTGCTTACGCGAAGCGACTGAATCGAAGGAAGAAGTAATGGCATCCAGCAACATTGCTCGACTTGGTGTCGTTCTTGGTCTTGATACTGCGTCATTTACTGCTGACGTTGACAAGGCTATTGCTGAGACTAGGAACCTTAAGGCGGCCATTACTCGGGAATCTAATGCTGCGGCTAAAGAGATTGTTGCTCTTAAATACGCCACCGAGGACTACGGCAAAGAGGTTTCCAAGGTAACGCAGATTGAGCGTGAGATTGCCGCAGGTAGATTCAAGAACGCGGCTCCTGCTCTTCAGCAACAGCTTCTTGCCCAGGCTAAGGCTTACGATGAAGTGTCTGCGGCAGGCAAGCGGACAATGGGGGTTCTGTCTGAGCAGCAGAAACTTGCCATCACCTACCAAACTACCGACCTTGTAACCCAGATCGCATCAGGCCAAAACGCCATGATCGCTCTGATGCAGCAGGGTGGTCAGTTGAAGGATCAGTTCGGTGGCGTGGGCAATATGTTCAAAGCCATTGCAACCATGCTGACTCCGATGCGGGTCGCAATGGGAGGATTGGCCGCGACTGTTGGTGTTTTGGGTGTTGCGTTTTATCAAGGCGCAAGAGATTCGGCAGAACTCAGAGATCAGTTGATCCTGACAGGCAATTACGCCAACCTGACTCAAAAGACCTTCCTTGATCTGGCCGATACGGTCAGTACAAAGACCAACTTGTCTATTGGTAAAACCAAAGACATTCTGATGGAGTTGGTCAAATCTGGGAAGTTTACAGATCAATCTATGGGCTCTGTAGCCCAAGCTATTGCCAACGTCACCAAGTTGTCTGGTGAAACGGCTACTGAAGTTGCTCAGAAACTAATCCCTGCTTTTGATGGCGGCGCGTCTTCTATCAAGTCTCTCAACGACAGGATGCACTTCCTAACGCTTGAGCAATACAAGCACATTGTTCTTCTTGATAAGCAAGGCAAGAGCCAAGAGGCGGCCAAGGTTGCTGCTGATGCGTTGAACAAGAAGTTGCAAGACCAAGAGCGCCAAGTGGGAACGCTTGAGGGCGCATGGACGAAACTTAAGAACGCAGCTAGTGCTGCTTGGAATGCATTGCTTAATATTGGTAGGCCACAAACGCTTGAAGAGCAACTGGATCAGATAAACCAGTTCATCACTGCTGCTGCAAACCAACTTAATAAGGCAAATCCTGACTCTGTTTACTACGGGAAACTGTTGCAGAGCTTTCAAGAGTTTGTGTCCAAGCGTCAAGCAATCCTTGACAAGATGCAGGCCGGTGAAGCCGCTGCAAAGAAGTCACAACAAGATACGCAAGAAATTAACGATGAAGTTAAGTTTGTCGAAAAGAGACGACAACTAGCTTTTGAAATTGATCAAGCAATAGTCAAGAATCAATATGATCGTCGCAGGATGACTGCGAATGACATGATGACTATTGAGTTGAATGCTCAAGAAAAGATATTCCTTGCCAGAAACGAAATGGCAAAGAAGAATCAAGCAGAAGCTGATGTATTTGCCGAGCAAAATGCAAAGCTACTTGCTCAACAACTAATTCAAATTGAGCAGGATAAGCAAAATCAACTGCGTGAATTAGCAAAGAAGCGTTACGCAGATGAAATGGCAGACCGTCAGAAACTTGCTGATGAGGCCATGAATGATCTTGCTCAAGAGCAATCTCGCAGGGATCAGATTTACAACCAGTTGGTTCAGGCTGGTCAAGTAGAAAAGGAAAGCCTTGAGTACGAAATGCAGAAACTGCAACTCAAAGGTTCTCTGATCGGAGCCTCTGACAAAGCACTTCAGATTGCCATGCTGGAGTTGGAAACTCAGAGGAAGATCGCTGAGATCATGGCTAATCCTGATCTCAGCCCTGAGAAGCGCGATCTATTGGTCTCCCAGGCTCGAAGGAACCAAGGTATGCAAGAGATGTTCATCTCTATGCAGGACTCTCTGAAGGCCACCCAGCGTGTCTACGATGCCGTGTTCGGTAACATGGAAAAAGCTCTTGAGAACTTCGTTCGCACTGGAAAGCTATCGTTCAAAGACTTGGCTCGGTCGATCATCCAAGACTTGATCCTGATTCAATTAAAAGCCTCGGCGACGATGCTGTTTAATTCCTTCCTGAGAACTATGGGATTCTCATTTGGATCGGCCAGCGGAGGAACCATCACCGGAGGTTCTGGGCTTATTCCTCGAGCCTATGGCGGTTCTGTTAACGCGGGGACTTCCTACATGGTTGGAGAGAAGGGGCCAGAGATGTTTGTGCCTCGCACATCTGGGACTATTGTTCCCAATAACGCTCTATCCTCTGTTGGCGGTTCCCAGGTTATTAACAACTACAACATCCAAGCGATTGACGTAAAGAGTTTTGAGGATAGGATCATGGGCAGCAGCACTGCGGTGTGGGCAGCTAATGCCTATGCCAACAAGTCTCTTGCCATCGGAAGAGGACGCGCATAATGTCGTTTCAATCGATAGTCGATATTCAGCAGTCCATGACTGTGAATAACCGGCGTACTGTCGGCCAGCAAGTCTCTCGAGGTGGGCAAATCAGGACTGCTCAGTACCTGACCGCGGTGCCTTGGGTGTTCACCATCGTCCCGCATAACTATCTGTACTACCCACAGGTCCGAGATGTTATCCAGACGATTGACAACCTTGACCGTCAAACTCCTGCAAACATCACTTTTTCTAGCAGTAACCTTAGCTGGTTTACTGCTTATCGCGGTGGCTTATCTGGTGCCCAGGCGGCGGCGCTAACTCTGGCTTCTGTGCCCGCGGCTAACGCAACGACGATCTCTATCGGCAATCTGCCTGCTGTAGGAAGCTCTGTAGTCGTCCTGGCGGCGGGAGACTTCATCCAACTAGGGTCTTACGTCTACAAGATCACTGCGGACGTTCTAAGGGGCGGCGCGGCCACTGTGAACGCTACGATCCACCGGCCTGTGATTGGTACACCTTCTACGGGAACACTGACCGCTGTCGGCTCTGCGGTGAGTTTTCCTGTGTACGCAGAGCAGTGCCCGACATACACTCTGACTCCAATGACAAATGGTGCTTTCGTGAACTGGGACGGTCCTTTTGTGTTTAGGGAGAACGTGGCTCCATGAGTACGACAATGAATGCGCTTTCGAGCGCAAATATAAGACACGCTGAGTTTGTCAGGCTTCAGATTGGCAATCCAGTAACGACGACTTACTCATTCTGCAATGCCGCTGCTCCGATCACGGTTAGTGGCATCACGTTCTCTAACCTTGGGATGCTGCTTCAGCTTGGGGACATCCCTCAAGACATTAAAAGCACATCCGACGACATCACGATCAGTCTGACGGGTATTGACCCTACCAACGTAGGCTTGATCCTGTCCTCTAATATCAAAGGCTCCACGGTAGAAATCTGGCGAGGCTTTCTAGACTCAAACAACCAGATCATCACCAGCCCGACGACGCAGTTCTTCAAAAGATACACAGGGATCATCAACTCTGTAGGTATATCTGAGGACTTCGACGATCAAGCTCGGACTCGAGTCGCTACCTGCACGATCTCCTGCACCTCGATGAGGAAGGTTCTTGAGAACCGCATTGCAGGTCTGAGGACTAACCAAAAGTCTTGGCAGTTCTTTTACCCCAGCGATACATCCATGAACCGGGTTGCTGCGATCTCTAATCAATACTTTGATTTTGGAGCACCTCCCAAAACTGGTGGTGTCTCTACTCCTGGCGAAGACAAGTTAACGCAAGAATTTAGAGATCAACCATGATCCGATTCGCGTCTAAGTTTGACGTACCTGCCTGTACCGAAATGATGCGTAGGTACGCCAGCGAGTCGCCTATTGATGCTCTAAGAGACTCTAAAGTACAGAACGATGACTATGTAAAAGCGTTGATTGAGTCTCTGATCATTGGAAGAGGATTTGTCCTACTTGATGATCAGATGCGAGGCATGTTGGCCGCGATCATTACGCCTAACTTCTGGTGCCCTCAAATCGCAGAGATTAAAGAGGTTGCTTGGTGGGTTCATCCTGAATACAGACAGGGCACAATCGGTGGAAGATTATTTTTTGAGTTTGTGAAGCACTCGGAAGAACTGATCCGAGAAAAACGTGCGGACATCGTATGTGCATCTCTCATGCACACAAGTTCTGTGCAGAGTCTCCCAGGCTTCAAGAAGATCGAAACGACATTCGTTAAGGAATAAGACATGCCAGCATCAGTAGTCTTATCTACTATTTTCACAACTTATGCCGCTGCCACTGCTGCACTTGGTGCGGTTGGAATGGCTGTAGCCACATTTGCGATTAACTTTGCTGCGTCTTACATCATCACGCGAGTATTCGGCCAGAAGACTCCTACGCAAACGGATAACGGAGTAAGACAGCAAGTACCTCCAAGTTCTACTAACTCAATTCCTGTCGTTTATGGTGATGCCTGGATGGGTGGCACATTTGTTGATGCAGTGCTGACGACAAATCAGCAGGCGATGTATTACGTCTTGGCAATTTCCAACATCTCAACAAACGGACAATTTACCTACGACACTTCAAATTTTTACTACGGAGACAGGTTAATTACATTTGATTCCATAGACACAACAAAAGTTATTTCGCTTACTGATGGTGCTGGAAATGTAGACACTAAGGTGTCAGGCAATCTATTTATTAACCTTTACACCTCAACCGCGGCTGGCGTAATCACTAACGTCACAGGGACTTCTCCGTCCACGTTCATGGGTGGTAGTGACATTGCTGCTGGACTGCGTTGGAGTGGTACTAGGCAAATGAATGGTCTGGCGTTTGCCATTGTCAAACTCATCTATAACCGAGATGCAGGTACTACGTCTCTTCAGCCTGTTACCTTCAAGGTTAAACACGCATTGAACGGAACAGGTTTTGCAAAGCCTGGGGATGTGCTTTACGACTACCTGACCTCTACGACCTATGGTGGAGCAGTTCCTGCGTCACAAGTCAATTCGACTGCCTGTGCTGCTCTGAACACCTATTCAGATGCCACGATTTCATATACGCCTTCTGGTGGTGGTTCTGCTACCCAGGCGCGGTATCGAGTCAACGGTGTAATTGATACGGGAAGATCGGTCCTTGAGAACGTAGACAAGATTCTCACTGCATGTGATTCTTGGCTGTCTTATCAGGCATACACAGGCCAGTGGACTCCAGTAATTAACAAAGCAGAATCTACAAGTTTTGCCTTTAATGATTCCAACATCATTGGAGAAATTAAAGTATCTGTGGTCGATCTCGCTTCTTCAATTAACCAAATTGAAGTTTCATTCCCATTCAAGGGTAATAAAGATCAACCGGAGTACGTTTTCCTTCAGACTCCTGCGGGGCTCTTATATCCTAATGAACCTGTAAACAAATACTCAACCAGTTTTGATCTTGTTAATGACTCTGTGCAAGCCAGTTATTTGGCTAATCGTATTCTTGAGCAGGCCAGAGAAGACCTGATTGTTTCATTCTCTACTGCTTATACCGGTATTCAAGTAGATGCTGGAGATGTGATTTCGGTTACCAACGCGGACTATGGATGGTCTGCGAAGCTATTTCGTGTCACAAAGGTACAAGAAGCGTCACTTCCTGACGGTAATCTTGGCGCAAGAATCGAGGCGGCTGAATACAACTCGGCGGTTTATGATGACGCGAGTATTACCCAATTCAGTTCAGTATCAAATAGCGGATTAACATCAGGATATTATTTCGCTCCATTGTCTGCTCCGACATTTACAGATCAATCTCCAAGTGCAAATCCACCTTATTTTTCTGTTGTATGTGATATTCCAACAAGCGGAAGAATTACCGTTGTAACTCTTTATTACACGGATGTTATTGTCCCATTACAAAAGGATTGGAAGGTCTGGACAATACAAACAGCAAGTTATGGTGAGTCATTTACTCCAGGCCTTGCATTGAAGTTCCCAAATGTTGTCGTTGGTTCAGGGACATATTATTTTGCTTTTACAGTAGGTAATGAGCTTGCCACCTCTGATTTGTCAACTTCTTCTGCTGCATTTAATTGGGCAACTGTTACTTCAGAATCTTTTATTGCATCATTTAGTCCCGCCTCAAATAGCGTATCAAGAACTGGTGGCGTACCCTCATTTACTGGTCTTGTTACAAGGCTTTATGGCAGCGCATTTGGAGCCACTGTAGATTTTGTTACATCACAAACAGACTCCGATGCTGCTTTTGTAAATAACACATGGCGAATCGGCGGGTCTTCAACTACAGGAAATGCTGACATAACCACAACTGGTGGTCTTGTAATGGGTTCTATTACTGACGGTGGAACATATGCTCAATGGGGCATTCCAACCGCAATGACTTCTACTCCTGCTACGTTGACTGTGCCTGTTAGATATAAAAATTCCGCTGGAGCAATTAGTCAAGCGCCAACAGCATCTTTACAGTTTATATTTGTTGATAATGGCACAAACGGAGTTGACGGAACAAAATCAGCGAACCCATCTGTTTATCAATGGGCGGCATCTATTCCTGCTGGCCCTACTGGTACAGGAACTTATACTTGGGCAACAAACACTATTGCCGCGGCTCCAGCAGGGTGGACTTTAACTCCCGGCACATCTCCATCCCCAGGATTTACATTGTGGGCAGCTACAGTAAATCTTGTAGCGACCGCATCAGCAACTTCAAGTAGTATAAATTGGACTTTGGCTTCTATATTAGCTGTAGGTGCTGCTGGATCAAATGGAGCAAATGGAAACGATGGTTCATCTTCTAGGATTTGCTTTTCTAGAATTGCCAGCAATCCGTCTCCAATATCTGGCAATATAACTGTATCGGGAGACAATCGTCCTTCGTCAGTTCAGTCTAATGCAACCTGGGGTCTTAATGTAAGTTGGTTCGCAAGCGATCCGAATCCTTCTTCTACTGATAGTCTTTATCAGGCGGATGGGGTCTATAACCCGGTCACAAACCAGACCGTTTGGAGTACACCGTATATCTCAAGTCTGAAGGTTGGAACCCTTTCTGCCATCACGGTAAACACTGGTGCGCTGACAGTTCAAGATGCGCTTACCATAAACACCAGTGGTCACATCAAAGGTGGTCAGACTGCATACAACACAGGAACTGGTTTTTTCCTTGGTTATTCTGGTGCTGCATATAAGTTCTCAATCGGTTCTACATCTCAGTCATTGACTTGGGATGGAACTGCTTTGAATATTACTGGAAACATATTTGGCAATGGATCAGCAGAATTTACTGGCAGCACAAGTACAGCTTTTCTTTTAACTACTGCAATCAAAGCAAATTCAGGCAATAGCGCTGATATTGGATTGGCCGCGTATGGAAAATTAAGCACTTTGACTTATCCGGTTTACGCTTTCACAAATAGCACTTATTCTGGTGGATTGCCGCCTGCTGCTTTATATGGAAACACAAATAGGTCAACTGCGGTTGGTGTTCTTGCAACAAATACTGGAGGTGGAACTGCTCTAAAGATCGAAGGCATCATGGCTATTGACAACACTACGCTTGTCACTAACCTAAATGCCGACAAACTTGATGGCAAGGATGCTTCTGCGTTTGTTGAGATTGCTTCTGGTCAGGCGAACTCTCAATACCTATACTACGTCAACAACACCACAGCACCAACTGACCCCGTTAATCGTGCAGCGTGGATTAAAGTAAGCACCAACGGTGGGGCCGTTGTTTGGTTCCCAGGCTATGTATAAGGAACAACATGAGAACATCAACTATTCCATCAACCACTATTGCTGAAGACATCCAGCTTTTCGAGCACATGGCGGGTCAGTGGGTGAGGGTTGTTGTGGGTGTGGGAGAAGTAAAAGATGGTGTCTTCTCGTTCGCTGTGCCTCAACAATTCAAAACCTATAACATCCAAGACAATCCTCCTGTCATTAACCAAATGACAGGTGACATCACTTACGCTGGCACGATGGACTACACAGAGTTGATGAGTGCTAATCCTTCATGGGCACCTAACAAGCCTGCTGGAGTCTTCCGACAAGAAGACCTTTGGCATTTCGTTGACTTGATCAGATCAAGGCAATAGAATCAATTAGCCTCGCTGGCCTGCAAGTCTGTAGGCAGTGGTTAACCGGAGTACCGGGATGGCAGTTTTCTCCCAGAACACCCTGAACCAAGTCTCAGGGTTCAACAATCAGATTCTTTCTTCTGAGTTGGTTTACCAGCAGAAGATTTACTGGAATCTGTCCATCAAGAACAACGGCACTGCAACCGATCTCACTGGTTGCGCGATTGACGCCCAGATTGTTCGTCGAGTCGTCTCAAACCTTCAGGATACCCGTAGGGGCCTGTCGTTTGACCTGAGCGACTACACGCCGACGCCGACTCCCATCAACCTGACGATCTCCAATCGCGTGGACGCGGCTGGCACGTTCACGGTTGCGATTGATGACACAACCTGGGTGCTGGTTGGTGATCCTGATCTTGAGATCAACGATCAAGACTGCGCTTGCTTTACAGGCCGGATCAAGATCAGTTTTCCTGCTGGCACAAGCCCTGCGGAGGATGTGATCATCTTCCTGATGTTCCTTGTACGTTCTGACGGGGTGGTGAACACATGAGTTACGAAGTGACCGTCAGCGGACAGGATGTGTCCGTTACGATTGACCGAGGTGTTGCAGGCCGAGGGGTCAGCAACATCGCTCAAACGGGCTCAGGGGCGAATATTAACTGGGTGGTGACCTACTCAGACGGTACGACCCAAACGCTCGGTCCTGTGGGCTATTCTGTCTATTCTGGTACGTCTCCGGTCAACATCGCGGGATCGGTGATCTCGCTCAATACCGTACCTATTGCTTCGGGTGGTACTGGTGCTACGGACGCGGCTACCGCAAGGACGAATCTCGGTTTAGGAAGTCTGTCTCTCCAGGCGGCTAACTCTGTTGCCATCACTGGTGGGTCAGTATCTGTAGCCACGCTGAGTGCCACGGGGGCTTTCTCGCTCACGGGAGATCAGGTTCAAATCTCTGAAGGCGGAACTGGAGCGACTACAGCGGCTGGCGCAAGGACGAACCTCGGCGCTGCTGCTTCTGGTGCCAACACCGACATCATCTCTTTGGGCGGCATCACTGGCGGCATTTCTGTCGCGGATTACGTTGATTGGAACACCGCAAACGGAGTCACTCCCCAGGTGGGCCGGATGTGGTGGAACCCTGCGACGGGCACTGCACAACTTGGAATGGTTGGTGGAAACGTCAACGGCCAGATCGGTCAAAGTCTTCTTGCGTATGTGGTCAACGCTGAAGCAACGACCATCGGTAAGGGACAAGCGGTCTATCTCTTCCAGGCTCAAGGTAACAAGGCTTCAGTAAAACTAGCCAACAACACGGGTGACGCAACTTCTGCCAAGACGCTTGGTCTTGCTGCTGAGAATATTCCTGCCAATCAGGCTGGGTTTGTTTTGTGTCAGGGTGTTCTGGATGGGCTTAATACTGGTGCTTACGCTGAAGGCGACACTCTATATCTTGGCTCTAGCCCAGGTTCTCTGACAAGCGTTAAGCCTGCTGCGCCTAACCATCTTGTCTATCTTGGTGTGGTCGAGAGGGCTAACGCAGGCAACGGTCAAATCTACATCCGCACCCAAAACGGATACGAACTGGATGAGATTCACGATGTCCAGATCACTGCTCCGACATCTGGCCAGATTTTGATCTACAACGGAACCCTGTGGCAGAACCAGAGTTACTTCCTTGCCAAGACCGGATACTCCGTTGGCGGGACGATCACTCAGAACTCGAGCAAGACGACCGCGGTTACCTTGAACGCTCCGAGTGGTCAGATTGTTGTGAACAACTCAGCATTATTCTCTAATGCTGTTGCTAGGTTTACACTTAACAATACATCCATTGAAGCCAATGATGTGATTGTGGTGAACCGTAAATCTGGAGGAAGTGACTCTTCTTATCAGGTTTGGACTGACGGAGTTGCTGCTGGTTCTTGTGCAATCTGCGTACAGAACATCAGTAGCGGCGCGTTAGCAGAATCAATCACGTTAGGTTTTGTCGTCATCAAAGCGACTGCATAAGGAAGGAATATGACTCAAGCAACTATCCTGGCCTCTGGTCAGTCCGCGGCGAACTCCACTGACATCGTGGTAGCGCAGTATCTCAGCATCACGGTGGGTCTTTTTGCCTCAGCCGCGATTCCTTCGGCTTTCTCGTTCACGGTGTACCAAAAGACGCCGGGTAACGCTCAGAAGGTTGGGACGTTGAGCGTAGAGGTTCCATCGTTGTCAATCTCTAGCCCTGGGACTTATTATGTAGCCCGACCGGATATTTCGTCTGGTGGGGTGAACGTGGGCGTCTACACCGAGAACTGATATGCAGTTGAATCCTGTTGTAAGGTCTGTCCTGACTCCTGTTGCCCGTGCTGTGCAGGCGGGTGATGAGAGCGCATTGGCTCCGAGTACCTCGTTGGACTTTATCAACGGGACTTATATTGTCGGGGGTCAGCTTCAGTCCTTTAACAGGATCACCTTCTCCCGCACCAGCAACGCCACGCTGACGGACAGCAATGGCCGGGTTAGCTACGCGCCGCACAACCTCGTAACCAACAGCGAGGACTTTGAGGCGACGGCGTGGGTAAAGAGTAACGCAAGCGTTACTGCTAATGCTGCTGTTGCGCCGGATGGCACTACTACGGCAGATCGATTGATTCCTGCGCTAAGTGCAACTGATGGCCGGGTCGTAGAGGCTTTTACTGGGTCCGCTGGAACAACGTACACACTGAGTGCTTATGGCAAGGCAGATGCGTTTAGCAACATGCGTCTGTATGCCGATGATTCGGCATCTAACCTTGCTTCCGTCTCTTACAACCTCACAACTGGCGCTGTTTCAACAGCCGCCAACGTGACCGGAACTTGGACCGGAGTTTCAACAACTGCCCTCGACGTGGGAGGTGGTTGGTATCGCTTGACGCTAACATGGACCGCAACGGGAGCCGCACCCACACGCGCTGCTATCTGGTGTCGAGATACCGGCAACGGCACCTCCGGCATCTTCATCTGGGGAGCCCAACTCAACGTAGCCAACGCGCCGGTCAATCTGCTGACGTACTCGGAGCAGTTTGATAATGCGGCTTGGATTAAACGTGGGACTTGCGCGGTAACTCCGAATGCTATTGCTGCGCCTGATGGCACGATCACGGCTGATTTGATCAGCGGAGTCAACACCGTTGGCAACGACATTTATTCAACAGTTGCGACCGTACCGCTTAATTCTCCAGCTTCCCCTTCTTTTTACATCAACAAAGTTTCTACTACAGGCACTCTGCGCGTCGGAAACCCATCCGATAGCTCAAAAGGTAATTGGCATGTTGATCTGGCATTAGTTGGTTCTGGTTGGCAGCGCATTACTCTTGGGCATCCTGCGGTTACCGTAGTCGCATCATTTGTCGGAAATGGTGGTAGCGATGGGTTGATTTTCTTGGCTCAGGCCGGTGGGCCTTTGTCTTTTTACCTCTGGGGCGCTCAACTCAATACCGGCTCCACTGCCCTGCCCTATGTAGCAACGACCAGCAGCATCTATCTGCCGCCGAGCTACAACCCCACCACGCCAAAGAACCTGCTGGGGTTTACGCAGGAGTTTGACAATGCGGCGTGG
>Ga0181355_1000871_pt1 | contig 13167 bp, 16 predicted proteins | sample Fa13VDMM15DN_FD_130099 | JGI IMG/M metagenome (GOLD analysis project Ga0181355, IMG submission 130099) | Freshwater viral communities from Lake Michigan, USA - Fa13.VD.MM15.D.N | ecosystem: Environmental > Aquatic > Freshwater > Lake | place: USA: Michigan | collected 2013-09-23 | reverse complement strand
CTCAACGTCGCCTCCGTCCTCGAGGGTTGGATCGACCAGGTCCGCAAGCAAGCCACAGCCTTCCGTCGCGACAACGGCGTGGAGATTCCCGGCTACGACTGGATCGAGCGCAGCGCCCCACGCAGCGTCACCAACCCCACCGGCGCCTTCGAGATCGTGACCAAGGAGTTCGGCGTCACCCCCGAGGCCTTCCTGTCCGCCGCCAAGATCAGCATCACCCAGCTCTCCGCCTGCGTCGCCGATGCGGCTCCGAAGGGCGAGAAGGCCAAGGCCGAGGAGCTCCTTACCGACCGGCTCATGGATACCATGTGCATCAGTCGCGGCGCCTCCTTCCACGTCCTACAACGCCAGAAGAAAAAGGCGCCCAAGAAAGCCGAGGCCATCGCCTCGTAACCACTTTCCGAATACGTTCGGATTACTGTAACAAACCACCACACCAAACCCGTCATGTCCACCGCTATATCATTCAAGGGCTTCAAGAAGGCCCCCACCACCACCACTCCCGCCGCTGCCAGCGCCCCCGCTGCCGCCGTAGCGTCCCAGCCCACCCCCGCCGCCACGCCGGTCGAAGAGGTGAAGGATGTTCCCGCTGCCGCCAAGCTGGTCAAAGCCGAGCCCGTCAGCCAGGCCCTCGCCAAGGTCACCAGCACCGACCTTGCTGAGATGTCCGACGACCAATACTCCGGCGTCGGCGGCTTCCACGGCGAGTTCGACACGAGCGACATGCGCCGCCCCTACCTGTCCATCTGTGGCCCGTCCAGCGCCACCTTCAAGGAGGACCCGACCCTCCTCGGCCAATACATCCTCAACAAGACTGTCCCGCTGGGTGAGACCATCCGCTGCGTATTCTTCGCCGCCAGCAAACGCTACGTCGAAGACCTCCCCTACGACCCCGATGCAAAGGCCTTCCCCAAGAGCTTCAACACCCGCGCCGAGTATGTCGCCGCCGGCTTCAGCGACAGCCAGATGAAGGACGTGGCCGACCTCGACCTCCTAATCGAGGTCCCGGGCGACGTCGATGGCATCGAGGAGCTCGCGGACCTCTTTGTGGGCGACAACGCTTACCTGCTCGCCCGCTACACCGTCCAGAGCACGGCCTACGGCAAGATGGTCCCGACCCTCATGGGCGACATGAAGGGCTTCCTGAAGGGCAACCTGGTGAACGGCTACTACACCCTCACCACCACGAAGGGCGCCGGTAAGAATCTTTACTTCTACCCCACACCCAAGACCGACGGCCCCACCAGCATCGAGCTGCGCCGTGCGATCGTGGCCCGCGTCGCCCCGCCCCTCGCCACCGCCGCCTAAGCGGTTGACGTTTCACCCATCTGTGGACGCGGGGTGCTAAACTAAGGAGCGCCTCACGGAACTCATAAGCCTGCCCAAGACCTGCGGGCCTATACGGGCAATCCCCGCGTCCACTACCCCTTGGCCACTTAGGCCCGCCGCCCGCCGGGAGCGTATCCCGGCACTATTTTGGCACTATTTTTCCCAAATGAATCCGACTTACCGAGACATCATCCTCACCACTAAAGAAGCTGCGAAAGCGGCTGGCTACGAGGCCATGACCGATCCCTACATCATCCCGACCGAGGGCTGGATGCTCGACAACGTCATCGCTGACCTACAACGGGGGAAGATCGGATTCGCCCTCGTGCAAATCGGCCTCTCCGGCGTGGAGGTCTGGCGATGAGCTTCCCCACCGTCAACTGGCCGATCCCGACCACCGTCCGCACCTTCGCGATCGACTTTGAGACGACCTACCTAAAAGGCACCCGCGACATCGGCACCCTCGGCACCGCCAAGTATGTCGCCCACCGCGAGACCGGCCTCTACCTCGTCTCGCTATACGGTCTCGATACCGACGGCACCCCGCTGACCTATTCCGGCCCGCTCGAGGACGCCCCCTGGGCCGACATCGACGGCCATCACTGGGTCAGCCACAACGCCGCCTTCGACGCCGCCGTGTTCATGGAGGCCGTCCGGCGCAAGCAAATCCCCGAGGGCATCGCCCCGCTCGATTGGGATTGCACCGCCAACCTCGCAGCCTACCTCGGCTCCGGCCGGTCCCTCGCCGCCGCCAGCCAGTCGCTCCTCGGGGTGAGCGTGGACAAGACCGTCCGCGACCAGATGAACGGCAAGCGGTGGGAGACCATGACCCCTGAGTTCCAGCAGGCCTCGATCGCCTACGCCCTCAAGGACTCCGAGCTCTGCCACGGCCTTTGGGCCGCCCACGGTGCCTCCTGGCCCGCCCAGGAGGTCTGGGCCAGCCGCCACACCCTCGCCATGTGCCTCAACGGCGTCGCCGTCGATTCGGCCTACGTCGAGGCCAGCCTCTCCAAGCTGAAGACCGCCCTCTGGGATGCCGAGCAGCAGATCCCCTGGGTTCACGAGCTCGACGCCAAGGGCAAACCCTACACCGTTGGCAGCAAGAAGGCTCTCGCCCAGGCCTGCGTCGCCCAGGCTATCCCGCCGCCCACGTCCACCGCGGACAAGAACGACGCCTTCGACAAGTGGATCGCGCTCTACGAGGAGCAGGCGCCCTTCGTCCGGGCGGTGAAGGATCATCGCAGTGTGAACCGCACCATCGACGTGGTCGAGAAGTTCCGCGACCGCACCATGCCCGACGGCCGGATGCCGTATGGGCTCAAGTATGGTGGCGCCCACACGCTCCGCTGGTCTGGTGAGTCGGGGCTCAACCTCCACAATCTAACCAAGCGCCCCATCGCCGGCGTCGATGTTCGCGGCTGCATCTATCCCGCCCCGGGCAAGAAGTTTATCGTGGCCGACCTCAAGCAGATCGAGGCCCGCGTCACCCTCTGGTTCGCTCAGGACTGGGCGCAGCTCGAACTGCTACGCGGCGGCATGGATGTCTACGAGGCCCACGCCCGCGCCACGATGGGTTACACCGACCCGATGGTGCTATCCGAGTGGGTCAAGCTGCCCGGCCGCACGCCCATCGAGGCCCTCATGCGCCAGATCGCCAAGGCCCGCGTGCTCGGTCTCGGCTTCGGTATGGGCCACGTCCGCCTCATCGAGTTCGCCCGCGCATCGCTCGGCATCACCCTCTCCGTGCAGCAGGCCAAGCAGATCGTGAATAGCTTCCGCGCCGCCAACACCGGCATCGTGAAGTTCTGGAACCAACTCCAGAAGGCGATGGAGGACCACGCCATCAAATGCACCAAGAGCGGCGCGCCCGCGCCCTTCCAGGTCGAGCTGCCCTCCTGGCGATCATTGGAGTATTACGACGTCAACGTAGCCGACGGCCTCAAAGCCCGCGACGAGAGAGGCGGCCGTGAGACCCACTGGTTCGGCGGCAAGCTGGCGGAGAATGTCGTCCAGGCCACCGCCCGCGACGTGCTTGTCGAGGCCATGTGGCGCATCGAGCAAGTCCTCCCCGGCTGCATCGTCCTCCACGTTCACGACGAAGTGGTCTGCGAGGTCGATCTGGACGTATCAATGGACGTGATACGCGACTGCATGACCGTCACGCCCATCTGGATGGAGGGCTTGCCCGTCGGGTCATCCGTCGAAGAGGCCGACCGCTACTTTAAGTAACAAACCACCACAGTATGAACCTCCCCACCATTGCGGCCCTGGGCCTTGCCGTCGCCATCGCCATCGTCATCGTCGAACGCCCCATTCAGGCCAAGCCCGCCCCCGCGCCCGTGCAGGGCACGGCCTCCTGGTATGGTGACGAGCTTCGCGGTAGGCCGATGGCCAACGGTAAGCCCTTCGACCCCACCGCCCTGACCTGCGCCTCATGGCACTACCCGCTCGGCACGCGGTTGCGGGTTAACCGCGTCGGGTATCCGACGGCCTCCGTCATCGTCACCGTTACCGACCGCGGCCCCCGCGACCGCCGGCGTATCATCGACCTCTCCCGCGCATCGTTCGCCCACTTGGCGGACCCACGCATGGGTCTGATCGAGGTCACCGTCCACCCCCTTCGCGACTAATTTTCCATGTTCTATTCCCTCCCGAATCTTTCCTCCCACACGGTCACGCCGCTCGCCGCGCCGTGGTCCCTCGACCTCGTCCGCCCCGCGCTCGCGTCCAAGGACGACTACCGTCACTGGTGCAATAATCCCCAGACCGCCCACGCCTTCTTCAGCGCCGTCGAGGGCACGCAACCCAGCCTGCGGGTGAACGAGTCCAACCCGCCGGTCCGCATGAACGGGCTGGTGCTCGACTACGACGCCGTGCCCTCGGGCAACCCCGTCCACTCCCTCCTCGCCAACGCCCCCGCCGACCTACTGCCCGCCTGGATGAGCCGCACCTTCAGCGGCAACTGTCGCGTGGTCTTCATCTTCGAGTCCCCCATACCAATCTTCTGCGTCGAGCTCGGCCGCGAGTTCCTCAAAAAGGCCGCCCGCGAACTCAAGCTCCGCAAGCTCCTGCCCGGCTTCGAGAGCGAGGCTCTGCTCGACCTCTCCAAGCACTACGAGCTCGGCAACGACTGGCAGCCCGTCGGCGACGGCACCGCGACCATCCCTACCAGTCTCCTGCTCGCCTGGCTGTCGGATGTCTCCAACAAGCATCGCTGGGATAAGGAGGGCGTCTCCATCCCCCTCGAGGTCATCCGCGCCGAGGGCCAGAGGCGTTTCCCGAATCGCTGGCCCGGCGGCTGGGAGGCCTTCGACGTCGGCGCTCGCGGCACTCGCTTCTGGGATGCGCACTCGTCCGACCCCACCAGCACCCTCGTCCGCGAGACCGGTTGCCAATACTACTCCGATGGCGGCGGCTGGAGGAACTGGGAAGCCATCTTCGGCGCCGACTTCATCCGCCGCTGGCAGGACGACCGCAAGGGGAACGCGATCAAGAATCTCTGGTTCGACGGCAAGTATTACTGGGCGCAGGACGCGCACGGTGGCTGGGCCTGGTCTACTAAGGACGATACCCGCGCCGCCCTCGCCAAATACCAGCAGCTCTCCACCAAGCCCGACAAGGCCGGCACCCTCTCCGAGGTCGAGGATGCGCTGACCGACATCCGCCACCTGCACCGCGTAAACAAGGCCATGCCCTTCCTGTTCCGCCCCCACGGCCCGCTCACCTACAACGGCAAGCGGTATCTCAATACGTCCACCCTCCGACCCATCGCCCCGGTGGACATCGCGGTGGAGTTCGGCGAGGGCTTCCCCTGGCTCGCCCAGTTCCTCTACACCCTCTTCGAGCCGGACGACCAGCTCGACTATTTCCTGGCTTGGCTAAAGCACTTCTACCTTGGCGCGCACCATCGAGACCCGCGCCGCGGCCTCGCCCTCTTTATCGCTGGCCCCGTCGGTGCGGGCAAGACGGTCCTCAACAAAGCCATCATCGGCCAACTCATGGGCGGCCGCCAGGACGCGGAGAAGTTCCTCCTCGGTAAAGACCAGTTCAACGACAGCCTCTTCAGCGCCGCGGTCTGGAACATCGACGACGGCGTAGACAGCGGCGACCCCCGCATGCGTGCGGTCTTCACCCAGATCCTCAAGAAGATCGTCGCCAACGACAACTTCACCTACCGCGCAATGTATACCGGCGGCGAGGACATGGAGTGGATCGGCCGCCCCGTCATCACCCTCAACGACGACGCGGACAGCCTGCGGATGCTCCCCGAGACCGACCGCAACATCATGGACAAGATCATGCTCCTCAAGACCCGATCACCCGACGTGGATACCTGGCCCACCGACCTGGAGATCGCCGCCGAGCTACCCTACTTTGCCGCCTTCCTCCGCGACTGGGAACCACCCGCGCATACCGTGCCCCCGGTCGGCAAGGCCCGCTTCGGCGTCGTCACCTACCGCCACGCCGACCTCATGCAAGCCGCCGCCTCGACCGACATTACCAGCAGCTTCGAGGAGCTCCTCGACCTCTGGCGCACCGAATGGTTCGCCGCTGGCGGGCCGGGGGAGGGCGACGACGCCTGGAACGGCAACCCCACCGGACTCTTCAGCGACATCGGCCGCAACGACCGCCTCAAGCAAGTCCTCGACAAGAACTTTCCCCACACCACCGCGATCGGCACCCACCTCAACAAACTCATCCGCCGCACCGCCAGCTACGTCACCAAAACCAGTCACCGCGAATACCGCATCGCCCGACCCACCGCTTAACATGGCTACTGTAACAGACCTCAACACTACCGTCCGCTGCCGGCATTGCCGCACGAACGCCCAGATCGAGACCTACCACGACGAGGCGCAGCGCCAGACCTGCTACCGCGTCTATCATCCGCACCGCACCCTCCACCAAGCCGACTCGATGGACTACGTGTTCACACTCCCCGACTACCACCTGAGCCATCTCAACCCCAAGGCCCTCATGGCCGCCGTCCAGGAGCGCATCGACCTGGCGATGGCCGACCTCGAGACCCGCTGCCGCGCCGCCGAGCAGCACGCCACGCCGCCGCCCCAAGAGCCAACGGGTGAGATGACCCGGAGGATCATACGATGAGCGCCGTCCTACTCAACAGCACCGATGTCATGGCCCGCTACGGCTACCGATCACGGTCATCCTTCTGGCAATTCGTGGCGGCCAAGGGCGTGCCGCACATCACCCTCAATGCCCGCAAAATCATGTTCGCCCCCGCCGCGCTCGAAGCGTGGGAGGCCAAACGCACGACCGGGAAACTGAAGTGACTATGGACCCTTCGCTACCGGCTCTGCGAACCACGCCTCAGCCTCCTCCTTCCGCATGAGTTCCCGATAGTGGCGGTGCAGCACGGTTGGCGTGTTGCCTGCCTCGATACTCGTCTCGTTCACGTTACCCGTCACCGCGACCCGCGCACTAATCCAAGAATGGCGAAACCCGTTCTCCGCCAGAATTAGTTTTGCCGTGCGGCAAATGTCCCTGATGCGATCGACCGCAAGGTTGGTGCATACAGGACCTTTCTGCGTGCGCGGGCGGGCTGCACGTAGCGCCGATACGGCCGCCACAGGTAGCGGGACCATGCGCCGCGCCGGAGTCCTTGGCTTGGCCTTGGACACCTTCACGAAAGCGCGATCGAGGTCGATGTCATCCCACGTCTGCGCATGGACCTCCGCCCGACGCAGCCCGCAAGCCGAGGCCAGGACGAGGGCGGGTAGATACTCGGGCATAGCCCGACGGACCTCCACGTAGGCTTGCGCCAGCTCCGCCGCCGTGACGAGCCCGATGACCTTGTGCCCCTCGCGTGCCGAGTCTGTCCGCTCCGCTGCGGTCAAGGCATCCAACGGCAAGATACCGCGCTTCCGCGCCCAACGGAACATCGCCACCAGCCGTTTCCGGTGGCTGTTGCGGCTGCCTGCGTGGGTGAACGTGGCCAAGTAACCCTCGAGCTCGGGCAGACCGACGCTCGCGATTGTCCGACCGTCGAACTTGCGCACGAACATGGGAATCGTCCGGTCGTAGCCGGACTTCGTATTCACGCCCACCGACTTTTTGTGGGCGTAGAACTGGGTCACCACGTCGGACAGCAAGGCCTGGAGCTTCGGGGAGTTCTCCGCGTCCCGGGCTGCCTTCCATTCGCGCAAAGCTGCGACGAGGCCGACCTCGCCGGCGAGGTCGCGGGCGGTGGCGAGTTCGTCGCGGTCCTCGGCGGTCATGTCGGCCGCATTGATCCGGCCCGCGTTGAGGTTCTTGGCCTTCAGAGTTGCCTCCTCGATGGCCAAGGCCTCGTCGGCGAACTTCTGCCTCTTCCGGCCGTCCGAGGCGACCCAGGACATCACGTAAGACCAGCCGCTCTTGTTGGAGGCAGCCTTCACGCGGTAGATCTTTACGCTCGCGTTGCCTTTCTTTATCGTCCGAGGCCAAGTCATACCTACCAGAAAAAGGGGACAAAAGGGGACAGACAAGTCGAAATAAGTGGCTTTAACTCGATATAGCTTACCTAGCTACGGGGTATAATCTAGGCTCTTCCCGAGCACCACTTTACCTCTGAAGAGGGGTTTTAGGGGACAGAAAGGGGACAGCTTTAGGAAGCCTTGGGTTTGCTCTTCCAGTCCTCTTTCGGGTCGTCGTCCTCATCCTCCGTTGCACTCGCCTGAAGGTCCAGGATGCGGAGCATGCTCGCCGAGTGGGCCTCAATGGTCTCCGCGCTCCACTTTTCTGGCGCCTCCGCGCAGTAGGTGTAAACGGTCCGATACCCGGTCTCCGCGTTCTCCACCTCAATGGATAGTTCAACGCGCATGGGGTTGCTTGTTATGCCCAGGTTGGAATCGGACGGAAGCGGACATTTATGTGGCGCTTACCCGTGGTGCCACGCTCGACTTTGAAATCCAGCCACCAGCCGCCAACCGGGCGCTCGCCACGGCCACGCTCGGTGTGCCAGCCGCTCACATCGTTGTCCGCTGCGCCGGTCTCCTGCTTGTAGGTGCTGCTGCGAAGGAACCATTGGCTGCGGAGCCGGATCGTGTTGGCCGCTTCATTTAGCTCCATGATGATGTTCTCATCCGAGTTTCTGCGATGGATGTGACCGCCAATGTAAATGTCAGCGTAGGCTTGAGACCGCGTGCGCGAATGGTCGATCATGCCTCGCGTGACTTCACCGCCGCCACCGTAACCGTGATTCCAGGCGATGACGGTGTTCACGCGGTCTTCAGGCCGATCTTCGCGGTATCCGTGACCTATCTTGAGGAAGCCGGCGTAGGCGCCGATCTCTCCCGCATACCCAGCGACGTGTTTCAATTCCTGGTGAAGCCGTTGCAGGAGGTCCGTCTGATGGTGGTTGATGATTGAGGTCTCATGGTTCCCGTAGGTGATGAGGGCGATGTTCGCCGCGTAGGGCGTGAGCCATTCGGCGGCGGTCTCCACGAGACGGTCGAGGTAACGGCCGCCACGATGCTCGACGCGGAGCTGTTTATCGTCCGCCCTTTTGTCCCAGCGCCCCTGCATCGCACAAAAAAAGTCGCCGATCATTATGATCGGCCAGCCACCGGCGACGGCTTCGTCCATGTCGCGCTTCAACGCGGCGCGGTCGCAGTGTTTGTTGTCCCAATGGGCATCGCTGATTTGCAGGATGCGGTGGGATTTACCGACGTTGAGCGCCATGACGCTCGGATGGTGTTTCTCGATGCGCCAGGATGCGGTGGGTTTTGTCATTTGGAAAATAGTTCGATGGCCTTAGCGATGATCGTGATGCCGCCCGCGCCGATGACGGCCCAGAGGAACCCGCCGAGTTTCTTGGCCCCTACGGCCTGTGCCTTGGCGTCCTGCCATTCCAAGCAGGTCTGCGCGCAGCGGGCGGAGGCGGCCGTGAGGGCGACGCTCTCGATCTCCGAGGCAGCCATGCGGCGTTGCAGGTCGGCGAGCTGGGTGTCGATCAACTTGAGCCGGCCCACGAGGCCGAGGATGTCGTTTTCGGGGTCGCCGGATATGGCGACGACCAAACGACCAAGGGCCGTCTTAATCGCCTCGAAGCGACCGGCGTTCTCCGCACTGGCGCGTTCCAGCGCAACGCAGCGGGCTTCAAGTTCTTCTAAGGTCGGCATTGCTTCCGAGCTCATCGTCAACTCCTCGCGGTAATCGACGCCCCCGAAGTCTTGTTGCCCCACGAGAGTCCCAGCTTGTCCATTGACCGCTGGCCGAACCACCAGGAGAGGGTCATCATGGCCGAGTTCACCGCGGCGATGGCAAAATACTGCACCAGCGAGAGGACCTCGGTCTGCTCGCCCCAGCCGCGAACGAGGGCGGCGAAGGAGAGGGAAAATGCGGTGAGGAAGATAACCTGATAGAGCCAAGTCAGGCCGGGGCGGGTGATCGCCCGCAGCGTGCTTGCCCAGCGATGCTCCCCACGAATCTTACCGTCGGCCTCGACGCTCGCAGTGAACGCCTCGCCAGCGCCCTTCTCCCGCATCGCCGCGAGGATGCCCGCCTGCCGGGTCTCCTCGATGTTGGCCATGAGTTGCGCGAGCTCGCGCTCCTTGTCCATGCGGAGTAGGGCGAACTTGTTGTCGTCGCGCTTTTGGAAGAAGCCGAGGATGCCGGTAGCGAGCGCACCGACGCCACCGAGGACGCCGGATAGGATAGGGGAGGCTGCGAGGTCGAGGAGGCTCATGGGCGGAAGACTAGAACGATGAGGTAGATGAGGGCTGAAAGAATGAGCGCGCCCGCGAGGAGCACGCTGGCGGTGAACGCGAGAGCGTCTTTGTCGTCGGGCGTCATCAGTAGAAAATGGAGATGGAGCGACCGTAGAACATACGGTGGTTGGAGGCATCGGCTCCGTTCGTGCTGCCGATGCACACATTTGCTACCAGCGCCGTGCCGACTGCTGGGCCGCCACTCAGCGTGCCCAGCGTGGTGATCGTGCCCGTCGTCCAGTCGAACGACGTCACGGTGACAACGCCATTGGAGAGATTGGCCTCAAAAAACCCCGTGCCGGAAAAGCTCACGCCGGTGTCGAGCGTGGATAGGGTGGTGCCGTTGTGCGCTACGATCCATACCCGTGCGGCGCGTAGCTCGAAGCCAAAGCCAGCCGTAGCCAAAGAGGCGACTGCTTGCGTTCCACCCAAGAAAACGCGGACTATTCCGTTGGCGGTGCTTGACGCATATTGACCGCGAAACGCAAAACGCAACGCGCCGGGAATTGCCAAGTTTGATCCCGTATTACCCGCAAAACTACAAACACGTTGGGCAGTAGATAGCGGAGTAATACCAGTGGATTGATCTATGTTGTTCTGCAACGATGCTGCACCCGCTATGATTGAACCTCCCGTTAGGGTGGTGGTTGGGCTAGCAAGCCCCATGTCGATGTTGATTACCCGATAAAGTTGCCGGAGCGTGGCAGCGTTTGTGAGCGCCGTGCCGCCGATCCCTGGCACCGTGCCTGCCGTGGTCGCGGTGGCGGGCACATCCACCAAGCTGGTGGCGGCAAGCCACGCAGCCTTCGCGGTGGAATAAATCCACTTGCGTGCGCCGACCGTGAACTGTTCCCCGTCGGTGGGAGATGCTGGGAAGGTGATGGCCATAGGTTAGGGGGCGAGCAGGTCGGTCCAACGGTCAGCGGCGATGATGCCGAAGGCGTCGAGGGCGGCGGTGAGCGCAGCGAAGTCGGGATCGTTGTCGGAGACGATGCCCTCGGACTGCGCCAGCATCTTAGCCCGGATAGCAGCAGGGTGGCGGCTGGCATCGAGCGCGACGATCTCTGCATCGGTAAGACGGCGGATCACGGTGGCCCCGGATTGCTGCCGAGCCGTAGAAACTGCACCCGCATTATACCACGCTTGCACGCGAGCTTGCATGCCGTCAGTTACGGGTTGGTCGGCGGTAATTGTCGCCAGTCCTGCCTCTTCGTAGACGGTTACTCCAGTGAGGTTCAGGGCAGATTGTATTTGTTCTGCGGTAATCATTTTAAGATGGTCGTCGAGATGCTGCCCAAATCTCCTCGATGAGAGACGGCATTAGCCCCATTCAGGGCTTCGATCTGTAAGAAGGGAGTGACGATACTCGCCCCGGTTGGGCCTCCGGTGCAGGACGCAGTTGGGGCGTTGAGATTTAGGGCAGCGTCACCCGCGTAAAGATACATCGTGCCCGCGTAACAAATAACCACCACGGGCTTTGTGTCGTAGCCGCCAAAATTAAGCGCGGAACCAGTAACCTGCACTTCGGTGCCGAGGGATGTCCCGTTGTGGGCGGAAATGAAAACAGTGCGACTGCCCTCACCTTCGATTCTTATCTGCCATCCCTTGCGAACGATTTGCCCTACTCCATCCGCGCTGGATTTACCAAACGAAATACGGATGGTTCCGGTTGAGGTTTGTGCGCCAAAGCCTCCAACCACGAAGGTCCAACATAGCATACGGTCGTAATCTACTTGATTTGCCGAAGAGTTGTAAGAGCTCCCCGCCGCAAAAGCAAAGTTGGACGGACCGTTTGATCGTAACAGCGACGTGCTATTTGGGGTGACACCAGTAAGGGCGGAAACATAGGCTTCGTTACGAGTTACGTTTCCGCTGCCCGTAAAAGCCGATGGAAATATAGTGCTACCTGTCGTCCAATGTATCTTAGCAGCCGAAATAAGATGCGATAGCCGTGCTGCATTTCCCAGTGAAGAATGTATGATGCCACCGATGCCCGGCACCACACCTGGCGAACTGGCAGTGGCCAGGTTATTGCTGAAAGTGCTGCCCGACACTTCTACCCACTGACCGTTGTAACGAACATACCGTGCTCCGGTGGCGGAGTCATACCACTCGTCCATTGCGTTCGGGGTGGCGGGCGTCGTGTCGGACTGAATCAGCCGGAGTGCCGGCGATCCGGTCGTGCCAAGGTTGGTTGCCAGCGCGGCCGCAACGCCCTCGCCGAAAGTAGTCGTGCCGGCGGGACCAGCGGGGCCTTCGGGACCTTCAGGACCGGCGGGGCCTTCAGGACCGGCGGGGCCTTCGGGGCCAGCAGGACCTTCGGGGCCGGGGGGACCCTCGGTTCCGTTGGTTCCGTTGGTTCCGTTGGTTCCGTTGGTCCCGTTGGTCCCGCTCGTTCCGCTCGTTCCGTTCGCTCCGTTCGCTCCGTTCGCCCCTACCAATCCTCTCGGTCCTTGGGGGCCGGCGGCGGATACGAGCACGACCCGCTCGGTGTTCGCCACGAGGAGTCCCTGCTCGGCGTTGACCACGAGGAGTCCCTGCTCGGCGTTCACCACGAGGAGTCCGTCGGGGGCGTTCATACCGTGGTGTTAGGGTTCACCGTGGCCTTGCCCTCGACGACACGGGTGACGGTCGCCCCGGACACAAGCTCGAGGTCATACGAATAGGTCGTCGCAGCCATCGCGGCGGTAGTCGTCGCGGAGAGGGTGATCGTGATGTTGCCAGTAGCGTCGAGGGTGATGCCGCTGGTTTGGGTGAGTGAGACCTTCGTCTGCCCGCTCGCCACGAGGTCCATGCGGGCGGTGTAGCCCGTGAGGTCCACGCAACGGTGGAGGGTGATGGTCCCCGGGGTGGTGAGGTCGAGCGCGGCGCCGCCGGCGGCGAGGGCCAGCTTGAAGGTGTTGCCGCTCACATCACGGACGTAGTAGATCGTCTCGGTTGCGAGGTCGGAGAGCCCCGCCTTGACCACTACGAAGACGGGTTGGCCGACGAGGAGCGGCACGCCCACCGTAGTGAACGCATTAGTTGTGGCGTCGCCGATCGCGGTTACCGCCCCGCCCGTAGTCCAAGTAAGGACGCGGGAGAAGGTGGCCCCTTGGTCGAGGGTGAAGTTGTAGCGGGTGCTCAT
>Ga0181355_1000867_pt1 | contig 13198 bp, 12 predicted proteins | sample Fa13VDMM15DN_FD_130099 | JGI IMG/M metagenome (GOLD analysis project Ga0181355, IMG submission 130099) | Freshwater viral communities from Lake Michigan, USA - Fa13.VD.MM15.D.N | ecosystem: Environmental > Aquatic > Freshwater > Lake | place: USA: Michigan | collected 2013-09-23 | reverse complement strand
TGTGTCCCATGAGAAGTTGCCTCGCTCAAAGTTGGTCGATGAGGTGTATGTATTATAAAACTCATTGGTCGTTGCAGTCGTTCCGTTAATTGATTGGAAGTTTTTAGCTTGGAGTGAACCATAGCCACTGCTGCCGTCTGTGATTTTTAGCACGCCTGCGGATGCGCGGCTAATTCCAGTGTCCCAACTTCCAGCAGAGTCACCACCGCCAGCCGCGTTAGCACTCCAGTTGATGTCATAACCGCTCGCCATACATAGTCCCTCAATGGCATGTCCAAGCAGTGCCGATCTACCCGAAACAGTCACGGCTAAAGCTGCTGCCGAGTTGGTATAACACTGAAAACTACTATCGCCCACATAGATACCTGTGACCCCCTTTAGTATATTTCCATAAGTCCATAGAGCGACTTCTGAACCGTTATTACGGAGTGAGAGAAAGTTGCCCGTTGACCCTGTGGCGTTGTTAATAATTAAATCATCTGTGGTGGTGTTTGGTGGCGCAACGGTCAACACTCCAGCAGTTGTTATCTTCGTTGCCGTCAGCGTGTCTGTCGTAAAAGTTAAATCTGCGTCCTCGGTAAGCACGTTGCCTGCGCTTTCAAAGAGTATTCTTTGCGCGGTTCCACTTGCTATTGCAGTTGTGCCAATAGTTAAGCCTGTTGAAATCGTAGTCCAAGTTGGGGCAACGGTTGTGCCGCTTGATGTTAGCACTTGGCCTGCCGTGCCGTTGGCGAGCATCGCGGTTGTGCCTGCTGCACTTTGGTAGGGTATCTGTGCGCCTAGTCCTCCTGCTAGGTTGGTGGCGGTTGTTGCAGATGTCGCTGTGGTGGCGTTGCCTGATAACGCGCCCGAAAATGTTGTTGCAGTTACGGTTCCAAAGATGTGCGTTGCTGTTGTCTCTGCGTTGCCAAGCACGGTGGTATTAGCACCTTCACCTACTCCGCGAGCGGTTGCGGTGTAGCCTGCAATTACTATCGAGTTGCTGTCGCTGTTATTAAAGCCGCGAGACTCTGCGCCGATATAAATGGAACCATCAGGCGAAGTTAATGCAGTGCCGCCATCTGCGTGATACTTCCCCGCGTAAGCTCCTATCATAACATTCCAAGTGCCAGTTGAGTTATGATAACCCGCTTCACTTCCTAAGCCTGTGTTCCCTGCGCCAGTTGTGGAATAAAGTGATCTATACCCAAACGCGCTGTCAGCAGTTCCTACTGTGTTGCTATTCAATGCACCGTTGCCTAAAACGGTATTCGACGAATCATTCGCGCCACCTATTCCCACTCTCACTCCGTTAAAATAAGAATCACCAGCCACACCAATTCCACCCGAAACAATCAACGCGCCTGAACCTGTGCCACTCGAAGCGGTGGCATTCGTGATTGTCTGTACGCCCGAAAACGAGTTCGTTGTCAGCAAGGCTCTTGCGGTGAGTTGCGTTTGAATTGCGGAGGTAACGCCATCCAAGTAATCAAACTCGGTGGTGCTAACTAATCCGCCGCCGATCTTTGCCGCATTAAGTCCGGTGATGTCTAAGCTAATTGCTGGCGTGGTCGTTGCTGTTGCTACCGTGCCGCTTATGCCGTTTGCGGTGGTTACGGACACGGAAGTTACTGTGCCGCTTCCTACTCCTGCTCCGATAGCAGTTCTAAATGCTGCTGCGTCACCTGCAAACGCTGCTGTTGCATTCCATGACATCGTGCCACTTGCTCCAAAGGTTAGCGTCCTAGATGCGCCAATCTCCAGGTTTGAGGTGATGGTATTTGCTGGAATATTCTTCGTTACCTGCTGCGTTTGAGCGAAGCAAGTAAGAGGAAAGAGTAGGGCTAAGAGAAAGCGTTTCATAAGTTAATCTGCTACTAACCAAAAGTCGTAGTCCACATCTACGTCGGCGGCGGCGGAAGCGGCGATGCATTTGAATAGAATAGTGGATTTGGCCTCAAATTTTAGGGGCGCACTAAACCGTTGTTCTTGACGCCCAGTTCCCGCCCCGGTCAGCAAAAAGTCATCTTGAATCCTAAACACCCCACCAAAGTCCTTCTTGAACAGTCCAATGTCCATTGTTAGATTTGCCGTGGTGGTCTGCATGGCTACATCAATAGCACTTATATAGGCGGTGTAGTTGCGCGGAACCATATACTGTGCGCTTTGCGTCTGGTTGTAGCCAATCACCAGCCTAAGCACTTCCGTGGCTGGGGTCGCGGAGGTTTGTGTGCCTGTAATCGTTCCAACTGCTGTTGCGCTGGTTCCAGCCGTTGCCACAAAACAACGATGAACAGCAAAGTATGAATTCGCTGTGTTTACGGGTGTCGTGCCATTCATCGTAATCGTCTCCGTTACGATGTCGTAAGACCCGTTCAGCCCCGTTAAGGTTAGCGTTCTAGCTCCGATCTGCCCCGATGCGTCATCTGTGCTGGTGGAAACTATCACGATAACGCCAGCCGTTTGTATCTCATTGAACGCCGTGGATGTTGACCAAATGGCATCCCCTGTAACTGTTGCAGCGTTGCGCCCAAACTTGTTATTAAAGGTAACGCCTGAGACTGCGCCTCTTGCTACTTGTAATCCAAAGTCTAATGAAGTGTCGAATGGCATATTGTTAGTAAGTTAAGCAATGCGAACCCAAATGCGTGCGTTAGTTGAAGCGTTGTAATCGTCGGGGCGAATGATTGTAACGCCATCTTCTGCGGCTGTTCCTGCTTGCAACTGCCATGTTGCAGCGTCTCCAGAAATTGCAGTCTCAATAACTGAACCTGTTACAACTGCTCCGTTTGCTGTTACAATGTAGTCAACGCAAGTTGCAGTTCCGCCAGTGTAAGCAGTCCAGTAGCCAGCATTAACGGCAAGCGGTGTTGGAGTCACAATAGTTGAAGTGGTCAAGTAGTCGTACTCGCAAGTATTAGCGAAAGGACGGATACGCTGCCAAGCGGTATCAAGTTCATACTGCGCGTTGTTCTCGTTGCGTGCCGATGCTTCTGGTTCAACGCCGCCCATACCTTGAAAGTAGGATGCTGCCTGATAAACTACCGCTTCCGATAGTATCCGCAAGCAGTCTTGAGCAAGCCAGTAAGTCGTATTCGTTGGAACTGTCGCTACTGGTGGTACTAATACGCAACGATAACAGCGTCCATCTGTGTAATAAACAACGTCTCCAACTGCGTAAGTAGTTCCAACGCCCCATGCCACATTGGTATATTGCGGTGGGCGTGGTTGGTATAAGGCAAAGACTGAGGAAAGCGTAGTCGTTGGATAGATTAAATCGCCTTGAATTGTGGCGTTAATTGCGTAACCAACTGAGTTAAACGGTCTTGGGTCTTCGCTATAAAGTGAGAACTGAGTAGAGTAATCAACTACGGATAAGTTGAATGCACCGCTTGATAATGTTGCGGTAACTCCAACAAGTAATCCTGGCCACTTAACATCAGGGTTAGGAGGGTAATAAGCCCATTCTGCTGCTCTTGCTGCGAACCTGCTTATCTTCCGTTGATTGTCTGCCGTCCATTGCGTCAACGCTCCTATTGCGTCCGTGTCGGGGCAAAGTCCAACGGTATCAGCAATAGCGTTTGCAACGTCCAAATATCTAATTGCTGTGGGAGAAATTGCCATATTGTTATCAAGCTGTTCCCGCTTCCCTATGGAAGAAGCGGGTCGTTATCCGTTGCTTAGATTAAGGAGCGCAAGTAACTTGGTTCAAACTTTCAACATACCATGCTGTGCCACTTGCTATCATAGTAATAGCGCAACCTTGAACTGCCGTAAATGTTGCCGTGGTGTTGGTGGTTGCTGTGCCGTCCCATAGTCCACCTGTTACAGTGATAACGTGCGCTGCTGCCGATGTAGAGATAACTGTGATGCGCGTTCCATCTTGTGCGCTTGGAGCCGCAAGAGTGATTGCTGCGGCACTTCCCTTACTGAGAACCACTAAGCCAGAAGCGATAGTAATTGCACCGTCTCCAGTAATGGATTGGATGGCAGGAGTAACCGCACCTTTACCGATGATAGTCTTGCCTGTTGCTGTGGGGTTGAGGGTAATTGTCCCTGCTCCTTTGGCGTTAATTACAAGGTTTTCATCAGTGCCGCTAGAAAGGACGGTGATGTCTGCTCCTGCTGCTGCTGCACGTCCTGTGATGCTAATGCCAGTGGCTTGCGAAGCGATGTTATTGACCGTGCGAAAGACAGGATTGGTGTTTCCAGCGAGGCCAGTAGCAAAAGCATTAGCACTTGCAGAAGTTTGAATGATCGTCCCTGTGGATGTTAAGTTAGCAGTAAGTGATGGAGTTCCGCCAAATACGTATGTTCCAGTAATTGCGCCACTAAGAACAGGAGTAGTAATAGTGGGGCTTGTATCGAATACTGCTAAACCTGTGCCAGTCTCATTACTCAATACTCCAGCAAGTTGCGCGGAGGTAGTAGCAGCAAATACAGATAAATTATCAGCAGCATAAGCAACTGTTCCGCCTGCTCCAAATGCTATGGTTGAAGCATCTGTTGCCTCAAGGGTCATCGTATTGCTTGCGGTAAGTGTTTTGCCGTCTGCTACTGCGAGCGTTGAGCTAGTCGCTGGTGCTGTAATCGCCATCTTATTAATTGACGTAGCGGTTGCGACTCCAAGAACAGGAGTTGTTAATGTTGGGGTCGTGCCAAATACTGCAACGCCTGTTCCCGTTTCGTCTGAAATGGCTGTACGCATTTGTGCGCTTGTTGCTGACAACGTGTTACTAGTAAGGTTGATTGTCTTATTAGTAAGAGTGTCGGTCGTTGCGCGTCCTACGATAGTGTCAGTGCCTTGAAAGGTCTGAGTCGTGCCATCTGTGCCAGCAAGGGTTAGCGTGCCAGTAGCGGTAAGCGTTTTACCATCAGAGATAGTCAACGTAGAACCAGTAGCGGGGGCAGTTAATGTAACCTTGTTAATTGTGGTTGCCGTTGCTACACCTAGAACTGGAGTCGTAAGCGTTGGAGTTGTGCCAAACACAAGTAATCCGCTTCCAGTTTCGTTGCTAATTGCCGTGGCAAGTTGTGCCGATGTGCCGCTAATGGTGTTGTTGCCAAGCGTCATCGTCTTGTTAGTCAACGTCTCTGAACCCGCTAAAGTAGCTGCTGTTCCGCTTGAAGCAGGGCCAGTAAAGGTAACGCCATCAGGGATAGTCAATGTTGCGCTAGAAGCGGGTTCTGTGATTGTAACTTTATTTATGCTCGTTGCGGTTGCTACTCCTAAAGATGGAGTCGTAAACGTGGGGGCTGTAAACGTCTTATTGGTAAGAGTCTCCGTTCCCGTAAGCGTTGCCATCGTTAAGCCTGTAACGCTAGGAGCAGTAATTGTTACGCCATTAGGAACAGTAAGCGTTCCGGTTGAAGATGTAACGGTTAAGCCGCTAACGGTCGAACCTGTGATCGTTCCGCCAGTAATGACAGAGTTTTTCCACAAGTTTGAAACCGTTACCTTTTTGTCTGTGCCGCTATCCCAAAGGAGTAGTTGCTCAGTTCCGACAAGGGTAGTTTTGGCAACTTGATCATCAATCGTTCCAGCCCCATAAGAGGGAAGAACAGGGAGGATGATTAGTATGGCTATAATATAGCCCGTCAATATAGATGCGAGGGTGTTGTTTTTCATTTCAGTGGGTTTTATTATAGGTTGATTACTTGTCCATCAACACCGTATAGCGAGGAAACGCCATCAGCGAGAAGAACGGATGCAGAAGGAACTAGAACGTATTGAAGGATGCCGCCAGTAGTGGAGCCTGCGCCTGTCGTGATTGTGAGTGCTTCACTTGGGTTAGTTGCAAACCAGAATCCGCAAGGCATTTGATTAAGTTGTATGTCGCCATTAACTCCGTTAGCAAGTAGTGGAGAAATTGCGGTGCTTGCGCTGTTGAATGTTATATTGGTTGCTGTCGCTGCGGTCTTTAGGTATGCGCTGATAACAACAATAACATAGTCAGTGATTGCCGCTACAAGTGAGGTTGCGGTAGCACTTGCTGCTACGTTGAATACCACTCTGCGAACTAAAAGGCTATTGCCTGCGGGGTCGACCCATCTGCCTAGTGCGCCAAATGGAGACATTGGCAAACCGCTTTTAGGGTCTGCTAGGATAACATACTCGCATCCCTTTGGTTGCGGAATTGAGTTAAGAGGAATTGGAGTTGCCATACTAATAAGAGGTTAAGCTGCTTGACGTATCTTGTCATATTTTGAAGCTACAATAATCGAGCTTTGTGAGCATTTCTTTGTCTCTCGGTATTGAAGTTCTTCATTCTTTGATAGCCACCACTCATAAAAACCAGAACCTACGTCCCAACATTCATAACCAGTGGTTGTCGTAATCCCTGCCTTCATGTCTTTCTGCTTAAACTTCGCTGCCCATGCGTGGTAAACTAAGGTAGGAATCTCCACCTTTGGAATCATCCCTGTTCCCTTCATCGCTGCGTGTTCAAACCGCTTCACAGTCTCTTGAATCTTTGCCATCTGAATAAGCATCAGTCTGCGTTTTGCTTCGACATCGTTGTAAATGTCCTCGGCTAATGCTTTTTCAACTGCCTTATGCTTACCTGCTTCAAGCAAGGCAAATGTCGCGTCTGTGAAGTTAGACATATTAAGGAGGGAGGCAGGTATTATCCCGCCCCCCTTCGTGGTGGAGATTAAGCAGTTGCGCCAGTGATTACTTTACCATTGGCGTTAGGAAGCAATGCTTCGATAACGATAAGGGCATCAACCATTCCGCGCTGAGAAGCTCCATCGAAAGGAAGCTCTACAAACTTCGGTTCCTGGGCATATCCCATTTCGACACAATCCATTTCAAGAAGCAAGAACAAGACGGACGAATCCATCTGAAAACTTGTCATCAAGTCGATGTTGCCGAAATCGGACTCGTAGCGGGTTACGTTCATCGTAATTGTTGCGCCTGCGGTCTGATTGAACCGACGAACAGGGAACGTGGATGAACTTTGCCCGTTAAGGTCTGTGCGGGTAAAGCTAGTGAACTGAGCCTTCATTGCAGGTTGGCAAATACCCCAATAAGAACTCATGTTCTTTTTACGGCTAGTTGCGGCAGACTGAACGATGGTCTGGATATTGTCTTCTGTTACTACGGAAGCGGTTGCTTTGCTTACGATGATGGAAGCTGCTGGTGTGCGATAAGCGGTTGCTGGTGTAGTTGCAGTATCAGTGAAGCGAGCGTCATCATTAGAAGTCCAGCGTGGCAAAGAACGGGTCTTGCTTGCGGTTGCTCCTGCTGCTGCTGGAACGGACTCGTTGTCACTCAGAAGGGTTGCTTCAATGTCAACGCGCAATTCCAAAGTGGAATCTTTTACGTTGTCCTGCCATGCGCCATTTGTAGGGATAGCGTACTGTTGTCCAAGTCCAGAAAGGGAAACTTCCTTAGAGACAAATGGATAACGTGCAAGGCGTTGAAAACGTCCTAGCAGCATGGTTTTATTAGCGTAGTTGTTTTGACCAACGCTAGCGAATACGGGGGCAGTACCTTCAATGATTCCAGTAGTTGCAGCACTATTGTACGTCTTGACAACCCACTCAGGAGTTGAGGACATTGGCTTAGGTGCTTTCTTGATACGGCTAGAAACTGGCGTTTCCATACCGATAAGAGTTTCAAAGGATTCGCGCACGTCACGGAGACGTTGAGGACTAGCAATAGTTGTATCGAGTAATTGAGACATGGTGTTATTTTATGGTTGAGTTAATTAAAGAAAAGCTCCTGCCATTTCCATTTCCTCGCAGCTTACCGAAACTTGATTCTTGGCTTTATTCCAAGCATCATCTTTAGGAGAAGCTATGTTAGAAGGGACAACTGGAGCGCGGGTTGCTGCGGGTGGTGTGTAGGCAGGTGGTGCATCCTTGGCCTTGGGTTTACCTGTGGCAACGGTTGGCTTTTTCATCCTTGCATTACGTCCTGCTATTGCGTCTGCAATGAACTGGTCGTAGTCAGGATTAGAGCGCGGGTCGCTACTATGTAGCTTAATGCGTTCAGCGTATTCCGGTGCTTTAGGGTCAAACAGTGAAGGGTTACTCTTGCGGAGTTCCTTTGATATTGTTTCCCGTTGGGTTAGGATTTCGGAGTGTGCATCCTTCATTTCAAGGAATCTCATGGCATAAGCCTGATCATGCTCAAACATTTGGGATACTTCCGTAATGTCATCGTAGTCCGTATAAGTTGATGGAAGCGACAAGTCTTTAGCTTGCTTTAGAAAGTTGATTACTTTTACGTTTTCAGCTTTCAGCGATTCCAGCGAATCAATATGGGCTAATGGAGAAGAAGGGAGAAATGATGGAACTTCTGCGGGTGTCGCAAGTTGTGCCTTAACTTCCTCAAGTTCTGCGGTCAGTGTTTCCACTTGCGCTTTAAACTCGTTCTTCTTTGCAGATACTTTAGATAGTCGGTCATAAGCCTCTTGAGGCCAAACCTTCTTCTGAGCATCCGTGATGATTTCCTCTGCGTCATCCTCTATGACAACTTCCTCTATTACTTCTGCAACAGTGGGGTCAATGGGTGTATCCGTAGGGGGAACATCAACAATAACATCCTCAATCGAACCAGTAGGTTCAACCAATCCGATTTCGGCCAAGAAGTCTTTCGACAATCCAGCTCCGATTACAGGGGTTGAAACGGTAGATTCAGTAACTCCCGATGTCGAGGAAACAACGGGAGGTGCTACGGCAGCGAGCGCGGTTAATTCAGCCATGAACAGGTTTTAAACCTGTAATGACAGCTTTGCCAATAGGTAATAGCAGCTTTACGCTAAGGCATTCTTTAAAAGCTAACTTCTACTTATCTTTAGCTCTAATCCTAAGATACTAGCGTTGTTTTCGGTTGAAACGCTTCCCGCAAGTTATCCAAGCGTGGATGCTTGGTATCTCCTGCTATCAATAACTTAATGTTCATTAGTAAGTCTGAGGATGCAGAAGCACTTCCTGCGCTATAATCCCTTACGCCTTGGGATACTGAGCTAATAAACTCATGCTCCCTTGACTGCATAAGGTTTAAGTTAATGATCTGCTCAATAGCTTGAATGGTTTTATCATTCTGAGTATTAAGCAATGCTGCGGAGATTTCTTGGAATGTTAGCATATTGTTATTCTTCGTCTGTTTGTAGTTCTTCGTTTACTTTGCCGACATCAACGCCAGCACGTCCCGTTGCAGGATTAGTGATCTGCTGGTCAATAGCAAACTTAATCCATTGTTGTTCTGTCTCCAGCATCTTGCCAAAAGCTGGCTCAATCTGTGCCTTCTGGACGTTGCTAGGTAGTTGCGCCCATGCTTGAAGTGCCGCCATGCGAACTTGTGGGGCATCTGCCTGTTGACTCCAGTTAGGTTGCACGCCTGCGTTCATCTGTGCTATGCGGTTGTTCTCGTCCTTCGTGATACGGTCTGCTGCATCTGCTTGGGTATCAATACCAGAAGCTAGTAGCTCTGGCCAAATAACAGAGATAGCATGTTTAATGATAGCATCGTTCTTCAACGTGCCATTAGTGTTCAACGGAAGCAGTTTGATAATGAAGTCGAGCTTCTCTTGTGCAAGTTCTACGTCAATAGAAGCCTCGTCCATTCTTACTACAACGTCGATTTCGCCTTGCAGGTCTTGATTCTTAATCTTCCAATTAACTGCGTTACCCGCTACGCTTCCTACGTTTATATCCTCGCCACTCTGTTGAATGTTAAGGCACATAAGGTTAATCATCTGCTCATAAAAGCTAGTCCATTTGAATAACTGAACGAACCTGCGGGAGCGTTTGGCATCAGGGTCAACGTTTCCGCCTGACAAGTAATAGTCATCTTGCTCTTGTTTAAGCCATTTCAGCACTTCCAATGAACCGCCCGATATATCAGGAACGTCCAAGAACATATCGCCATCTTTGCCAACGTGCCGATTGCTTACGGTCAAGCGTGCGCCAGGTCTAATGTTGCCGCTTCTCTCGGTTGTCTCCTTCATTGGAGGCATTGCGCGAAGTTCCGTCTGTGAAATGATGGCATCTTCTAGCTTCTTGCGTGCAAGTTGGTTGGTGAACATTTCATTTGGAACGCCCGTTGCCCCTAGAATCATCGTCCTTTTAAGGTTACGAGTCTTTATAATATAAGGCATCTTGCCCGTCTTATCGGGGTCGCATTCCAGATAGGCGCATTCATTAGGTGCTGCTACTGGATGAAGTATCGTCTTAAACGGTGCTGGTAATCCATCGTCGCCAACTCCCCAAAACCATAGGGTAACAATCTGATAGAGTCCTGCGTTACGCAATGACTCGGTATTGTAGCTCATGCCCATATCATAACCGTTCAACGCCCATCCAGAACCATCAATGCTGCCGCCGCTCCAAGTGTTGTTGCCGCTCCATCCCGCGAAGTCAAAGGCTAGTCCTGCCCCAAATTTAAGCACTTGCTCGGTAAACTTTGGATTCCAGTTATTCTGCTTTGATTCAGTTCTAATACGCGCTTCGGTGTACCAGTCCACAAACGCCATGCGAGGCACAGCATCCTCGTTGTCCTGCGTTACCCTACTCATAGCGGGGAAGAAGCAATCAACGCCGATTAGATAAGCCCTGTGTGTCGGTACGGATGTTTGCTTGATAGGAGCGAAGTAATCAGCCTCCGCTTCCCCTTTGCTAAATGCTTGCGCTACCTTCTTCAATTCCTTCGGGTCAACCAAAGCGGGGTCAACTGCTGCAATCTTCATTTGCAGTTCACCCATCATGTCGGGGCTGAATCTAAGTACGTCCAAGCTATCGCTGATCTGCTGTGACATTTGAAACGCCATATCTTCGGGCATCTCGTCTTCGGGCATCATTCCCATTTGCTCTTTCATCATGCCCATAGTCTGCTGAATAGCAGCTTCAACCACTTCATCCCATTTCATCGTCTTGCGCCCTTTGCGCCATTGGCTTTTCCAGCCTGTGTACCACACCGCTTTACCTGTCTCACTTACTGAGTTAGCAAATAACTCTAAATTTGTGAGCAACTGAGCCTTAGTTGTATCAAGGTAGAACTCTAATGCGTGCTTCCATGCCAATGCCTTAGTCGCTTGGTCATCGTTCATTGCATCTCTTGGTCGGACTATCTTCTCAGAACGAAACATAGCGAGCAACGCTAAATCCACTTCCTCGTTAATCTGCCCGTCAACTACTCTTACGTCATGGTCTAATGCTCCTGCCCACGGCTTTCTATCGCACTCGCCATAGTTCAACGCAGTCCTGCCATTGCTTGAAATGTCATAAGGTTGAATGAACCTATCTGCATTCCAGCACTCACGAATCCGCCTGTCTCTCAGAATAGAACCAAATAGGTTACTCTGTATCGAGTCCATCAAGTCGCTCCTAATCCATTCAATCATGGTCATTGCTGGCACGTCTTGCCTTGGATTTACTAAGGCTTGAACAGTTTGGGAGGGAGTAGTTAGGTCAGACATAGAGATATTAAGATTCAGTTAAGCATTCCGCCACTACTTCTAATACAGATTCCCTAGAAAAGCGAGGATTTTGACTTGACACACCTACCTTTTTTAGCGGTTTTATTAAACCCTCGTCTTTCCAGCGTCGATATTCATACTTAGAACCTAGTCCGCAACGCTTTAAAATCTCCACTACCTGCCATGCTGATAACGCTGGCGATGGGAATTCTTTGCGAAGTTGTGCAAGTGTCGGCTCAATATTCATCGTGGTGCTAATCCTCTCTGTGTTACTCTCCATGCGCCATCAACCATGCCGCATTGAATCAGCATTCTTGGCCTTACATTCCTATTGCTTTTTACCCGCAAGTCAATAGCTATACCTTCTGTATTAGCAACGGTGATATACAAGGGATTGCGACAAGCTCTAACCACTCGCAACAAGGTGAACTCGGTAGCATCTACCTTTGGTTCTTTAACTTGAATCGTTAAGCCCATTGCCATTTGCAACGCTTTCACGCCTTCCTCGGTGAACTCAATAGAGTTTCTGCCCGTCTTCCTTTTCCAGTGGCATCCTTCGATTAAGTGTTCATCACGCATCGAACGCATCGTGTTTGCTGTTACGCCAAACTCTGCTGCCATTTCTCTATCCGCTTTAAGCGGTGGTGTTAGTGAGATTACATTGTTATTCATATTTTTAGTTTATGGATTGCCCATCATGTGAGTAAAAAAATCAGCGTCCCCTTTTATGTCATCTACAATATCCTCTATTTGGCTAAATCTTTTTCTCATGTGGTATCGTTGTTCTACGATAATACGTTGCTTATAAAGTAGTTCTTCTTTTTCCCTTAACAGTTGAAAGTAGAGTTTTCGATAAGGGAGTTTTTTCTTTTTTTTCTTTGCTGTTGTCATAATTTTTAATTGTTTTTGCTGCTGCTTTTGTAACGTATGCCATAACGCTCTGTGTTTTTGGCTTAACTTCTTGAATGTCTTTATGGATTCCGTAAATAATGGATTCCTCCCATTTTCCCTTAAACTCTTTCTTTACTCGTCCTTTGATTTCGCTTGTCATATTAGTATCTCCATCCTTCTTTAGCCTTGTTCAAATATTGCGGGTCACTTAAAAGTAAGTATGCAAGCAAGTCCCTATACTCCTTACATGCCTCATCCTTAGCCGTAGTGCCTTCCTTAAACTCTGGATGCGAATAAGTCTTTAAAGTAAATATGTGATTCTCGCATTCATCAAGGATAATCAAACCGCTCATTCCCGCAAGCTCATCTGCAAGCGTGGATTGAATCAGCATATCGCCTTCTTCTAATCTAATGCCCGAAGCGGGGGAGAAGTCTATATAGTTCTCCTGCTCAAGCATTGACTCCAAGAACGTAACCGTCTCCGCTCCTTGTGCCGTATCTGAATCAGTTCTTGCACCCGCGAAACGACTATCCATCAATGATAACTCTGGTTCCACAAACTGCCCCTCTAGCGTCCAATCGGGCAAGCCTTCCCATGTTAGCGTCTTCTTTGTGAACTTGCCTTGAAACGGTTCCCCTGTTGCTGCGAACTTATCCATTATCCGCTTCCGCATTGTCCATAGCATGTGGGTGTATCTCTTGCGCGTCCAATTCAAGCGGAGTCGTTGCGCTGGACCTTTGTCGCCGTTGATATTCTTGCCCTCGCTTGGAACTGCCCATAGTCCTGGCAACGTCCCTTCAATCGGAATACTTGGGCAAGGCCATTCTTGCAATGCCCATATCCTACTTGCCACATCGCACAAGTACCAGCCTACTGCCCACGGCTTAGCTCCTGCGGGGTC
>Ga0181355_1000866_pt1 | contig 13201 bp, 16 predicted proteins | sample Fa13VDMM15DN_FD_130099 | JGI IMG/M metagenome (GOLD analysis project Ga0181355, IMG submission 130099) | Freshwater viral communities from Lake Michigan, USA - Fa13.VD.MM15.D.N | ecosystem: Environmental > Aquatic > Freshwater > Lake | place: USA: Michigan | collected 2013-09-23 | reverse complement strand
TTCTTTACAGCAGATAAAATTCAGGACAATCAGTGGTCTTACGGGCGCAACTGCTACGGCTTTGAGAACTCAATCAAAAGCAGAAGCGGTTATAAGTGGCTCACGATTGGGTCACTTTCAGCAGCAAGCTCATCTGTTAAAGGGATGGGGCAGATTCAATCTGGTGCAAGCAATTACAACTTTGCTGCCTGGAACCATCAGTTATTTAAATTAGACGGAGTTACACCACAAAATGTTAGCACGGTCAGAATCAAGAACAATTACAACACCTCAGGTGGAACTGGTTTTCTTGGATTCGATTTCTTCCCTTTCAGCGGAACAAAAAACGTTGTTATTTGTAATGGTATACAGACGCCTGTTAGATGGGATGGCACATCAGCAGGAGTTGTTAATTTATCAGGCTCTGCGCCTGCAACTGCAGATACTTTCATAAACTTTAACAGATATGGTTTACTTTATGATTTTGATGCTCTCACGGTTTATCAGTCGAATCTGGGTAATGCTAACGCAGGTTATGGTAATAATTCTCCGTTTGTTCTCCCGACTAAAGTGCGTGGCGACATCGGCTCTGGATTCGTTCAGTTCGGTGATGAGCTTCTTATTACAACTCGCAACTCAGTTCAAAAGTTTACAACGACTGGCGTTTCGTCAGCTCCGTTTGCTCGTCGTGAAATCACGAATCATGTCGGTAATATCTCGCATCGGTCAATGCTTACTATCGACAATGGAGTTTTGTTTACTGATATTACTGGGATCTATTTTTATGACGGCAGCAATATTGTCCGTGCTTCTCAGCCCATTCAAGGAACTTGGAAAGATATTAATCCGCAGTACATGGTTAATATCGTTGCGACAAATTATAAGCCACGGTCTTGGGCGTTGTTTAGTGTGCCTTGGGGGTCTGGGCAAGCTACTAATAACCTCATCCTGGCTTACGACTATCTTAACTCCGTTCCGTTCAAAGGAAAATTTGTCTGGTGGATCTTCGACAACATCACAGCGCAAAGCATGGGCATCTTTCGCAACAGCTCCCTTGTTGATGAATGGTGGACTGGCGATACAACTCAAAAGTTGTTTCTCCAGGACTCTGGAACCAATGACGCAGGTGTTGCATTCAATCAAGAAGTTAGGTCTAAAGCCTTCGACTTCAACAAGCCGAATCGAGATAAACGTCTACATGAATGCCGATTCGATGTTGACAGCTCTGGTAACTGGAATCTTACAGCGCTTATTGATATTGACCTCACAAACTCTCCAGGTAATTCAAACACGATTAGTCTTTATACAGGCGGAACTCTTTGGGCGGCATTCACATGGGGTGTCGGGTTATGGGCAACTCTTGGTGCGATCATGAAGCGGATTAAGTACGGTTCAACAGTCCGTGGAAGATTCATTCAGTTTCGTTTTAAGATCAGCACTGTTGATCAATTCTTTCGTATGTATCGTTATACTCCATCAATCAGTTATAAAAACCTTCGTGGTAGAGATGTGTACACATCATGAGCATTGATCCATTATCATTAGATGGTGTAATTCAGGATAAGAATACCAATGGCACACTTCAAACATGGAGAGATCAGCTTAATCCTCTTATCACTCAATATAATGCTGGTGCTCCTGGAACTGGAACAGTTACAACAGTATCTGTTGTTTCGGCTAATGGTTTAGCTGGAACTGTTGCAGATGCTACAACAACCCCAGCAATAACATTATCTACATCTATTACAGGAATTCTTTCTGGGAATGGGACGGCAATCTCTGCTGCATCAACCACAGGATCAGGGGCAGTAGTGCTTCAGGGAACTCCAACTATTACAACCCCTGTAATAAGCGGTACCGCTGCTTCAGCAGCTGCTCTTGGATATGACACAACCCAAAAGAAGAATACTGCTTATGGTGGGGCAACAGCATCAGAGGCTAGGATTCAAACTACATTATCTGCTGACGCTTTAACTCAAACGCTAACTAATGGAGTTGCAACAGATCAAGATTTTACATCTGTTTACACATTTCCAGCAAATTCAATTTATACAAAAAAGGTTTATCGTGCAACTTTTTTTATAGAGTGGGTTACTGGCACTTCTACTGTTACAACAATTTCTTATATTAAATTGGGATCAACCAAAATATATACGACATCGGCAAACAGTCAGGGTGACGGAATTACACGAAGCATCGCACTTGTTGTTTACATTGTTGGAAGGGCGGCGGCAGGAGCAGCGGCAAATGTTACTACAATGACAACACCATTATCATTCGGTACAGCTATTTACTCATCCAATACAACAGATCAACCAGTCGCTCTTGCAACAAATGGAACCCTCGATCTTGTTTTGGGTGTTAGCTGGAGTGGGACAGGAAGCACGGAAACCCAAGAATTACAAGGATATATAATTGAAGAGTTGAATTGATAATAATAAGATCAATTTTTAATATATAAAGGAAATATAATGGGAAGCTATACAAGAACATATTCATTAACAGACGGAACAACTGCATACGGATCACAGGTTGCATTCGAATTAGATGCTCTTGGCTCATCTGTCAACAACATTACAAATTCCCAGATTAGTTCTGGTGCTGCGATTACTGATTCAAAGTTAGCGCAGATAACTACGGCATCAAAAGTTAGCGGAGCAGCCCTAACATCTCTTTCTAGCATTCCAGCTGGTGCAGGCATCATTCCTTCAGCCAATATTTCAATTACTCCTGTATTTGAAAATAAATTACTTCATATTAGAGATGAAAGAGCTACAAATACCGCAGGTGAAAATAGCGTTGGGGCGGCTTATACTAAAAGGACACTGCAAACTACTAAAACAAATGAAATTTCTGGTGCAAGTTTAGCTTCAAGTGTAATCACGCTTCCTTCTGGCACTTACTACATAGAGGCATATTGCTATGCTTATGGTGGAAATAATGGACATATAAGACTTCGCAATACTTCTGACTCAACCACAGCTTTGGTCGGACTCAATACAAATCCTAGGCAGTCAGGCAGCGATACACTTACAACAGCCATAACTTCTTTGAGAGGTCGGTTTACTATAGCGGCTCAAAAGAACTTTGAGATTCAGCATTATGTCGAAACGACATCGGCAAGCAATGGATTTGGATTGCCAGTTAATGATGGGGCTGAGGTAGAGGTTTATGCAGATGTTCAAATATGGAAGGTTTTATAATATGAAAATAAAATACAGAATCGAAGATAAAATTATTATCGAGGCAGAATCACATCCAACTCATATTCTTATTGCTGATATTGGTGAGATAGTTGAGGAATATTCAGGTCAAGAAAAGCCTTTGTCTGGAATGGTAAGAGAAGGTGTTAATCAAATTAGGGTTCGCACTAAGAAAGAATTTGATGATGAAAAAGAATCAAAAAAAACAAATGGTCAAAAAAGACTTGAAGAGCTTCGTAAAAAAACTTCAATATTGTCTATCGAAGAAATAAATGAGGTTTTAAAATTAAATGGCATCCTTTAAAAAAGAATCAGATTTGATTCAAGATGGGAATGATGATTAATATGGAGATTAAATAATATGGCATGGTCATGGAAAAACTTATTTGGATTTGGTGGGGATGAGTCAAGAAATTCTGATGGGGGATCATCTTCTCAATCATGGGATGACATCATCAATCAATATTCTTATAAACCAGCTTACACTGCTCAGACTGAACAGGGCTTATATGATCTGTTTAATAAAATCAATGGAAGCCAGGGTGTTAATGCCATTCCGTATGATATTGGGTTGCCAACTACAGGGCTTTATGACTCATTAACCAGAGGAATCAAGGAGCAGTATCTTGGAACTCCAGGTGGACCAGAAGGTGGGCGCATTGCAGATACTCGTGCTTACTATAACAACATGGGCATTCCTGAGTACGCAGCAAATCAAGAGCGATTAGGAAATCAGGATTTAAATAATTCTTTATTAGACACTGCGGCTGAATTGAATAATGTTCAGAAAGACCGATTGCTTAATGTTCTTGGGCTTGGTGCGAATGTCGGTTCTAATCTTTATTCTCAGAATCTTGCTCAGTCTCGATTCAACACAGGCATTGCTGCACAGGGTCAACAGTTTGATGCTGGGCTTAATCAGGCTATTCAGTCAGCTAATTCTAACAGTCTTGCACAGTTACTAGCTGGTGCTGGTTCTTTAGCGACAACAGCTTATACAGGTAATCCATCTCTTGGTTCAACAGTGGCTCAGGGTGGAAACTCTATTACTGGGAGCAATAATGCCGCAGTTCTTGGAAGCGGTTCGCTTTCACAAAATTACTCCCCTTACAGTGGATCAGGCAATGGACTTGGATCGCTATCTCAAAACTCTAAATTATTCAGCTGAGGACTTATGGCAGAAAAACTAAACAGAACAACCGCAGGACTCGCTGGATTACTTTCAGGGATTAATTCTGGACGGCAACAGAGTTTACAAAACCAGATTGCGATTCAGCAGTTGCAGAATCAGAATCAGACTACTCAATGGGCGAATCCTTATCGTGCGGCAGGAGAGCTTGATCGGCTAAAGATTGAGTCTGACCCATTTAAAACAGCCATGGCTCAGATGCTGACTTCTGGTAATAATATTTTTAAACCACAGCAAGCTCAAGCTGTACAGCAAGCACAGGCTCAAGGATTAACGCCTCAGGGTGTTGTTGCTGCTGGTCAGAATAATGTTGCAGCTACGGTTAATAATTCTCAGCCAGTCCAAGTTCAAAAGTTTGATTGGTTGTCTGCTGGTGATGATGATTTCAGATCATGGCAAGCCGATGCAAGACGTAGAGCTGCAGCGACACAGCAAGGAGCATAATTATGCCTGTTGATTGGTCAAAAATGTCTGATGAAGAATTCTATGCAAATGCTCCTGGCGCACAACCACAAGCCCCTGCTCAATCTTGGGAAAACAGCCCTGTTAATGCTCCAAGTATACAAACAAGATTAAGCAATGTTGAGGCATCTCCCGAGAATGTTGTATTCACTGGAAATAGCGGAATGGAGAATCTTCCAGCGGTTCTCGCTAAAAAGAATGTTGAGAATCAGGCTGATATTAACAAGCAAAGAGCAATGATGCCAATCAACGTAGAAGAATCAGCAGCAAAAGCTGAAGGTGATCTCATTGCTAAAAAGAATGTTGCAAGGCAAGATTTCAATAAAGCCCTTCAAGACTTTCTTCAAGTAGATGAAAACATTCCCCGTGGGGATGATTATTATAGATTTATTGAAGGGGCAAAATCTCTCTGGGGATCTGTTGGTCAGACAGACATGAGAGGTATTTTGGCAGCCAAACATTCTTCTCTCGCAAAGAACTTCAGAGTTGCCATTGCACGTCTGCGAGAAGTTGGTGCTTTAACAGAGAATGAACAGATTGCCGCTCAATCTATGATCCCTGGATTGTTCGCAGAAAAAGATGCGGTTGAATTAGACAGAGCTTTCCTTAAACAAATGGGAACGGCACTTGATTCTAATGAACCGAGCTTAGTTAAAGAGGTTATTGATAGATGGAAGGAATCTCCAAGGTTCAATAAAGATAAATATGCTCAGGCAACAAACAAAGTTGATGTAAGTAAATACATGAAAAGAAAAGCAAGTCTTGGGAAATTCAAACTATGAATGAATCTGAAAACACACCAATGGTTCCTGATATTGAACTCGAAGAATCTACCATGCAACAGTTCAAGAAGGTTGTAGAAGCATGGGGTCCAGATGAACGAAAACAAATGACAGACTATTTTAATTCTTTAGGCGAAGAAGATGCTCAGATTAAACTTGAGATAATGAATGATGTGTTGTCGGATTATGCCTCAAAACCTGATGGTGACTCCAATCAACAGAGTCCAAGCCTAGATCAGGGTTTGAATTTAAATAGCATGATGGGAATTGGTTCGCAGATTGCGAAGTCTGGTATTCCAGAAAGATTACAAACAGCTGCAATAGCTGGCATTCCTGCTGCCATGAATAATGTTTCTCCACAACAAGCGTATTCATCATCTAAACAAATGCTTCCAATCGCTGGACAGTCTATTGGAGCAGTATTGGGTGGTTTCCCTGGCTCTGTTGGTGGCGCAGCGATTGGTGAAACCGCCAAGCAAGGTTTGGATTACATCGACGGATCAAAGTCTGTAAACTCTGATAATGCCTTAGAGTCAGCAAAAGACATTGGAATCACAACTGCTGCTACCGTTGCTGGTGAAGGATTATTTAGAATCCCAAAAGCAATGTTCTTCGCTAAACAAATGGGTGGCGCACAGCGCATTGCTGTTGGAAAGAAACTTGGTCAAATAGCTGAAGCTGTTTCTAATTCACAAATGGGTCAAGCATCTTCCGTGTCAGCTAAAAACATTATTGATAAAATTGATGATGTTATTTCAGAATCTACATTTGAAAGAGGTCCACTTAAAGCAGGGCTAACTAAGATTAGGAATACAATTACCAATCTAAAAAGAGATCTTACTTTTGATGAAGCTCGTTCACTAGAACAACAGCTTGGGCGTGAAGCATCGTTTGCAGCAGAATCTTCACAGGGTCACTTTGTAACTAATCCAAAGACTCCAAAACTTAATCAAGGAACGAAAGAATTAAGAAAGGGTGTTTCTGATGGAGTTGATGATATTGCTGAGCATGCTGGTCACCCAGAATTTAAAAAGTTAAGCACGGAATTCTCAAAACTGGCTTCAAAGTTTCCAGAAAAAGATCTTCAGAAAGGCATGACGCTGGGAAGTGCGCTTACTAACTTTGTTGTTTCTGGTGGAGCTGGTACTTACGGGATAACACAAGGAAGCGTTCCTGCGGTTGTGGCGTCATTAACGGCTATGCTTAATGCCGTTCCTCAGAAAGCAAGAACTCAAATCTTTAGAACTTTAATTGATAAGCCTGTTACGAAAGTAATTGAGAATGTGGCGAGAACTGGAGCTTCTGCTGGATTTAATGAAGTAGCGAGTTCTTAATCTTATTCTTGATTGTATTTTTCATAAAGGAAATTAAAGTAAAAACACATGAGAACTAAAAAGATAGAAGCTACTACAATCATAGGCATCCTCCATGGGTAACGAGATAGATTTAACTGGAACAATCATAGCTCGCTTTTGGAAGAAAGTCAAAAAGACTGATCATTGCTGGTTATGGATTGGAGCTTCAAATACTGACAGGGACGGTGGTTACGGAAGTATTGGCTCTGGTGGTGCTGGTGGCAGAACACTTAGGGCGAGCCGTGTTTCCTATGTAATCCACAATGGTCAAATTCCCGATGGAATGTTTGTTTGCCATAATTGCGACAACAGAAAATGCGTTAATCCAGATCATTTGTTTCTTGGAACAGCGTTTAATAATAACCATGACAGGCACACAAAAGGAAGAAATGCTGTCGGAGAAAATAATGGAAAGTCTAAGTTAAAAAGATCTGAAGTTGAAGATATAAGAAATAAATTTTCTTCTGGTAAATATTCACAAATTGAATTGGCAAGAATGTTCAAAACTGACCATAAAAATATTAAGTCGATTTTGACTTATCAAACATGGAAGTAATACTGGTGATCTATTTCTAATGAACCAACAAAATACTCAGAACAAGCGATACTCAACTACAGTGTAGATGATACCATCTCACCACCGTTATTGCAAATGGGGCAAAGATCATGGAACGGTACATCCTGGGTCAAGGGTGGGGGTTTATCCCTTTCCCCATGGGACTATTCATCCATGGTTATAAGCCCAGCAACTACAGAAACATACACATTTAAGACAGGTGGTTCTGGTGGAACCGTTACCAATACAGTTGTCGTTGTATACACAGACAGCACTCGTACAGATATTTCTACAATAACTCGCACATAACGAGGACATAGTGGGTCTTAAATTAAATCAAGTTACTGGTCAATTCGACCTTGTTGGTCCCAATGGTGGATTGGGAATTATAACCTCAGTCTCCAACGCAGACGGAACACTCACAATCTCCCCAACAACAGGGGCAGTGGTAGCAAGTGTAAACACCGCACATAACTTTTCTTGGACTGGATCAAATATTTGGTATGGTGCAAGTCAATTTATAAATGCAGATGTAACTAAAACACCTACTGTTCCAACATCAGGAAGCATTGGGTTTACTTCTGACGGGTCTGGGTTCTTTGCAAACGGCACGACTTATAGTTATTACATCTACGCTTATTACTTCGATGGGGTTAATTATGCGTATGAGCCACTTGGTTATTATCTTTCAAGCACCGACCCAAATGACTCTAATAACTACTATGTAGACTTATCATGGTCTGGGTCGACTGACGCAAATGGATATATCATCTTTGATTTCAACAACACGCAGTATTTAGATGCGGGTAACGTTGGAGTTTATCAGATCACTCCAGTAACAAGTTGGACTGCTGGAAGCCCTACTCTAACCCCAAACACAATAACTATTCCTGGGACTCCGCTTTGGTCACAGTATCTTCAAGATTACGCTGCAACAGATAACACGATTTTAAAAATAGCTGGAGATGCCACAGACCATCTTCGATTGAGATGGAACTATGGGACTCTTGGACTTGGGGCATTGAAGTTCGAGGATTCAGCGGGGAACTTAAAATATCTCTATGCAAACATCTACGGAACTACAGCTTTATTTACTGGTAATGTCACAGGAGCCTCCATTATCGGGACAGTCTATCCAACTGGAATGTCAGCCAACCAGATTGCCTATACATCAGTTGGATCAGCACTGACAGGTATTTCCACATTTACTTTCAACGGCACCAATATGGGTGTTGGCGTAGCTACTGGATTGGCGAAGATTCATTCCCAAGCGACAACGGAGCAATTACGATTAAGCTACGACGCTTCAAATAGATGGACATACACAATCGGGTCAACGGGTCTTTTATCTATGCAGGGGGTTGGAACGGGCGGTGCTTTGACAGTAACCCCGACAGCAGGGCAGAATATAAACTTTGCCCTTTCTACTACGGGAGATTTCATAGTCAACACCACTCAATTTGTTGTAGATACGAGTGCTGTAACTGTGGGAATAGGACTTGCTGCGCCAACGTCAAAACTTCACATTGACGCAGGAACAGGCACGCTGTCAGCTTTGCAATTCACGGCAGGAACCACGACAGGACAATTATCAACGGACGGCTATCATGTGGGAATTACCGCTACAGGTATCGCAGAACTTAGACAGAAAGAAAACCTTGCGTTAAATTTCTATACAAATAACTCCTTGCGGGTAACTGTTGCAGCAACGGGTGAGACTCAGCTTGTTGCTGGTACCGTTTCCTTGCCCGCACTCACATTCATTGCCGACCCAAACACAGGAATTTATAACACAGCTGACGTTGTAGCTATTTCGGCTGGTGGAGTTAACGCTGGATATTTTCAGACTCAAGGAACATTTGGTTATTTCAGTATTGGTGGAACTGGAAGGGTATATACAGCAGCTTTAGGAAAGGTAAACATCTTTGGAACTGGAACAGCATCAGATTGTCCGATCCTTGGGATATGGCACAATGAAGATGTCTCTACATCAAAGAACGCTGGCATAATTACTAAGACCAGAATGACCAGTCGTTATTTAACTACCTCTCAGAACATCGGGCAGAATGACAACTCTTTCGGAAACCCTGGCGTTATTCAATGGACAGCCTGGGAATATACAAATAACACCTACACAACTTTCGCAAATCCGAACAATGAATTTACAGGATGGAGCTATCAGTACTATAAAGATAACGCCGCCTATGTGAATTTATTTCGTATTCATACATCGGGAATTTATATCGGTGCTGCTGCTGCGAGTTCAGTTCCAGCTGCAAAACTTCATGTCCTTTCAACCACTGAGCAGGTTCGCACAGCCTACGACCTTTCCAACTACTACACGACAACTGTTGGCTCAACAGGACTTGTAACTTTCGACGCTGCTGGGTCGGGTTCAGCATTTACATTTAACGACAGACTCGGTGTTTATACCTCCCCCTCGGCAGCAGTTAACATTGGAAGCCACACAACAGGATACGGAACGATAGATTTATATACCTCCATAAGAGCGATTAGCTCAACAGGATTTGCTTTAGCTGGAAACGGATCAACCCACACAATTTTAAATGTGGCTACAGGGGGTTCTCTTTATTTCAATGTAAACGCATCTCAGATTGGATTATGGAACGGTACAGGTTTATTTGTAGGAACAACTGGAACTGTCTCCGCTGCAATTCACGCAGTAAAAACCACAGAACAATTAAGGCTTGCTTATGACGCTTCAAATTATTTTTCAACTACAGTAGGTGTAACAGGTGGAGTTACATTTGATGCAGTAGGAGCAGGTTCAGCATTTACGTTTAGCGATAAAGTAAACCTGAGCGTCAGAGCAAACTTCGCTTCCGTTGCAGGAACAGCCGTAGAAGGCGATGTATGGTCTGACTCAACACAAAAAGCCCTACAAACATTCACCAATGGGATTGAACAGACCCTAAGTGGTTGTATCTTTGTTCAAACAGCCGACAAAACGATAGCCAACACCGTCACCGAAACAACCTTATTCGGCACAGGGGTTGGAACGATTACCCTTCCTGCAAACTTTTGGGTGGCTGGTAAGACCGTGAGAATGACAATCAGCGGGGACTTTGCCGACACAGGAACTCCGACAGGGGATGTAAAAATTAAGTTCGGGGCTACCACACTATCAGACTCAACAGCCCTTGCTTTCGCCGCACTTTCTGGCACAGAGCAATGGGATTTGCATGTCATTATCACTTGCCGAACGACAGGCGGGACAGGAACGCTTGAAACCAATGTGATATTTGAGTACGAAACCACAACTGGAAGTTCGCCTATTCAAAGATTTGATATTGCAGGAACAAGCACGGTGGTAGACACAACAGCTTCAGGTGCTTTAGATGCCACCTTCCAATGGGGAACAGCATCAGCAAGCAACACAATCACAAGCGAAATCGCATTGGTAGAAGTTTTAAATTAAGGAGAATTATGCCACAAACAACTATTACATTAACGATCACAACGCCACAGGCAATGCCTGTTTCAGAGGCGATTGGTTTATTTACACAGCATCATGGTTATCAGGAGTTGCTTCCAGATGGTACGAACAACCCTGAATCAAAGGGTGCGTTTGCCAAAAGAATCATTGCCCGTCAGGTGATGGAAGCGATCAAGGCGCAGAAGGTTCAGAACGCAGCAACACAAGCGGCTGATACTGAGTCTAGTAGTTTTGCAATAACGGTAGATTAAAACAATAAAGCCTTCGGGCGAAAGTGAGTGAGTATGGATAAGATCGAATTAACAAAAGAAGAAGTCCAAGCGGTTCTTAATGCTTTATCTGAGATGAAGTTTAAGGAAGTGGCTGGATTGATTCAGTTCTTTAACAATAAACTACAACCAAAACCAACAGAGCCAGCGAAAGCCGAGTAATCGGGGCAAAAGGTATTTATGAGCGAGGATGACATCAAGGAACGCAAACATTATCAGAAGAAGATTGACGAACTTTGGCTGTGCGTTCTTGGTAATGGTCACCCTGAACAGGGGATGAAATGGAAACTTGAACAGATGTTGGATTTTACATCCACTGTCCGTAAAGTGTTCTGGCTTGTTACCTCTGTTGCTATTACAGGTGGTCTTTCAGCGATTGCATTGTTATTGTGGAAAGTGGCATTGGCTTTAAACGGAGATATTTAATGAATCAATGGCGTGATCGTTTCTGGGATTTGTTCCATATCTTAAAAGCCCAGGAAGTCTATAACGATCAGCTGATGTTATTGATTGACACCGACATTAGTTCTAAGAACAGAAAGTACGATGGGTTTATTAACGACAAACGGGAAGAGCAGTTAAAGCGCAGACACGCTATTGATGAGCTTGTACTGGGGCTTCCACAAGGAGAATAAAATGGGCAGTTTGATTAAGTTTTTAGAAGGTCGCAAATCTTACATCGTTGCAGCTTTAATGGCTGTACTCGTTTTCCTAAAGCAGATCGGCAAACTTGACGAAGCTACTTACCAGATGCTTCAGGGTCTTTTAATTGGTGGAGGCATTGCGTCCTTACGCTCTGCGATCAAATGAAAAAACTGCTAATTTATATAGTTTTTAGCACATCATTAGCAGTTGGCTGTTCATTCATTCAAGAGAAGAAGCTAGATGTAACCGCTTGTCTTGCTGATACAGCTTGCTCAGAAGCAGCGTTTGGCAAGGCGAAGTCTAACGGAGAACTTGCTGGCAATATTGCTAGTTTGAGTGGAATACCTGCCGCTCCTTCTGTTGCGAAACCAGTAGTCAGTTATCTCAGTCTTTTAATTTTCCTCTGTGCTATGGGCGCAACATTAAGAAAGAAAAAGGAAGGCGAGTAAATGAATTTCCCTTGGTTATCAGCTAAAAAAATGCGTCAGGTCTGGTTGATTGCCTGTCTTGTTTGTTATGTAGCCATGCAAACATTCTGGGCGTTGCTTGGGCATTGGGGCTTCTTCTGCACATTTATCGCTATCGTTGCCTGTGTGCTTATCGGTGAAGTTATTAATGTTAGGTGGCTCTATGGCAAGACGCTCTCAACAGAAGTAACCAAGAAGATCGAGGAAGGCAAGAAACGAATCTATGCTTATCTCGCTTCTTTGTTTATGTGTATGGCTATTGCGTTCCTTGCGCTTCATTTGGTGTGGCAATGAAGTTTCCAAAACTTAATTGCGAGGAAATTTTTGTGGGGGCAATGCTCCAGTTCCCACTTTACTTCATTGTGGGTTGGTGGGTTCTTCCAATCCAAGCGTTAGCAGGTATTTTATGGGCATTGGGAGGAGCTGAGAACAGCTCAAAGTTCTTCAGACGGCTTGGAGTACCCCTAGTTGTCTGCCTCTCAACAGCCGTTGTTCTCCATAAACTATCCATCCTCATTGCAGTCCCTTTTATGATTTGGCTATGCCCCTCCTATGGGGCGAGCGGTTGGCTATTCAAGACCTGCTTAAAACTAACATCTAACCACAAGATGGCAGATTTACTATGTCGGGGAATCACCTACATAATTTACTGGACATCTTTCACATTAGTATTAGTATTCATTAAATGAAAATAATGGACAAAGAAGTGGACAAATTAAATGAAAATAATCATTGAACATTACGGCAAGAAATTAACTTACGAGATGAGTGATGAATCAACTCTGACAGAGATGGTTGATACATTCGACATTCTTCTCAAGTGCGTCGGTTATGTTT
>Ga0181355_1000865_pt1 | contig 13202 bp, 14 predicted proteins | sample Fa13VDMM15DN_FD_130099 | JGI IMG/M metagenome (GOLD analysis project Ga0181355, IMG submission 130099) | Freshwater viral communities from Lake Michigan, USA - Fa13.VD.MM15.D.N | ecosystem: Environmental > Aquatic > Freshwater > Lake | place: USA: Michigan | collected 2013-09-23 | reverse complement strand
GTTTGTTGATTGCGGCATCATCGCCGACAAATAACTAGGAGCAAACCGTCGATCAGCACTACGTTCCTGCGTGCTACGCGTCACGTGAGAAATTGGCTTAAAATCAAGGATTCATGGATCAGGCATCAGGAAAAAGGTCACATGATACATTGTCAGTTACTTGAGCACAGCGCCGTTGTATCATAAGAAGACAACGGTGCGCATCACGCGCCCTGAACCCCGAATCCTGTTTCCGATGCATGAATCATGATTCATGGTGCATGAATCAGTAAGGGGAAAGAGGGGATACGCCACGGGTGGGTGTGCACATTTGTGTGCGCGGTGTGCATATGTATATACCCCCATGAGAAAAAATTTGACAGGGTGCTCGGACGGGGTATGATGGGCGTATGGCTAATCCAAATAAACAAAAATACTATCGTGACAATCGTGAAACTCGTCTAGCCTACCAGAAGGGTTACTACGAGCGCTACAAGCTACGCAGACCGCGTCTTAAGGAGCTCGCGGAACTACTTGAGCCAGAGCAGGTGGATGCCCTTAAACGGGCTCGTAGCGAATATAACCAAAAATACTACTCTGTGAACCGAGATCGGATACGCAAACAGCGGAAATCGCTCGCACTTAAGCGTATTTATAGCCGCCCTAAACAGGATTCATGATACATGTCTTAACGGGATTGGCAAAAATAGGGCTAATTTATAGCAAATATCCTGCAATACCAAGCCTTTGAGCCGATGTATTTACATTTAAGTGGTGCTGTAATAAATTTCCTATACACTATTAAAAACTTTCTTTTAATTCTATTGGTGCTCTAATAAATTATTACAGCACCAATACATCATATAGAAAGTTTTTTTCTCAATATATATTTATTACAGCACCAACGAGATGTAAATACATCGATTCCGTTATTTGTCACAAGCCGACCCCCAAATTTGTGACAAAAGATAGCTCTTAGTGCTTGACAGATCGCGTGGTTAGCTATAGTGCTCTGTCACACCGCACACATTTATGGCAGCTAAACCTAAAGAATCTGATAATAGTTTTGCAAATAGAGTAGACCGTGCAGTTGCCCGAAAGCTCAGCGGCGAAACCGTAGATGAAAGTGACATCGCAAATTCCATAGATTATACAAAACGGTATGCAGATACTAGCACAGCCTTACGCAAGAACAGTTCTACGTTGTTAAAAAAAGCGCTTAAGGGACTTCCAGTGGCTAAGGGAGTCCCAGCGTTAGGCACTATTGCAAGCGCCGTAGAGGCTTTGGAGATGGCTAACCCCGAGAAAAGACAGGAGGCCATTGATCAGGTGTATAAGGATGCTGAAATTGCTTCAGCCCCCGAACGGTTTGCAAAAGGCTTTTTTAATCCCGCAGAAACTGTTGTAGGGATCGGAGCTATGTTAACAGACCTAGGAGAATCTAGAGCGGCCGCCAAAAAGTCAGCCCTTAATGCCCCCTCTGATGATGAGCTTATGCGAAGATATTTGGAAGCTAAGGAAAGAAAAAAGTTGCCAATTCTAAAACGAACTGATAAAGTTCCCGCGAACAAGGAGGAAGACCTCCGTTACGTTGGCAAGCAACTCGCCTGATATTCACAACCACACCAACAAAAATGAATGATAATACTACCGCATCGTGCACCCAAATTGACGGGCTGCCAAACTACGTTCTAACTGAATCTGGCTTTATCTACAACTGGAAGACTGGCCGACGATTGAAGAGACACTGGAGCTCTAAGGGTTTCTTCTCTTTGATCCCGATAGGACACGGACGCTTGTTTAGGCTCTTTCACAAGAACCCTAAGTTCAAGTTGCCTGAGGACAATTCGATGCCGCTCGATCTTCGTATGATCCCCGAGTATCCCAACTACGGAATCACGCCTTATGGTGCAGTATGGAGGATACAGGGTAAACGAAGCGTGACCCCACATATGGTTCGCGAAGAGTCTCGAGGTAACCTTTCTTTCGTTCAGCTAGTTCATACTTCTGGCAAACGACACAATAAGGGAGTGACCAAATTACTCAAGCAGCTCTGGGGTGAACTTGCAGAAGACGACGACGATTGATTTCACAATTCCAAGGTAAATACTTGACACCAACATAATAATCGATATAATCCGCACAAATGTCCAATCTCCATGAACTAGATGGCCTAGAGTTATCTCCCTTCGATGAAAAAGGAAAGCGAGTTGAATCCCGCCTTCGTGATGTCAAGAGTGCTATCTCGATATTCCAAACCTTGTTAAGAGCTGATGAGGGTAGCTCCATTCAGCGTATGCGAGTGGATCAAATGTTCGATGGTGCAGCTCCATACAATCAGGCAGAGCTAACAGCCTCGGGACAAGGTCTTAAGACCAACTTAAATTTTAATGATGCCCAGCGTCTTCTCGATGTTGCTTTGTCCGCTTACGTAGACTTGGATAGTTCGCTCGAGAAACTTGTCGAAGTGTTTAGCACCGAAGGTGAGCGAGGAGCAGCCGATGAAATGGAAGGTATCGTTGCAGAAGAACTTACGCATCTCATTCGTAGCTGGCCTGAATACCACAGCAGCTATTTACGTCTTTGCACTACCTTCATCAAGCATGGGGTAGGTATTGTTTATTTTGATTCACCCGATGACTGGCGTTTCAAAGTAGGCGGCTTCAGTGACTTCTTGATCCCGCGACAAACACCAGCAACTGAGCAGGCCATTACCATTGCTATCGGCCGCCGCAATTATTCTCTTGATGAACTATTTCAGTTTATTCAAAATGAGAAAGCGGCTACTACTGTTGGCTGGAATGTTCCTGCTGTTAAAAAAGCCATGCTCAAAAATGTTACGACTCAAGGTCGCAATAACATGAGTGGCACAACCATGACAGACTACGAGGCTCTGCAAGCGGAAGCTAAGAATAATGACCTATACGTAGGTATTCAAAACCCAGAGGTTTCCCTACTCCATTTTTGGGTAAAGGAAATCGATGGGACAGTTACTCATTGTATTGCCCCAGAAAAAGATGCCTCAGACTTTTTGTATCAAAAGGTTTCGCGCTACGAGACTCCTGAGCAGGCTTTCATTTTCTTTACTAATGGTGTTGGTTCTAACGGAACGTATCACTCGGTTCGTGGCTTAGGTCAGCGAATCTTCTCACATGTGCAGACGAGCAACCGTCTTCGCTGTCAGCAGATCGATGGTGCTATGCTCGCGTCTTCGGTGATGTTACAACCCGAGAACCAACGTGCCTTAGACGAATTGCAGTTCACCTTCTACGGTGGTTACTCTGTGATGTCGCCTAACGTTAAGATTGTCGAGAAGGCAATCCCCAATCTTTCAACTTCAGTAGTGCCTGCACTACAAGACTTGTCTCAGCAGCTCGCATTAAATACTGACACTGTCAGTCCTTATGGCGCGATGCAATCCTCCCCCTACCGTAATCAGATGCAGGTAGTATCCGATATGGATGTTTCAACACGTCTATCGGGTGCTTCCATCAATCTGTTCTATGCTAGCTGGAATCGCTTGATGCGCGAGATCGTGCGTCGAGTAGTCACCAGCAAGAAGCAAGATTCCTTTGTAAAGGAGTTTTATGCCCGTTGTGCCAAGAGGAATGTTGATGCCAGCTTCATTAAGAGCTTGGATGTCACACGCACTCGTGCCATCAAATCAATCGGTAATGGCTCTATGGCCAACCGATTGGTTGCCCTCCGTGAGCTCCAAGCAATGAGTTCACAGTTTGATGATATAGGTCGCCGCAATCTTACACGCGACCTAGTATCCACGAGGGTGGGCTACGATTTAGCTGATCGGTATGTTCCGAATCAGGAAGGCGAGCGCACTGCAACAGATACGAAGATTGCAATCTTCGAGAATATCCAGCTGCAAGTCGGACAGAATATTCCAGTTATATCGAGCGAGCTTCATGGTCAACATTTACCTGTCCACATGCAGCTTGCACAACAATTGTTGGAAGCTATCAACGCTGGTCAGTCTGATCCGCAACAAGCGCTCCCAGCTCTACAAGCAGTTTATCAACATACGTCAGAGACTGTGCAATATGCAGGTGGCGACCCAGCATTAGGATCTATGGTAAGCTCGGCTAACCAGATTCTCCAATACCTTGAAGAGGCTATTAACAACACGATGAAAGCTCTTGAAAAGATTCAGCGTGACCAGCAACAACAGGCACAAGCACAGCAAGATCAAATGACCCCCGAGGGTGATCCAATGAATCCACAAGCGGGACAACCGATGCCACAACAACCTACAATGACTGACCTTGATCTTAAGATGCAACGGGCTCAGGTTGAGATGCAAATTGTGCAACAGAAAGCCGATCTCGATATGTCACTGAGACAACGCAAGTTTGATCAGGAACAAGCGATGAAAGATGCACAAAATGCATTGCGCTTTCGAGATTTCGAAGTATAATCTAAGAATACTAAAAACAAAGTCCACATGAAATTACCATTTGTGCAACCAAAAGTACACCTACCAAAATCACTTACACAGTGGTTTTCCGATCTTGCGACTATCGATCATTATCGTTCGCTAATGGATGATCCAATATTCCAAACTGCAGTAGCTACGCTTAAAGAAGCGGCATCTCCATCAAGCGGTGGGGTGTTTACTGACCCAATGCAAACTGCAATGCGCCTACATTGGCTAGCAGGTTACCATGATGCTTTCAGGGACTTACAAAAACTAACGAAAATCCCCGTTAAACAAACACAAATACCACAGGAATGGATGCATATTCATCAATAAACGATAGTGCTGAGTCGCAAGACCCAGTAGCCGCATTACCAGATAGCCAACCTGAAGAACTTTCTTTTGAAGCATCTTTGGAGAGGGCGTTTGCACAACTCGATATGCCAGAAGAAGAGTCTGAGCAGCCACTTGCAAAGGAGCAACCTCCTGCAAAACCAGAGGCTATCGAGAACGAAACCACGACCGATGACCCTATCGAACAACTGAATGATGATGTTGGAAACGATTGGACACCTGAAGCGGCCAAACGATTTAAGAATCTCAAACAAGAGCTCAAAGATTACAAGTCCCAGCTGCAAGAACTGCAACAAGAAAAGACCCAGTATGAAACTCAGATACAAGAACTTAAGGGGCTCACTGAGAATAAAGATTACGAGCAACTCCAACAAAGAGTTGAGGAATACGAAAAGCGCCAAATGTTCAGTGATCTTGAACAAACGATGGCCTATCAGAAAGCCGTTGCCGAACCAATTCGCGATCTCTTGAATCAGGCTGCACAAGTAGCTGAGAAGTATGATGTTGACTCTTCGGCGCTCATCGATGTGCTCAGCATGACAGATCCCAACCTCCAAGAGGAACGCCTAGCTGAATTAATGCCACGAGCGAGTGATCGTGATAAGGCAAAAATCTACAGCATCTTAGAGCGGATTGACCCATTGGTTCAACGCCGCGAGCAGATGATGCAGAACACGCAGCAAGCTCTTGCTGAGGCCAAACTTGTAGAGGAACAAAACGGCCGAGCTGAGATGGCAGAACGGGCGCGTATGCGTTCTACTGTTACTCATAATGTTGTCGAGCGCATCCAACAGAAGCTACCCTTCCTCGCAAAGATTGAAGGGCTTGATATGAATAAGATCGAGCAGGATTCGGCATCACTAGACCCAACTACACTTCATGCAGTTGACCATGTCTACAATGCAGTTTCAGCTCGCTTGTTTCCTAGCATCGTTCGTGAATATGTCTCACTCAAAAAAGAGCTAGACTTGATCACTGATCGATTGGCAGATTACGAGCAGGCTGAGCCAAAGGTCTCTGGTAGTTCGAATAATTCTAAGGGAGCACAAGCTGCTGGATCATTTATCGACCGAGTCAATTTGGCTTTTGCGAACGTATAACATTTCTTAAGAATACATTTCATATGGGGTTGGTAGTTGATCGCTACCAGCCCTATTTTTGTCTATTGACAATTCTGCAAATTATGTTAATTTTCTCCTGTCAGCGGTGGTTGCTCTAGCCATTAAGTAGTTCTAAACTGGTGACAAAAAATTATTGGGCTTCGCCCCACTTGAACCTGTCGGTTGCTCTAGCCATTAATTAGTTCTACAACATGTTCGCAATATCTGTTTTAGATTCCCTAACGGGAACATCAAAACAATAACCAATCATTTTTAACCATTCGTTCCTGAACGGGAACACCAGTTTACAACCTTAACTTTTTACTACTATGTCTACTTTCGATCTCGGCACTGGCATTTCTGCCATCAATACTATCTTGGCTGAAGAAGCCAATCGCATCGGTTCTGATATCTATCAGCACACCCTCCACACTTCTCCTTGGCTCGACCTGACCAAGCAATCGGCCTTTCCTGATGGAATGGGTTATCAACTTTCAACGCTGGTTTATGACCGTGCTATTGCTACGACTGCTACCAACGGTAACACCGCTGGTGTGAATTGGACTTCGCTGGCTTCGCTCTCTACTGGTGGCAACCAATTCAACACTTCGATTGTTGGTGGTCAAGCCCTCGATGATGCTGCTGACAATGTTCAGGGTGGTCGTGGAACTACCATTGGTGGAAATCCCACTGACACTCGTTCGTATGTTCAGTTTGGTAAGCAGCTCAAAAAGTATTCCTTGCAACGTGCTGTGATCGAATCACCACGTATCTCTTTGGAAGACCTTCGTTTCGCTGCTCATCGCCAAGATCAGCTTCGTGCTATCATGGACATCATGACCCAAGTAACTCGTCGTTCATGGGAAAATCGTTATCGTGATGAGTATGAGACGGTTGCTGCTAACTTTGTTCCTTGCTTGGCCGCTTCTACTCCGTTCCGTACTATGGTTGATGCAGATGCCGATGGCGCCGCTGATGACTTGTTCGAAGGCAACGACCTTGCTGGCATGAAGATCACCACTTCGGGTGCTGGTGCATCTGACGTTTCGCCTACCGCGAACATCAGCAACGCGATCATGGACAAGATCTATTATCGTTTGGTTCGGGCAGGTGCTGGGGCTAACGCTTATGGTCGCGAAAATGGCCGCCCAGTATTTGCGGTGGTCATGTCCTCGGAAGCATCTTATCGCCTCCAAACTGAAGCTGAGTTCCGTGATGACGTTCGTTATAACAACGCACGTGTATCCGAGCTGATTGCTCCTCTTGGAGTTGAGAAGTCCTTCCGCAGCTTCTATCACTTGATCGATGACCTTGCTCCTCGCTTCAGCATCAACGGCTCGGGTGTTCTTGAAAAAGTGAATCCTGAGACCGTGTCCTCTGGTGTTGCAACCCCGAATCCTGCATACGATAGCGCTTCTTATGAAGCACTCTACGTGATGCACCCAGACGTTTGCGAGTCCTTGATTCCAAACCCACTGAGCGGTTCGAATGGTCTGACCTTCAATCCTGTTCAGTATCGTGGTCAATTCAAGTGGACGAACATCCTCAACGAGATCGTCAACCCAGATGGAACTGTTGGTTTCTTCCGTGGTGTTCTCGCAAGCGCTACCAAGCCAATCAAAACCGAATTCGGTTACGTGGTCTTGTTCAAGCGTGACGATACCGATCCTGCTGCATAATTAATCTAGCTAGTGGGCGCTGCTAATGGTAGTGCCCACTAGCTTCTTTTTATCCCTGAATCCCCCTTCCTTAATCCTGCGGGATTAATAGGGATCAGGGTTTCTTTTTACACAATTTATTTTTTCACATCTCTAACAATACGTAATTCTTATGGCTGTTACAAACAATACGTCGGCTAAGCCGCTCTCTTTTGCCGAGGCCATCGAGGTCTCTATGGGTCGCTCAGATGCTGAAAAAGCAGAGCGCCGCCGCTCTATGGTCGAAGACGGATTTAGTAAGCCCTCGATTAAAGAAAAACGCCGCAAACTGGTTAATGATGGCTTTCGTGAGCCCTCCCAGAAAGAACGATATAGACAAGCCCTAGCGGGGGAAGCGCCACCAAAAGACGGTAAGTGGAGTGTCGATGATGACATTGCGGCTTTTGAGGACGAAGCGTATAAGGGGGGTCGAGAGGCGCTCAATAATGCAAAAGTCTCAGATTTCAATGACTCATCTGATCAACCCTATGAGGGCGTGTTAGCTAAAGCTAAGGCTGAGGCTAGTGCCCCTGAGGATCGTATAAAAGCCGAAAAAGATTATGCTACTCGACGTCAAGCAGCTATTGGTATGGAAGTTGCGGCGGGTGACGCTGAGGCTGCGAATAGAGCCCAAAGTTTTGCCAGTGAAATGGATAACCGTAACACTCAAATGGATATGAGCGGAGTCGAGGCAGGTGCGGCTAACGCTGCTGATGCGCGTAGAAAATCCCAGTCTGATATGCAAGAAGCTAATATGACTAGCTACGCGCACCTTACGCCAGCCAAAGCTACACCAGTTTATGATGCAGCACTTATAGATCAACTTTACAAAACAACGCACGGAACTTCTTTTGATCCAAAGTCTAAGCGTGATATACAAAAACGATCCGAGATCGAAGAGATGCTCGGAGGAATGGGCGGCGGACTAGGTAAGACTACGCCGAATCAGTTTGCCCTGCAGCTATATCGCAAATACAAATATCTATAAATTATGGGTGGAGATTACATGTCTAAACAACAGGGTGGTATGGGAGAGGATGAGTCGTATGAAGACGAGTCCTCTGAAAATTCACAGGAAGCCCATGAGTTAGTTTCTCAAAAATTAAACTTAATTATCCAAAACGCAAAGGGTCTCCTCGATGCTTGCGAGTGCAAGTCTGAAGAGCTTATTGAACCTGAAGCACTAGAAAGTATCATCCTCGCCTGCGACCATCTTGATAGTGTGCATGACTACGTTATGTCTGAAGATTCTGAAAATGAGTCTGGACAAGATACTAAAGCACCTGTAGGATTCGTCGTTGCCGTAGAAAAAGCAATGACATCCAATGGCCGCAGCACAACATAATTTACTAGTCAGCCGAGCAGCAGATTTCGGTTTCCAGATCACAATTCGTGATTCTGAAAATACTATAGTAGACGTATCTGCGGATACTTTTACAGCACAAATACGAAGAGCGCCCAAGCAACCCTTGGTCGCTTCTTTTATTTGTGAATCCGTAATCTCTGGTGCTAGTGGTATAGTTAGCTGCGTCTTACCAAAATCGGAAACGCTGAAACTTGATGGCCATATCACTTACTATTGGGATCTTTTTTGGCTATCTGACAGCAGCGGTCTATCTGATAAGCTCATCAAGGGCACTGTTAAAGTCGAAGACAACGTCACCAATATCTAATGCCACTCGAACCTTCAACTACACCAAGACACATTCTAACAGTTTCTGAAGAAAACTTTGGCTTAACTGTTGAAGAGAATAATTGGGATCTTACATTGGCCTACGCTGCTGTATCAATAGTCCCAAATAGTGTAACTAGCGAGACGACCAGCAATGGGACAGCCGAGCTAGATGTATCTAGTCTAACAGCAGACGATATTACGGCGAACGGAGTCCTTAATGCAAATGATATAAACGGTGCTCTAAGGGGTAACACTTTTCGATACGTCCGAACAGGAGGATCAGTGTCAAAAGGTGATCCTGTTTATATTCACGGTTACCACGCAGGTTCTTCATTAGTTGTTGTTCGCCGCGCAGATGCATCTGACCCTACAAAAATGCCAGCAATCGGCATAATGGATGCCAACTATGCATTAAATTACAATAATGCAAGATGCCTTCTATCAGGTAATCTTGAAGGATTAGATACTAGCATCATCCCAGCTAATGCATCAATCTATGTAGCAGATGGTGGCGGGACTTCGACTACTGCTGGGACAATTTCACAAGTTATCGCTCGGTGTTTACGCTCTGATCCTACGGGATCTTTTATAGTTACGCCTGAAAGCCTAACTGTAAACGGCGCTAATGGCGGCTCAACAAACGCATGGAACTATAAAGCCAAGACTAACGCTACTAGTGGTTACCCGACCAACGGCCACCTCCTCTGGAACAACGCAACGCAGACAAGTGCGACTAGCATACTTGTCTCACACTTAACCGATAGCGATACTGACATCGAGTTGTTCTTGTCCTTTTTCGTCGTCGATCAAAAAATCTTCATTCAAGACCGCGACGAATCAGCCAACAACCAAGTATGGCAAATTACAGGAACGCCAACGGTGACAGACGCGAATACATCGACCGCATACTACACATTCCCCGTCACTTTGGTATCATCGGCGGGAGCGGAATTTACGAACAACCACTCGCTTTTATTTGGTCAAATCGTAGTTGCTACAAACGCCGTCACAAGCGCGACTACCAGCGACAGCACTTGTGATTTAGATGTTGCCACACTAAGTTCTGCTGGCACAATTGACGTTTCAGGCACCAATTCACAAATTATTACAACGGGTGATTCTGGGTTGATTTACACAACTGGAACAGGTGCATCAATTTCAACTGGTGGAGAAACTGCACACATATTTACCAATGGTGCAAATGCTGAAATTTACACAACAGGAGCGGCTGCCAATATAAGCACAACTGGTGGAGGTGTTATACAGACAAGCGGCACTTTCAACATCGCAGGCATAAATGGCACAACCCATTTAAGTGCGACACAAACAACAAACCAAACCATTGCCTTTCCTGACGCAAGTGGAGACGTGGTGCTTGATTCTAACACAGTCACACTTACCAACAAAACGCTGACATCGCCAACGCTAACGACTCCAGTGTTAGGCACACCAAGCAGTGGCACTTTGACAAGCTGCACGGGATTGCCAATCAGCACGGGCGTATCAGGACTCGGCACGGGCGTTGCTACTTTCCTAGCTACTCCAAGCAGCACGAACCTACTTTCGGCGGTGACAGACGAGACAGGCACTGGCTCACTTGTTTTTGCGACATCACCAACCATCACAACTCCAACAATAGCACAAATCAATGGCGGCATTGCAGCTAACGATGACCTGACTTTGCAAGGCACAACAAATGCCACACGGACAACGAGCTATGTTAATCTACAACCTAATGGTGGCAATGTCGGGATCGGAACAGCTACTCCATCAGCGACTCTTCACGCAATCGCGCTGACGGAACAAATGCGAATCGGCTATGATGCCGCAAACTACACTAGCCTAACCGTATCAAGTGCTGGCAACGTAACTCGTAACAACACTGGCACTTTTGTTAGTCAAACGCTCAGTGGCAATCAAGCACTCTATCAAGGGTTCTCAAGTTCTGCGGTGTATATGACTATAGGAGGAACTACCCGTGGTGATGGTAGCTTAGGTAAGTTTAACTTATTCGGGACTGCCGCTGCTAGTGACTCGCCCTCATTCGTTATATGGAACACAACCGATGATAGCGCAGGTAAAAATGGTGGATTGATAACCAAGACTCGGATGGGTAGTAGGTATCTTAAAACGTATCAGAATTTAGGGCAAAACGACAACTCTTTTGGAAATGCTGGGCTTGTTCAGTTTACTGCATTTGAGTACTCTAACAGCACTTATAGCACTCTCGCAACACCAACAGAGTTCAGTGGTTGGAATTACCAGTATTACAACGGAACAGCTTATGCCTCACTGCTATCGGCACGTATCGCTGGAGTAGGAGTAGGTATCGCAGCTCCTAACAATAGACTGCATATTCATAACACAGCTAACAACGCTGGTTTAGATATTGGTGGGGCTACTACTGCTAACTTCACAGCTGTAGGATTCTCTCCTAACGTGACCACGTCAGTAGTTGCTAGAGTTACACAAGGTAGTGGTTCTGGCGCTGGGCTGTCACTCCTAGGATTTTCTTCTATTGCAAACACTACACCAGCAGTAGGTGTCTATGGTCATGCAGGGGTTACTAACCCACTTGTCCCTGTAGTAGTTTATGATGCGTATAAGCACAACGGCACAACAGGACGAGCAGCATTAGCCTCTACCGAGATGGCGCACCAATGGCGCAGTGGTGGCACTGCATGGATGACTCTACTCGGAGGAGGGAACTTAGGGTTAGGCACAACATCGCCTGCACCTAACTCCTTTTGGACAGGAGGAAAAACACTGCACATCGAGGATACGACAAACAATTTGCCAAACCTTCGGTTTAAATCGACTGGAATAGATTTTACTTTTGCTTGCGACAACGGCTCAGCATACTTTTACCTAGCATCAAATGCGCCACAGCGATTTTACACAAATGCAGCAGAGCGAATGAGGCTAACAGGAAGCGGGGAACTTGGAATAGGCACTACATCACCAAGCACAAATGCAATTCTCGACCTGACAAGCACCACTAAAGGATTTTTACCCCCACGAATGACAACCGCGGAACGCGATGTGATTACACCGCCGCCAGCGGGGTTGATGATTTACAACACGTCACTCAGCAAACTTCAAGTTTACACAACCGCTTGGGAGACAATCACATCATCATAAAATTATGTTAGAACAACTTACACCAACGGAATACAATCGCGAATTGACGCAACGAGCAATCAAAGCAGTGCATCATTTAGCATCGACAATGAACGAATGTTATGCGCTTTTTTGGAATCGCGAACCACAAGCAATCGTTGACAGCATGAACGCCAACATCGCGCTTACGCTCGAACGATTCGTGGCGAACTCAGAACTTGGCGCGGCAGTAAATGCGCAACTTGCAAAGACCGACATTATCAGTCGCGTGATTGTAACAATGCCAACTGGCTATGGATTCGAGGATGGTCAATTTGTTTACACTTCACCAGTGGTTACAGCACCTGAGCCTGAGCCTGAGCCTGAGCCTGAAGTTCAACCAGAATAAGTATCATGATTGAGGAACACAGCGCAACATATAATCTTGTCAATGGGCTTATTGGCATTGTCGCATCCTCATTGGGTGTCATTACTCAGTTTCAAGAACAATTGGATTGGGCTTTGAAAACATCCTCTACAATGTTATTAATTTGTGTTTCTATTGTTACTCTTTACAACCTATTGAAAAAGAAATGAACCAAAAACAATCTAGAGCAAGGCTGTTCCTCTACATTCTTATCGCGATGGGAACAAGTGCCAGCGCAGGTTTGCCAACAGTTAATTTTTCCGATTGGCGCGAAACCACATCATTTATGCTTTCAGTTGCAATGACAGGATTAATAACGGCACGAAGCTACATTGACCAAACACCAAGCATGGTTGAACAATGAGCGACCAACACTTATATTTAAAAATTATTGCGACTACAATTTTTGTTGTTGTCATGGTTTGTATGGTTTGCTCAAACT
>Ga0181355_1000864_pt1 | contig 13210 bp, 5 predicted proteins | sample Fa13VDMM15DN_FD_130099 | JGI IMG/M metagenome (GOLD analysis project Ga0181355, IMG submission 130099) | Freshwater viral communities from Lake Michigan, USA - Fa13.VD.MM15.D.N | ecosystem: Environmental > Aquatic > Freshwater > Lake | place: USA: Michigan | collected 2013-09-23 | reverse complement strand
TGAAGATGTTACCGATTTTGATACTATATATGAATTTTTAGAGAGATTTGAAGAAATGTGGAAATCAGGTAACGTTTACAACTTAAGAAGTAGCGGTAGTTTTAAACCCGATATTGAACAAATACAATTAGCCCTGAACTTCTTATCACACTCGGATGATTTAGAAATTACAGGTAAGTTTGACAGAGACACTGAAGAAGCGATTTATGATTATCAAAAATCCGTTGATTTACCAGAAACCGGAATTGCGGATTCTGAAACATTAGAGGAAATGTTTTTTAATTTAAAAATTAAAGGGTTCGATGATGAAGACTTATCCATGTTCTTATTAAAAATGGGTTTAATTTCTAATGTTGTTTCACTTTTAAATGGTAAAGTTGAAATTGTTGGTTTAGGTGGAGAAACAAAACAAAACGCTCAAATAATGATAGATTATATGAATAAAAAAGGGATTACTAACCCATACACTCAAGTGGGGATTCTTTGTGTTATAGGGAAAGAATCAGGGTTTATACCTCAAAATGAAATTGGTCATAAGAATACAGATAATTCAAGACTTAGAAAATTATTTGGAAATAGAGTTCCATCTGATGATAAAGAGTTAGATGAATTAAAATTAGATGACGAGAAATTTTTTAATCAAGTTTATGGTGGCATGTTTGGAAATTCAAAAACGGAAGGTTATAAGTATAGAGGTAGAGGGTTTAATGGATTAACATTTAAAGGGAATTACGAAAAGTATGGTACTTGTATTGGTAGGGAATTGGCGAGTAATCCTGAAGTTGTAAATAATGTTGCCATTGCGGCGGAAGTTGCAGTCTCATTTTTTACAAAATGTAAATCAGCCGACCAACTTCCTGAATTTACAAATGAAGATGAAGCTATAAATTACTTTGTCGACTTAAACGCTGGCGGTACAGGAACTGATGAAACAAGAGGTAACGCATTTAACCAACTTATCAATTTTAAAATAGTATCATGAGTAAAAAATTTTTAGATAATATTAAAAGAATTAAGTTCCTTATGGAAGTTAAGGACAATTTAGAAATAGATAATACTGAGTTAGATGATGAGGAAGTTAATGAGGAAATAGAATTGGATGAAGAAGAGGTTAATGAAGAAGGTGATGCGCCCACAGATACTTCATCAACCGCCGGATCAAGTATTACTCCATGGGACTCGGGAGTAGGAAGAGGTCCAGGTAACCCAATAACAAGTGCTAAACGTGAAGACAAAACAGGTAGAAGTAAGGGTAATATGTTAGGTAAGGCGGGTGAAAAATGGTCATCAGGAAGAACTATGGGACCAACAGGTAAAAATTATAAATAACAAATAAATATTGATTATGGAAAAAATATTAACAGAAGAACTACTAAAACAATTAAGGCTTATCAAATATGATAGAGCTAAACCGTTATTAGAACAGGGAGAATTAAAACCATGGCAAATATCCGATAGATTAGGTGGTATTGATCCAGATTTTAACGCTACCCCAAAAATTTTTAATGATCCAGAATATATTAGATATCAAAAATTAAGTCCTGAAGAAAAAGAAAGGTTAGACCAAGAAACATTGGCCAAATATTGGAAACCAAGATTATGTACAAAAACTGCAGACCAAAAACGTAGTGTCCTTATGGATGGTGAATATAAAAGCCATGAAGAAGTCTGTAAGCCATTCGGTGGTACTTACATTTATAGGTATGATCTGTCAAAAGTAAGTTTCAAAAAGTCCCCGGATAAATTTTTATGGGGAGAAGCAGTTTATTGTGGGTGTAAATATAATGTTAAGATTGCTCTTAAAGACGGTAGAAATATTTCAGTTAATGATTATATACGTGATATCACAACTAAAAGTAATTATGAAGTTGAGGACTTTTTAACAGACCCTCATAACGTAATGATGCTGATGTCTATTGGTCTTGCCATATTTGGTGGACCAGCCGGTATGATTCTAGCTGCCGGAATTGATGGTTTAGATGCGGCATTGTATTTTCAAGAAGGGGATAATTTTATGGGTGGATTAGCATTAATATTTCTAGTTATACCTGGAAACGATTTATTAAAGCTTTATTTTAAAAAAAATCCAGGAGCCAAAGCATTCACTAAAAAAACGTTAATGGGCATATTAGAAAAGTTAAGATTAAAAAAACCATTACAAGCGTTAGAGCAAAAAATAATAGATGCTACTACTAGTCCTACTGTGTTGAATGCTGCGTATCGTAGATTAATTAGAATGAAATTTAGACAGTTAATTTTAGGTAAAGACCCAAAATTTATTGCTATCGTTTTTCATTGGTTGGTTCAAAAGGGGTACATGGTTAGTAGCTTTATACTTAAATTTGGACTTATAATTGGTGGTATATTTTATTCTTGGTCTAAGATTGCCGAATGGTTAGGCATTAAAAGAAAAGGTGAAAATGAAAAAAATACAGAACCTATAAAAATAACTAAAGAGGACATAATTAAAGGTAATGTTATGAGTTATCTTAAATCTATGGAGGAAAAAAAGTATAATTACAGCGTAAAGATTGGTGGATCGGACGTACCTGCGGTTGCTGCTTTACAATATGCCTTATACGCTGGTGGATATTTTGTAGTTACGGATTCGCCAACATATCAACTTATTGATGGTATTTTAAACTTTAAATCATCAAGTAATGTTAAAAACGTTAAAGTCTATACCAGTACTGGAACCCTTAAGGATGAAATTAATAACACCTCTAGTACTTTTTCTCTAAAAAATAAATTAGATAAGGGGGTTTATATATTAAAAATTACATTTAAAAATGGTAAGTCTGAAACGGCAAAAATAATTTACTCCGATAATAAGGCGTATAATTTTGGTCAGACATCGAAAATAACTGCTAAATGGGGGTTTTATGATGACGATACAAAAGTTGCTGTCGAAAATTACCAAAAAGAAAATGATTTAGGTGTTGACGGTGTTGCGGGATATAATACGTTAAAAGGCTTAGTATCCGATATGAATAAAAATAAAATAAAAAATTTTTTAACCGTTCATAATTTTGCAAATTATGACTTTAACAAAGAGACAATAATTAACAATGAAAGTGTAGGGTTTACCAAAGAAGAATTTGAAATAGCTTATGACCAACAGAGAAAACAGACAATGGATTCTTTAAATTATGCTATTGACCAAGAATATATTCATATTAATTCAGATTCTTTAACTACGGTGTTTAGTGAAATTGAAAATATACGAATACCTGAATACCCCCAACCCAAAATAAAATGACGATATATTTATATTGTATAAAAAACTTAATTATATGAAAAGTTTAGTATTAGAAATTGAACAAATTAAAAAAATGATGAACATAAATGAATCATTGTTGACAGAATCTACTGTACCTGTAGAGTTATGGATAAAGATAACAAAATATTTTGATGAGTTTGCTACGGGTGGTTCAAAAGCCATAGATGATTTATTCACAAATAAAAGAATCACTGAAATTGAGTTAGATTGGTTAAAAAAGAACGCCGATGAAATTTCAACGTTGGCTAAAAATATCACAGACCCTTCAAAAATTTCCGATCCTGTTTTAAAAAAATTCACAGGAATAATCGCTAAAGTTCCTTCTAGTGAATTGAAAATACTTTCAAAAAAAGCATTTAATACTTGGCTTTTAAAAAATCCTGATAAAATTCTGCCAGGATTAACTTTAATGGATACGTTGGCGAAAGAATATGATGCGATACAAAAAGGGTTAACAGGTCAATACAGTATAGACATTAAAAACGCTCTAGACAATGGGGTTACTATGGAGGATCTTTTTATATTTAATTTAAAACAACAAAAAATTACAGGTGATTTATTTGATGAACTTTTAGAAAGATTTAGAAAAGATACTAGATTCCCTCCTGCTGGAACTGCTGAAGAGATACTCCAAAAATCTATAGATGATTTAACTAAAGAAATTGGTCCTGAAAAAACTTCATGGTTTACAAGAATATGGGCCGAAAAATACCCTATGATACATAAAATTATAGAATCTAATTTTGGGTTTGGTAAAGCGAGCTCCGCTTATAATGATGCGGTTAAGTCAGCGGAGGACTTGATAATGTTAATTAAAGATGAGGTAAATCCTGGTGAGATAACAAATCTTACCATGAAATTAAAAAGTGAAATGATTCAGGCACAAACAAAAAGTCAATCTTTTACGGCCGTTTGGAATGAAATAAAAGTATTAATAGATGACCCTGCCATTATAGCAAAAATTGAAAATGAAAGTGGTCAGGACGCATATACGTCAATAAAAAAGTATTTAGAAATGGAGCAGGAATTGATGTCAAACCCAACTGCTGTGTCAACATATAAAAAGTTAAAAGGTAAAGATTATAATCTAACGGATTGGGAACGACTTAAAAATTACTTGATTGAATGGGGAACGATGCCTAAATGGAAAGATGTTGCGGTTAAAAAAACATATATGCTTAATAGTGTATTTATGAGATATGCTGTGGGGGTGATAAAATGGATTTTTAGAACCAAGTTGTTTAAATTTTTATTTTGGGAAAATTTTAATGGTATTGCATCGATTTTAAAGTCGGCATCTAAAGGTGGTCTTAGAAATTTTGGCTTTTGGAAAAATGTTTTTACAACTTATCTTAGACTTTTAATTATTCACCATATAATGGTCCCACTTTCAAACTTTATTGTTGAGTTATATAAAAAGATTGTTGATATATGTGGTGGTGAAAACGTTAAAACCGATAAAAATATATGGCAAAGGACTTGGGACGCATCATACGATGATTTGATTAAACCATGGGTAGAAACTATTACTGATTTTTCTTGGGAGACCGTTTCTAAAAATATAGGATTAGTGTTTAATCCTTTTGGTAAAGGGGTGTTATGGGAAATGACTGAAGATTTGATTGCTTGGATGAAAACTTTAGGTGGTGGGTTAAGTAATGAAGGAAAGGAAAATCTAGAAAAGGCAAAACAGGAAGCACGAGATAAATTTAACAATTCTTTTGATGAAAAAACAAAAAAGGCACTACAATTAAAGGAAATGTATGATGATGAAAGTTTAACTAAACTCGCCAGTTTTAACGCAACAATAACTAAAGAAGGTGAAAAGTATTACGGGTTAGATCTTAATGAGATTACAAAAATTGTGGGGTTAACTATTGTTGAAGGTGATAGTCTATATGTTCAGGTTCCAGGTTCTGAAGAAAAGATTAAGATTAACCTATTACCAACAGATGAATATACACTAAGAATGTCAACAGGAAAAGACGACACTAAATACCAAATGTATTTTTGGGACAATAATGGAAAGGAAAGTAGTTTAAAAGAATTGGCAAGTAAATTAACAATTATTGACACTAAAAAAGAATCAAGATACACAAAAACAAATAATATGTTAACTGAACGAAATAAAGAAAAATTTGGTGAAGATAACTTCAAACATTGGAAAGACACATTCACATTTAAAGCTCAAGATGAGAAAAATCCTGGCCAATATAAAGAAGTAAAAATCAAAATGGAAGATGTAATGGATAGAATTAATCATTACAGAAAAAAATATGATGAAGATGATTCGTTTGTTAGAGCGGTTATTGATACACATGAAGATGTTGTTAAGATTATGTTTACAAAAGATTTAGCAAATATTCATGAATCTGCAACACCAAGAGGATTGGCATTAGTTTTAAGAACGATTAAAGAGGGTCGTGGTGAGATGGAAATATTTTCAGTTGCAAGACCTGCAAACGGAAACTGGTTTTTAGTTAAAGGTGATTATACACCAAATCAGTTGGCAAATATGGATTTAGAAAAAAAGGAACCACGAACTAAAGAAACTGAAGTTAACTCAAAATCTGAGGATGACTTAAAAAAAAAAGAAGAGTCGGCAATAAACGTTCTTAAAAGAAACGAAAAAGAAGGTATTGAAGACTTACCAAAAAAGGTAAGAGATAAAGTAAGAGAAAAAATGGGAAAAGGTTGGACAACCGAAATCCCACCTGAAGAACTTAAAGAATATTTTACCACAAGTGAGATTAATTCAATATTCAACGACAGGATTGTTATTTACAAATTAGAACCATCAAGAGAGTTCTTTAATAGTTTAGTTAAATATTCTGCAAGAATAGTAATTAAAAGAGGATTCTGTAGAACATTAAAAAGTGGTAGAAATGAATTAGAATTAAGTGAAAGACAAAAAATGACGGTTAATCATATTTTAAATAAATGTAATACCAAATACGAAAGTAAACTAGGGTTGAGAAATTTTTAAAAAATGAATAGAAAAATCTTAATATCGGAAAGGGAAAAATCACGAATTAGTTCATTATATAATTTGATTAACGAACAAAAAGAAATTAAGGATAAAACACCATTCAATGCCACTTTGGTTGATATTGTTGTTTCAGATAAAGCTAATGACCCGATTTCTGACGCCAAAGTTAAATTTTTTTATAATGGTAAAAGAATTTTATACAACAAAACTTATAAGACAGACTCTAATGGTATAATAAAAAATATACCTGTTTTAGTTGAGAACGAATCTATCGCTATCAATTTACCTTATGAAAAAAATAAAGATAAAGATATCTTAAAAGATGGAAAATTTTCTGCATGTAAACAAAATACGGAGATTGAAATTGAAATTAACGTTGATGGTGAAAAGTATAAAAACAAACATACAATTTGTTTAAATAATGGTTATGAATTAGATGGCGAATATTCAAGATACGATAATGTTTTAGATTCTAACAAATTAAAAATTAAAGTTCAGATAGGTATTGAGGAAGCTCAACCATTTACACTTGAGTGGTGTGTTAAGTTAACAAATAAACATTACCAAGACATGTTAAATGTTGATAGTAGTGAAGTTACCGTTGAATCTTTGGGTGGTAATGGATTTATTTCAAAACGATCTGATGATGTTTTAACTTGTTACATGAAATACAGAAAACAATATCCAAGTGATATGCAAACAACAATAAACAGATTAACAAGTACTCGCACAAATCTTGAAAATTTTAGATTAAAATGGACGCTAGATCAAAGACGAGATATTTATAAGGAAAACAAGACTATGTCAGTATCTAACACAATCAGAAAGGTCGTTTCTGAACAAATTGAAAAAAAACAAATTATTTTAGAAGAAAAAAAATTAATTAACAAAAGATATAAATTTTCTTTGGTTGGTATTAATAAAAATAGAAAAAGAATTGTTGAATCAACTTTGCGTAAAGAGAGAAGAATGTTATTACGTGCTGGTTACAATAAAACAATCGTTAACGAAACGTTCTTGGATGTAATGAATGGATTGTATGGTGCTGAAGGTAATAATGTGTTAAAGGACATTAAAACAAGATTGGGTCAAAAAATTGCTGACCAAGTTAAAAATAAACAAGATGAACATAATATGGTTCTTACCGCATTTGAAGAACTTCCTGAAGATGTTATTGAAAGGGCTATTAAAGAAAATAGAGTTGATGAATTAAGTGCAATGATTGCAACAAAGGCGATGGAGGGTTACAAAACAAGTTTTGGTACAGAAGGAATTTCAGGATTAATGTTTGCAAGTGTTGATGAAAATAAATTTAAACAAGAGGTTGCTAAGTTAATCGAACCGGCAATTAAAGATATTACCACTAAAATGGATGAGAAATTTAAACAAGTCCAAGATGTCGTTAGTGGTATAGGGTTAAATCCAACGGCTTAAAATAGGAAGGCAGAGGTAAATCTCTTAATTCATAAACCTTTTAAAGAAAGGGGGGTGTTTAGAATCTAAGGAAGGTGTTCGAAAGAACACCTTTTCTTTTTTCTAACTATTTATGGTTATGGAATTTTTTATAAGAAAAAACGCAACCTTGCCTGTCCTTGAAATAAATCTATTTAAGGATGGTAGATTGGATTATAACTATCAAAATACAAACTTAACGGGAGCAACAATAACCCTTTCAATGGTGGATGTTGATAGTGGTACATATAAAATAACAAATGGTGTTTGTTATTATTCAAATGATGACCACACGATAACCTATCAATTCACAAAAAAAAACACATCAAAAACAAATAGATATATGGCCGAATTTAATATAACCACCGATCAAGGAACAATATCATTACCTCTACGAGATAAAATATATGTGACCGTTTTGGACTCATTTGTAAATAGTGACTTTTGTTGCGAATTTAATTGGTAAATTTTCACCCTCACTCAATATTTATTAAAAAACCCATTTAATGGCAGATAAAAAAATATCCCAATTACCATTTTTACCGCTCTCGGGCATAGGCACCACGGACTTAGTTCCGTTGGTTTCTTATTTCTCTGCAGCAACGGGTGATACGGTACATACATATGTTAATAATTTAAAGTCTTTTATATTAAGTGGAGCAACAGATATTTTTGTTACAGGCGGAACTTTTGTTACATCTGCTCAAACATTAAATTTAGTAAGAAATGATGGTAATAACGTTTCGGTAACCGGATTTACTGCGGGTGCGTCAGGAACAAGTGGTACATCAGGAACTAACGGTGCAAATGGGACCTCAGGCACTAATGGTACTAATGGGGCAAATGGAACCTCAGGTACGAATGGTACAAGCGGAGCAAATGGGACATCAGGTACGAATGGTACAAGCGGAGCAAATGGGACATCAGGAACTAACGGCACAAGCGGAGCAAATGGTACGTCGGGGACTAATGGAACATCAGGAACTAACGGTACGAATGGTACTAATGGAACAAATGGAACTTCAGGAACAAATGGTACAAACGGAACTAGCGGAGCAAATGGAACATCAGGCACTAACGGAACAAATGGTACTAGTGGAACTAATGGTACTAGTGGAACTAACGGAACTTCAGGAACAAATGGGACAGATGGTACCAGCGGAACAAACGGAACTTCAGGAACAAATGGTACAAACGGAACTAGCGGTACAAATGGTACTTCAGGTACTAACGGAACAAACGGAACTTCAGGAACGAATGGTACTGATGGGACTTCTGGCACTAACGGTACTAATGGAACTTCAGGCACTAATGGAACCAACGGAACATCAGGTACCAACGGAACAAATGGTACTAGTGGAACTAACGGCACCTCAGGTACAAATGGTACAAATGGGACTAACGGAACTTCAGGCACTAACGGAACAAATGGAACTAACGGTACCTCAGGGACTAACGGAACAGATGGAACTTCGGGTACGAATGGTACATCAGGGACAAATGGAACTAATGGTTCTTCAGGAACAAATGGTACTAATGGTACATCAGGAACTAACGGCACATCAGGAACTAATGGTACAAACGGAACTTCAGGAACTTCAGGGACTAATGGAACTTCAGGGACTAATGGAACTTCAGGGACCAACGGTACTAATGGAACTTCAGGTACGAGCGGAACGAATGGAACTTCAGGTACAAACGGAACGAATGGAACATCAGGGACAAATGGAACGGATGGTACAAGTGGAACAAATGGTACAAATGGTACTAGCGGCACTTCGGGTTCATCCGGAACTAATGGTACTTCGGGTACAAATGGTACAAATGGAACTTCAGGTAGTTCAGGAAGTAGTGGTACTTCAGGAACTGACGGCACTAGCGGTCAAGACGGGGATATTTACTCAACAACATCCACTACATCAATAGCAATTCCAACTGTACACCCAACGACAGTTAATTTAACGGGGGGTACTGGACTTTCATATACTGTGGGTCAAACAGTAATTGTTGCTCACGATTTATCCAATAGGTTTGAAGGTACAATATCATCTTATAACTCATCTACGGGGGCATTTGTAATCTCAAGTACTAATAATACAGGAACGGGCACATATACCACTTGGGACATTAATTTAGCGGGGGCTCCAGGACCTGCAGGGTCTTCTGGAACAAGCGGTACGTCAGGAAGTAGTGGAACAAATGGTTCATCGGGTAGTAGTGGTACTAATGGAACTAGTGGGACAAACGGAACTAGTGGCTCTTCGGGAACGAATGGTACTAATGGTACTTCAGGAACAAATGGTACTAGCGGTGCAAACGGAACATCGGGGACAAATGGTACCAACGGGACTTCAGGTACGGATGGAACTAATGGTACTTCAGGTACAAATGGTACAAACGGAACTTCTGGTACAAATGGAACAAATGGAACATCAGGATTAAATGGGACTTCAGGGACTAACGGGACTAACGGTACAAATGGGTCGAGTGGTACCAACGGTACTAGCGGAGCGAATGGAACTTCGGGAACTAACGGTACGGATGGTACTAGCGGATTAAACGGAACATCAGGCACAAATGGAACAAACGGAACTTCAGGTACTAATGGTACAAGTGGATCAAATGGAACTTCAGGCACTAACGGTACGGATGGAACATCAGGTACTAATGGTTCAAGTGGTACCAACGGTACTAGTGGTGTGAATGGAACATCAGGTACTAATGGTACTAATGGGTCAAGCGGTACCAACGGCACGTCAGGAACCAATGGTACGAACGGAACAAGTGGGACGGATGGTACCAGCGGAGCAAACGGAACTTCAGGTACAAATGGTACTAACGGAACAGATGGAACTTCGGGAACTAATGGTACGAACGGAACATCAGGAACAAACGGAACTTCAGGCACTAACGGTACTAATGGGACTAGCGGTACTAATGGGACTAACGGTACATCAGGAACTAACGGTACATCAGGAACTAACGGAACAAATGGTACTAGCGGCACCAATGGAACAAACGGATCATCGGGAACTAATGGGACTTCAGGTACAAATGGAACGGACGGAACATCTGGTACTAACGGAACCAATGGTACTAATGGTACGAGCGGTACAAACGGTACCAATGGAACCAATGGAACTAATGGTACTAGCGGAACTAATGGTACCAACGGAACATCGGGAACAAACGGAACCAATGGAACCAATGGAACTAGCGGAACTAATGGTACTTCAGGAACTAACGGAACAAATGGTACTAGCGGGACCAACGGCACATCAGGAACAAATGGTACTAGCGGTACTAATGGGTCTTCAGGTACGAATGGAACGAATGGAACATCTGGAACAAACGGAACATCAGGAACTAACGGCACAAATGGAACGTCAGGAACTAATGGAACTAACGGTACTTCAGGAACCAATGGAACAAACGGAACAAATGGTACGAGCGGGACCAATGGAACTAGCGGAACAAATGGTACAAACGGAACTTCAGGAACAAATGGTACAAATGGTACATCAGGAACTAACGGAACATCTGGCACAAACGGAACCTCAGGAACGAATGGTACATCAGGAACTAACGGTACAAATGGAACTTCAGGAACTAACGGGACAAGTGGTACTAATGGAACTAATGGTACAAGTGGTACTTCAGGGACAAACGGCACGAATGGTACAAGTGGTACAAATGGTACAAATGGTACTTCGGGAACAAACGGCACAAGTGGAACGAACGGTACAAATGGGACATCAGGAACAAATGGAACGAATGGAACATCAGGTACAAACGGAACTAATGGTACTAGTGGAACAAACGGAACTTCGGGTACTAATGGAACATCAGGAACCAATGGAACTTCAGGCACTAACGGAACGAATGGAACGTCAGGGACCAATGGTACAAACGGAACGTCAGGTACAAACGGAACTAATGGAACTTCAGGAACAAATGGTACATCAGGTACGAATGGCACTAATGGAACTTCAGGTACAAATGGAACTTCAGGTACAAATGGAACAAACGGAACCTCAGGAACTAACGGTACTTCAGGAACTAACGGCACAAATGGAACTTCAGGAACCAATGGAACAAATGGTACAAGCGGAGCAAATGGAACTTCAGGAACTAATGGTACAAATGGTACTTCGGGAACTAATGGAACGTCAGGAACCAATGGTACAAACGGAACGTCAGGTACAAATGGTACAAGTGGATCAAATGGAACTTCAGGCACTAACGGTACAAACGGAACTTCAGGCACAAATGGTACTTCAGGAACAAATGGAACTTCAGGAACAAACGGAACTAATGGTACATCTGGAACTAATGGTACAAGCGGAGCAAATGGAACATCAGGTACTAACGGTACAAATGGAACTAGCGGAGTAAATGGAACTAGCGGAGTAAATGGAACTTCGGGGACTAATGGAACATCAGGTACTAACGGCACAAATGGTACTTCAGGGACTAATGGAACTAGCGGAACTAACGGGACTTCAGGGACTAATGGTACAAGTGGAGCGAACGGCACTTCAGGTACAAATGGAACGAATGGAACTTCAGGGACTAATGGTACGAGTGGAGTTAATGGAACAAGCGGAACAAATGGAACTAGCGGTGCAAATGGAACGTCAGGAACCAATGGTACAAACGGAACTAATGGAACATCAGGTACCAATGGGACTAGTGGAGCAAATGGAACTTCGGGAACTAATGGAACAAATGGAACATCAGGTACCAATGGGACTAGTGGAGCAAATGGAACTTCGGGAACTAATGGAACAAACGGCACATCAGGAACAAACGGTACATCAGGAACTAATGGCACGAGCGGGACCAATGGAACATCAGGTACAAACGGAACCAATGGAACTTCGGGTACAAACGGTACATCAGGAACTAATGGTACTTCAGGTACGAATGGAACATCAGGTACTAATGGAACCAATGGATCTTCGGGCACAAACGGAACTAGTGGCACTAATGGAACTTCAGGTACAAACGGAACTTCAGGTACAAACGGAACATCAGGAACTAACGGAACGTCAGGAACCAACGGAACAAACGGAACTTCAGGCACTAATGGTACAAGTGGGGCGGCAGGTACTTCAGGAACTAATGGCACAGGGTTTTCAGCAATAACTCCAACAACAAATAATAATATATTAACCGCTAACGGTACCTCAAATAGTGCCGATAGTGAACCAAACTTAACATTTGACGGATCAACATTAACGGTAACAGGTGGGGCAATAATTAACAATGGTGCAACCTCATCCGCAGACTTCCAAGTAAAAGGAGATACGGATAACAATACTTTATATGTTGATGTATCGGCCGATAGTGTTGGTATTGGTACTGCAACACCATCAAAGAAATTAGATGTTAGAGGAGACTACCAATTTATTCATAATCCTGCAACTGAATTAGGAAGTCCTGATGCGTATGGTGATATCATAACAATAGGTTCAGGAGCAGGACTA
>Ga0181355_1000863_pt1 | contig 13222 bp, 16 predicted proteins | sample Fa13VDMM15DN_FD_130099 | JGI IMG/M metagenome (GOLD analysis project Ga0181355, IMG submission 130099) | Freshwater viral communities from Lake Michigan, USA - Fa13.VD.MM15.D.N | ecosystem: Environmental > Aquatic > Freshwater > Lake | place: USA: Michigan | collected 2013-09-23 | reverse complement strand
AATTTATTATAGTTAGCACTTTCACTTACTGTGTGTTGTGCATTCCAAGATGCTGTTGTACCTAATACATAAGGATTAGGATTAGAATCTTCATAATAAGAATATACGTTAATAGCACTACCTGTTATATCTCCGTCATAATAAGCGGATTTATCACCAGATAATTTAGTATATAAAGTAGTATATTCAGTTGAAATACCAACAGGATTAATAGTACCTTCTTTAATATCTATTTCAGATGTAGATGATGGATTAGCATAAGACCATTTATTTCTTTCTAATACTGGTGAAGTAATACTAATACCAGTAGACAGATTAGCTCTTGCAGGAACATAATCTTTTAACATTTTAAATAATGAATTATCAAAAAACTGAATTAAGCGAATAAAGCTATTATAGTCAGTTGCATTAATATATTGTGTGCCTACAGAACTACTAAAAGGAACTATAGATGCTGTTAATGGAGAATAATATTTTTGACGTTCAATTTCTAATGTTGGATATGAACCACTATATTGAGCTCTAGGATCACCAATAAAATCATCTAAACTCCAAGTAGTACTTGCTGAAGCTGCTATAGAGGCAGAAGCAAATAAATCAATCTTTTCTTGTGGTGAAAATGAAATATCAACATAATGAAGATCATTTGTTCTAAACTGAGTAGATGATGTTGGGTAGGTTTGTAAACTAATATAAGGAGATAATACACTTCCTGTAATAGTATTAGATACAATTCTTACTTTATCGTTATTAAATTCATCTAATAACCCAGCTTTATTATCACCACCATATTCTTTAACTCCTAAAATACTACCTGTAATACCAAAAGTAGAAATTAATGTTTGTAAACCATAAGTTGTACCTTTAGTTTTTAATAACAATGGTAAGTTATGATAAATTCTTTTATATGATTCAGCAAGTAAATCTTTACGTGGTATTGTATTTAAATAAGAACCAGTAGATGTAAATGCTTGGGCATCACTTCCTGTATAATAGGCACTACCACTTTGTCCAATTAAAAAATTAGTATTGTCTGAATCTCCATATTGGTTATATAGCTTAGTTCCTAATGATTGTAATACATAATATACTAAATCTTTAGATACACCTTTTTCTAAATTATTGTTTGCTAAATTAATATCTGTAACAGACTTTATAAAAATCCAAATATTATCAAAATAATGACCAATCATTTCTATAAAAGTAAGATATGGAGCATTATTATCATCATCTCTAATGAAATTAGGTAATGTATTAATTATATAATTTTGATTATCGTTATCATATGTCTCTGCACTTGCCGTAGCAGCTGTATACCAACTATTAGCAGATGCGGTGCTGGCTAATATATATGGTAATGTAGAGTTTGTTTTAGGCCAAGCGTATGAGCTAGATTCAAAATATAAATAATATTCATATCCATCAAATTGAGATATGATAGTATCAATTGCGTTTTTAGATGACGTTATTTCTAATGCTAAACTGCTAGTAGTAGCAACACTAGAATTATAAGTAGCTATAAAACTATTATAATCTTGGATATCTTTTACTTTACCATAAAAGTTAATTAATCTTGTTTTTGCTGAACTAAAGAAAATAAAATCATTACGATCAGTATAGTCTATGTTTATATCAATACTTTGTGAAGTCATTAGACTTAAAAGTTGTTGATATGAAGAAGTAGAAATACTATTTACGTTATTAATTAAACCATCATATGTTTGATATGATGTTGCTACATTATTTTGGTTAGAAATATTAATATCGAAATTAGGACCTCTAAGTTGAGGTAAAGGAGAAGGAATTACTAATCTATCTAAATTAACATTAAAAGAATATGGATTAATTTTTTCTTCAACAATCCATAAACTTGATTTTTCCTGAATATTAATAGGTAATGGTTCGTATAATTTAAATAGGATCTCATACCCAGATTCAACTTTATTTAATGCTACATTTACTGTTAATGCTTGATAATTATCTCCAAAATTTACAAGATAATTTACAAAATAAGCAGAATTAGTATATTCATTAATAAGTGTTATAGAACCACTTTCAATCTGTTCGTTAGTTAAAATTGTAGAACCTATTCTTAATTCAGTTCTATCTGCAGATATTTCTTTTAAAAATAATTCAGAATTTGAATTAGATACTTTATTATTAAAGAAATTATATTGTACACTAAATTCACCAGATGTATATCCTAAATTTTGTAAGTCTTTAACAGGGTCAATTTCTATTATAGGTAATGATCCTGTTGGAGTTACAAATGATGTATTTGGTGATTTAAAATCTTTATAGTTATAGTTTATTCTTAAAAGATTTCCACTAATATCATAAATAAAATATTCAATATAATCGTTAATTTGACCAAAGTCTTCTACTAAAGTAGATGCAGTAAGTAATCTAGTATCTTCTTCATTATAACGAGATACCTGTTGAATATCTAAAATATTACCTACTATTTGAATATTATCTGCCATTATTTTTAAATCAAGTCGTTTATTGTTGTTTGTGCTTCTAATACCTGTTGTCTTAATGATGTAATTTCATTTAATAATGCTTGAATATCATCTTGACTTATACTAACACCTAAATAATCAGCTTCTCTTTGTAAAATATATCTATGGGAATTTATATCACCTTCTTTTTCAATTTGATAAAATAATTCATCATATAATTGAAAAAAATCATCTATAGTAAAAGAAAGAGTTTCTTCAACTGTATTTTGATTTAGAAATTGACTAAATTGAGTATTAATTACTCTACCGTAAGTATCCTTATTAAATACAGTTTTTTGTACTGGTATTTGAGACATTATCTTATAACTTTAAAAATGTAATCTTTGTCTGTTATTATTGTTTCTCCATTTGACAATATAGTTTTAAGAAGAACTTTATAATAGCGTTCAGGTTCCAATCCATTCATATATACTGTAAAATAATTACTAGTTGAATCGCATCCGATCTTAGTATATGAATTATCGTAATCTACGACAATTTCCTCAGTATCCAAGTCTTTTATTGACCAATATGAAGAAGATGGTAAGCATTTTTGATTTCCAAAACCTAACGATGTTCTAAAGGTTGTTGATTGATATAAATCTCTAACAGCAACTCTAAATTTCTGAACTGAATCTTGTTGGTATTGAGCTTTGTTATTGTTTATAACAGCTGTAAAATAACTAGATGTAACTACACTTAACGAACCTGTAGTATATGTTGTATCATTCCATTTTATTTCTAAACATGGAGGATATATTGTATGAGTGTGATCTGAGAAATATTTTAATTCGAATTTTGATGCTGATGTAAATTCTATAGATGAAGAATTTTTTAGTATAAATCCGTAGTTAGGAATAGAACTACTATACCAAGCAGTAACAGCATTAGTTACTGTGAAATCAGTATCTTTAGAATCTATTTCAGAACTAAAACTTTGAGTAGCAAGATATGTTGAAGAAGTATACCAATTACCACCACCAGCATTTCCTGTAGCACTATAAGATCCAGTAGTACCTGTTGTGAAACTAGAAGTTTGCCATAAATTAATATCAAGTTCACTTCTGAATTTCCAACTTGCACCGTCTGTTGTAATAGGAACATTACCTAATCTACCCGTACCTTGATTCCAGTCTTGAGATAAAGCGCGAGCTTCTAAAGTAAAGGAAGTTGGTATCTGTGATGTATTAGCTACAAATAATTTTAATGAAGCTGCAAATGCACTTGAACTAACCAATGCCATAGCAAGGCTAATATCAGATGAGGGGAATTTTAATAATGTACGTGATACCTCATTAGTACTATTAATAGATTCAAATGTGCTTATTTCTAATATTTCATCTAACCCTGTATTTAATGTTGGGTAGAATGAATATATTGTTGCACTTTTTTCGGGGAATATTTTATAAACTGCCATAGTTAGTAATTACTACATATAAATATGTTAAATACCAAACTATTTTACGCTAGTAAAGCGTGATATTCTTTAAAATGTTTGATACGATCCGGTAAACCAATTGTACCACCGTTAACACGTTTAGTAATTGATGTAACAACGGCATCCGTTGCGCCACCATCCGCTAATTTATGTAAACCATTTTTATTAAAGAACCAAGCAGCTGATAATAATGCATATTTTGTTGCAACTAAATCGGGAGTGGTAGATAAATCTTCATTTATTGATTTACCAAATGCAACATAATTATCTTTACCTGTTAATTGTATATAACCACGACCATGAAATTTCCATCCATCGCCAGATGTTTTATCACCATTACCCATTCTACTAGCATAAACTATATTAGCAATTTTTTCAGGTTTACGTTCGTATATTAAAGCAGTTGCTTCATCAGGGAAATATTTTTTAAATATACCCATTAAGCCTTTAGCTCCATAATTTAAATTTTCTTGTACTAATTTAAAACCACCTGATTCGTGACCACATTGAGCTAAAAAGTGAGCTAAACGTAGTGGAGTATTAATTTGAAATTTTTCCATTACTCCTGGAATCTGAGTAATTACTGTGTCTGGGATGTGTCCTTTTAACTTTTCTAAGTTCATGATTTTATTTTTTAATTTTTAACTTACTACTACTCTACCTTGAATATCGGTATTAGGGAATCTAACTTCAAATATTGCTGGATCTAATGAAGGATAAACATTGCTATTTCTAGTTGCACCCGCAATATCATATCCATATGGGGAATAATCTCCTCCTTGTTTATTTACTACTTCAATCTTAACTATAGATTGTACTCCTCTAATTTGTAATAATTTAGAAGTTATTTCTGATAAGACAATTGGTTGGTTTATTTGCCAGTTGTCTATATTAAAGTGACTTTGTAAAGAAGATATACAATTAGTTAATACATCTTTATTAGAGTACCCACTTAATACTGTTATATCAAAATTAATACCAACATTAATATAATAGGCATCTTTAATATTAATAGCATCAGTAACCATTCTATATTGGTTAATGTAGGTTGCTAAATTATTTTTTAATAAAGCTGAACCTGTAACTAATTGTTTAGCACTGTTATAAGATAAAACATATAAATCTAAAGATAATGGATTAAATCCTTGCGTATAAGATGTAGTTTGTTGTGGGTTATTATAAAAATCTTGAGAAATATATGCTTTAGATACAGTACCATAATCAGCAGGCATTGCTAGTGATCGTACAATATAATCATCTTTAGTTACAGCTCTTAATTGGGTTGAATAAGCATATAAAGCATTTTGACGAATTTCTTCAATTGTATCACCATTTCTACCTCCAGATGATGGGTTCGGGTTAGAAGATACTACACTATTTTTAATAGTATTAAATAAATCTCCCGCATATCCATTTTTAGTTGAAGTAATAGAAGAAACATCTATATCCGTTAAATCACTAACAGGAATATTTGATTGGATACCACCTCCCACTAAATAATTTACTGTCAAAGAATCTGAAGGTACTAAACCATATTCTTGAGTAAAAAAAGTAGATGCTTCATTATAATTATTAGTTATTAATGAGATACCAGGTACAGAGCCAGATTGAATATTACCAGCAGTTGGAATTATTTGAGAATCAGATTTATTAGATACACCTGCTCCAAATTCTAATTGAATTGTATTATCAGATAAAATTCTAGAAACAAAACGTCTAGGAACTCTTTGTAAAGATAATAAATAAGGCACCTGATCTTGATTTGATCCAGTATTAGATGTTTTTTGAAAAATTGTTGATTGGGCTAAATAAGGAACTTCATAAAAAATATTTCCATCACTTCCTGTTACGTTTAATATTTGTAAAATATTAGTATCAGTAATATTAGCAGTTGCAAACTTTTGATTAGGAGCAAAACTAATAGTAGTTGATTTTAATTCAGCTGAAATAGCAGGTACTGATTTTTTAATTAGATAGCTTCCACTATTTACAAAAGTAAGTTCAGCACTAGCTGTATTTGTAAAGTCAATTTCTTGTGTTGTAATGAATTTAGTACCTGTAGATGTTGATGTTATTACTGTATTTGCTGGTATTAATAACCCATATGTATTAACATTAGGTACAAGTACACTGGCGCTTGTTGTGGTTGGAACAATTTGGTAAACATCAACTATAGTGCTTGAAGCATAAGATGCTTTTGGACGATAACCCATTACATATGCTTGTGCATATAAATTTTCTTTTTCCTTAGCAAATAATAAGAAATTTTCTTGAGTTTGAGTATCTAAATAAAATGACATTACATCACCAACATAAGATGCCATTTCAATGAACATATTACCTGGAGTTGGTTCGGAGAAATCATTGTATGTGTTAGGGAAATATGTTTTAGCGTACTGTTGTAGCTGTCCTTTAAATTCCGTAAACGATTTATCTATATATGATATATTTTGATCTTCGTTAGTCATTATTAATTAAATTGTACTGTTATTTCGTCTGGGGTTTGTGATATATTTAATATATAGTTAACACTTATATCTATTGAGTTATAATCTGTATTTGGAGTTACAGCAATACTAGTTACTGTAATTTCAGGAATATAATATCCTACACTACTTAATACAGCATTTTTAACCTTTTCAGCATTAACATCATTTATATTTTCAAACAAATATCTTTTTAAATTACATCCAAAATTAGGATTCATTACTCTTTCACCCATATCCGTTAATAATAAATTAACTAAATTAGATTTAATTTGATTTTTAGTAGTATAAGTACTAGTAAAGGGTTTATTAAAAGGTAAGCTTACCCCAATAGCAATATTCTTTTGTAAATCTAACGGATTTACACGTATTGTTTGAGGTATTGGCATATTATCCTAAATTTCTTAATCCTTGTTTGTCCATTGGTGACATGTTATTAGCAGCATCAGCAATAAAAGCAGCAAATGGATTTATTTTTTCACCAGTAGCTTCATCAACAGCATCAATTACTTTTAATACTGGTTGTGGTTGTTGGAAGCCAAAGGCTTCACCCATTTTACTACGTAGTGATGCTTTAACGTCTGGATTGCCAGGCATTACATCTGCGCTACTATAGCTAAATGTTTTGTTTTCACGTAATGATTTTTTCTCTTGTTTAGCCATGTGCTCTTCAAGAATGTATGGTAACTCTTCATGAATAGCATCAACTACGGCTTCTTTGATTAATTTTTTAAATACTTTGATGTTCATAATTATAAATATTTTATCCTTGTAAATTTCGTTGATCGATAATTAGTTTTAGTTGGTCTATTAGATCGTTAGGGTCCAAAGTAAATGATAATTCACTTCTCAATATATCTGTACCATCACGATTAATTGCTACAGCATAGCGGCGTTTATTTCCTTTAACAACAATTGCTTGTTGAGCACCTAATGTTTGTTCTTCTTTAATAGCAAACTTAAATCCTTTATATGTTCCAAAATCACCACCTGTTGGAAGGAAAGCATTAGACAAATCAGCTAATTGTTGTTCATTTAGATTAATTGCTGATTTTAAGTCTAATAATTGGTTAACTGTTTTTAGTCTTTCAATTAGATCGTTTAATTTAGAAATTTCATTTCCTAATACTACGGTAGAAATAGCTAATACTACATTTAAAGCAAGAATTAGTTTATTTGCTCTTTCAAGTGTTTTAACAATTTTAATAATTACATTAACGGGAATACCAATACCAGGAGGTACAGCAGTTGGGATAGGGATAGCAGATAATATAGCTACAATTGTACTAAATATAGTAATGTATGTTGCAATCTGAGATATTGTTTTTTGAAGTGAAGATAATTTACCTATACTATTATTAATTAAAGTAATAGTATTATTTCTTAGATTAGTAGCAATAGCAATTGTTTCGGGGGTGTTTGCTTGTTCAATATAAGCATTTACTTGATCTACTAAAATTTCTAATTTGCCTCTTTGGGATAATATAGAAGCAAGTCTACCAGCAATTTGTAAAGCAATAATAGGTGCTAAAGTTTTAGCAGCGTTTAAAGCTATTTTTTTAGCTAAGTCTCTTCTTGCTTTTGCTCTTTCAGCTTTATTTTTTGTTTTTCGTTTTTTAAGTTTTAATTTTAATTTTTCTCTTTCTGCTTTTAATTTTTTATAAGGATCAGAAAGTATTTTAGTTAAATCTTCTTGAAACTTAATTTTTTGAGCTTCTAAACTATCTATTTTAGCTTTATAAGCTTCATTTTCTTTTGCAACAGCAGCATTATACTGTTCTTCAGTAATTTGTTTATTTTTAAAAATTATCTCTAAACGTTTTAACTCAGTATTATGATCTATTCCTGCTTGAACTGATTGTTTAATTGTTTCTTCAATTAATTTTTTTAACTCTCCTACTTTTCCTTCAACAACAGATATAACTTTATCTTTAGCTTTATTTACTAATTGATCACCAAAAGTTTTAATAGCGACTGATGATGATATTGTTTTTAAAATATCAGGAGAAACTACAGTTGATATACTTAAATTATTAGACATTAAGCTGTAAAGTTTTGTTGTGAAAGAATACCCTCTAATCTGTCTGTAGCTCTATCTAAAGTATTTAATAATCCCTCAGCAGCAGTATTAATATCTATAGCAGGTGCACCTTCAGGACTACCAATAACAGTGGATAGTGATGTACCAAATTCATACATACCACCTAATAAATCAAGTAATAAATCATACGTTTTGTTACCTAAAACCAATGGTTCAGACGGTAATTGATTATTTACAGTACCTAAAAAAACAGTTCCTCCATTAAGGTGAATCCTTTCGTTAGCATTTAGATTAATAATATTTTTAGTGCTTATTTCAACATTTGTTTTAGCAAATATCATTACTTCATCCTTTTTAGAATTTAAAGTAACTCTATCACTATTAATAATAATCTGAGCGTTGTAATATTTTGATGGATCTATTGGGCTAGTAAGTGGATTTACATTACCTGTTCTATCAGGTTGTAAAGGAAGTTTTTGTGTTGAAGTAAGATAAATTGTAGATAAGTCTTTATTTATTTTTTCAACATGGAATTTCTCTCCAGGTTCATAACTAAACCCATTTGACAATATTGTTATTGGATTATCATCATTTCCTATTTCACTCCATTCATTTAAATTAGAAAATAATTTAGTGGTTGAACCAAATCTTAAAGCAGAACCTTGTCTACCTTGAATAATATGATCACCTTCAAAAGATAATAGAGTTTTAACATTTGGATTTTCAACAAACGTTAAACCTAAAGCTGATTGATCAGATGCTGGTTGACTATTTTGTTGGTTGTTATTCCATAAATTAACTACACTAATATAGTATTTTTGGGAATTGTTACTTGTAACTTGTGAAGTAGGAGAAGGTAAATCTTCTAAGTAAACTAATTCTCCTAATATAGGAAAATATTGAAACTGGGAAGATAATGATTTAGCAATTTTACATTTATCTAAAAAATCATCCCCAGCATTACCAGCAGTATCTTTTGCTTGATTATAATCTAAATAAAATACAGAACCTATACCATTGAATCCCCCTGCTTTTTTAAACATAGCAGCTGTAGGGGTATTTTCAGTAGTAACTACTCCATATACTCTACCTACTTGGGCTTTTCGAGGTGGGGTAGCTTTTCCTTTACCAACAGAGGCAACAACGGATGACAGGTTAGTTCTTACTCTCATTTAAGCTTGATATTGAGGAGCTTGTTGTAACAATTTTTGTCCTTTTTCTTGTACCTCTTTTTGTTCAGCTAATAATGCTTCAATCTCATTCATATCTAATAATTCATTACTATTATTATTGTTTAAAGTAGAAGCACGTTGTGCTATAGCTGCCATCTTTACTAATTGTTCGTTATTTTTAACATTAACATCAAGTAAATCCTTAACAACAGGCATTAAGTTTGTTGCATTACCTACGTTGGCTGTTGCCATTGGTTTCATAGTATCAATGAAATCCTCAATCTTCTTATCAATATCTTTATTATTCTTGTGTATTTTCTTAAACAGGTCCGATAGGGACATACCATCAAATACTTCTACATCATTAAAATTAACCATAATTGCGTTTATCAATAAATATGAATAATTAAATCTTTATATACCCGTGCTCATAGTATTCATTGTATAAATGAACATATATAACCTTAAGTTTTTTAATGATTTTAGTTATCTGAGGGGTGGATACGTCTGTAATTTCGCGTATATAGATGTATAGGGCCTTTTTATTAAATATTTCTAGCGTTTCACGCTTGCGAAATAATTCAACAACAGCGTCTGCTGTTTGAGCGTCTTGTTTTTTAGGAAATAGTTTGTAAATATGTTTGTCTATATACTTAATATATTGATCCATAAACCCATTACCATCCAGCATATTCTCAATGTTCTTATCATTTTCATATAAGTGCATTTGATCCTCATCAGATTCATCTACATCAACTTTCTCTTGAAGTTTCTTATAGTTGTTTTCATTATAAACAATAAGATAACGTTTAGCAATAGTACCAAAGTAACTAAATGCCTTACCCTTCTCAGGTTTATATAGATGAAGTTTCTCAAGCAGAAATGTAATCACTTCATGCTTGAGCTCTTCAATAGTATCTGTATCGGTGTAGTAGAATTTAAACGTATGAATGATATTTTCGGCTAATTTATAGAAGCCATATTCAATACGTTCATTATAAATGCGATTACGCTCAGCTGTATCAACAGTAATAAGATATTCGACAATAGCGTCTTCAGTATCTTGAGTAAAATAGATACGGGGTTCTTTTGGTTTACGTTTACGTGGTTTACCGCGTTTAGTAAGTGCTAATGTATCATCATCAGCAAATATATCGTAATTATCGTTATATGACATAGTGATTTCCTAGTTTTACTCCCAATGTATGGAAGGAAAACCACATAACCAAATTATTTTTGGGAAGCGTTGAAGTCACTTATGATGTTTTGGATCTCTCTTAAGTTATTAAAGAAAGTACCTACTTCATCATCGGCTTCAAATGCACCTTGAATATCAAGTTCTTTTAACTTAGCATCGGAATTAGCAACTATAATACTAATAGCATCAATATATTCTTGTCGTTGAGCAACTGCTTTCTCAAGAATATTATTACGTCTAATTAATAAAAAACCACCAATAACAGCTAATTCAATAGCATGTACAATTAATAATGTTAACCACATAATTATCTTGCGAATTGTTGTGCAAAATCATCTGCTTCTAAAGAAATCATTTCACGAACGGCTTCAACTTGTTCTTTTAAAATTTCAATAGACGCATTAACACTGTCTTGTGTTCCACCTCTATTCACTTGGATGTGAACTTTGTTAACAGCCGATTCTAATTGTACTAGTTTATCTAGTATGTTGTTTTTGTATTTCATAATATATGTTTATATATAAATATATGATTCTCCCCGTTCCCCAACCGCTCGTCATTTATTCCCTTCTCCCCATTCCCCTTTTCCCAACTCTCGTAGGTGGAAGTTACGCTAGATATCTTGTACTTCCAAAGAAAAAGGGCATCTTTTTCAAGATACCCAAAATCATCCAACATACCAAAAATGCTATGTATATTATTAATCCTCTGAATCAACCATTTCATCTAAATTTTCTTTATCTTCTTTAGATTTTTGTTTTTCAGCTAATACGCTTTGTAATTCTTGACGAACCATTTCTTTTAATTCGTCTTTTGTTAATTTTTTCTTGTTAGTTTCCATTTTATTTATTGTGTTTATTTTTGGAGATTGCTTTAAAATAAGCTTAGCAGCTTCTAACTGCTTTGGCTCATCAACAGTAACTTCAAAATATCCTTCTAACTTATTATCTACTGCTTGGTTGGTATTTAATTCAACACCAGCCTTTTCCATACTATTAAGGAAAGCAGCTTTATCTTCGAGTTTTATTTTAAATGTAGCCATTGTCTATAATAAATATATGTAACATAATAGAGCAATAAATAGTCCCGTTATTATTTTTGTTGCTACACCACCCACTACTAATATCCGTATATACTAAATATGGGCTAATTAGTCAAATAATATTGAATATTATAAACTAAAAAATGACCAAATACCCAAATAGCAACAATCATTAAAATATTAATTAATTTCATTTGATTTGTATTTGTTACCCATACTTTCAATAATAACGCGCGCATCATCAGATGATATTGTAAATCCTTCACGCTTAGGATTGATACGTACACCGATATCTTCAAGATGTGTGTGTATGTCGTGTTCAAGTGAACGACCATCTGGGCACTTATATGTGAATACCGCGTACCAAGGTGTAATTACACCCGTAGCTGAGTTAATTTGCTTAACTCTATCGTATACTGTCGTGGTAGTAAAGCCAATCTTACATATACCTGGAATAGATGGATTAACTAGAATGTAAATATAATGGGGGTGTTGTGGGGTATTAGTTGGATCAATCCAGCTGGCACCATAGTATGTGATTTCGTCCCACTTTGGGTTGTTAGGGATGGGGGTAAGGGTGTAAGCGATAGCACGGCGCATACTATAACGCATGTCTTTACTATCTAACGGGAGATATTGCTTAGCCTCATCGTGTGTAATACGTTTCATAACCTATTGTTTAGGTGGAATATCCGATGGGGACTTCGCCTGTACAACAGATCCACTCATTATGGCGTGTTGGTATTCCTCAAGCGTTAGTCCGTATTGTGTTGCTTCGGCGTTGCGTTGTTGCTGGATATATTGTTCGAATGCTTCTTTTGTTAGCATCATCGATCCTTCAATGTATTTTATATTCATATAAAAATGGTTATGGATGGTTGTATATACTTTGTCGACATAAAAAATTTGTTTAAAAGATGATTTTGCGGTTTTGACAAGTGGGCGCAAAATGGGTTAAATGGAAACGCGGATATGCGTATATACTTGTCGGGGCGTAAAGATTGTATTTGCGGTGAACATACATATCTCTTTTTTGCCACAACCACGCCCCGTCGATGGACCGCAATTAGCATGGGAGCACTCCGCTGTCAAACCGCTATCGTATCGCTATCAACCGCGGGCGTCCCGATCCCCCTAGATTTTGGGCATCGGGCATCGCGCCCGCGTATCTTTTTTGTGCGCGCATTAGATCTTAACACCCACACGCGCTAGCATATCCTTATATTCACTCGGTGACTCATCACCGTATTTGCCGTCTGGAGTACTATCACTATAACGTTGTTCATCTTGTTGTAATGTAGCTTTATAATCATCACTGTAGCTAGTATTTGGTTTAACATCATT
>Ga0181355_1000861_pt1 | contig 13234 bp, 10 predicted proteins | sample Fa13VDMM15DN_FD_130099 | JGI IMG/M metagenome (GOLD analysis project Ga0181355, IMG submission 130099) | Freshwater viral communities from Lake Michigan, USA - Fa13.VD.MM15.D.N | ecosystem: Environmental > Aquatic > Freshwater > Lake | place: USA: Michigan | collected 2013-09-23 | reverse complement strand
GGCAAGACCAACGATCAGGTTCTCAACCACGGCCTTAGCGGTGCATTGCGTCTTGCTGTTAGCTTAGCCAGCCCACGGCAAACCAGCCGCCTTGGTAGGAGCGGCCTGCTCATCCAGTTGCGCTTGCAGTGCTGCTTCGAACGCGGGCACGTCCAGCTTGTCCTGCACCCAGCCGATCACCAGCACAGGTGTCAGGTCAGCGTAGGGGATCACGTCGCCTTCAGGCTGCTCCAGGCCGATGGAACCGTAGGCGGAGCTGGCGTAGGTGCCATCGTTGGCAGAAACGGTGTAATGCACGGTGTAGACGATGCCGTCTTTCGTGGTGCGCTCGCAGGAGGCGATGGCCCAGGTATAGGTGGTGGCGGGTGCGGTGGTCTTAGCCATGATTTAGGTGGTGGTGAATGAATTGTAGCTGGGGTAGGTAGTGGCGTTGACTACGCGCCCTTGAGGGCAGCTACATCAGCCTCCAGGGCTTCGATGCGCTCCATCGCTTCCTGCAGGGCTTTGATTGCCATCCAGTACATCTGCTGTTCTTTCACGCCAAGGCGCTCCTCTTGAGCTGGCTCTGTTTCGGTGGCTTCTTTTGCCTCTTGGAAAACGGTGATCACTTCCGGGCAGCTCTCGGCTACCTGCTGGGCGATGACGCCAAGGTTCAGATCCGCATCTTCCGGCTGGTCCTTGTAGCGGTAGTTGACGATCTCCCATTCCTTTACGCAACTCCAAGTATCAGCAGCAAGGCTGATGTCTTTCTTGGCGTTACGGTCAGAAAGGTTGGCGTTGTTTGCGCTGTAATTGGCTAGGCCACCATTGGATCGGAAACCAGCCCGTAAAGCTGTAGAATCTTCGCAATACAATAGATACTTACTAGTGTCGTTTGGGCTACTTGCTGTGTATTTAACAAGTACCCCTCCTATTGTTCCTGTTACGCTGGCTGCAGTATTATGGAAAACCATAATAGCATCACCGCCCTCTCCAGATCTAAACTCGTGATAGGTTCCAGTTGCGCCTGCATAGGAATTAGTTGAGCTATGTTTTGCAAATCCTTGCTGCGTAATCCTCATCCTCTCCGTAGGACTAGCCGAGCCATCTGGCGTAGTGGAGAACACTAGTCGGCCTGGGTAATCACCCGATCCGCTGTTTGCATCGGCCCAGCCTTCAATAGAAGCAAAAGTATTTTGAGTGCTATTTGAAAACCGAATCAATCCCAAGGCAGAACCACTGGTAGGTGCTGAGTTTGGATTGCTCATGTGAAGAATACCGGGGCCGTTTGCATCCCCGCTATGTTTCATCAAAACAAGAGTTGCATCGGCAGTACTGGTAGACGTGCCAACTAAGAGCCTGCCACTGCTATCAAGCCTCATTTTCTCTCCGTTAATTTCAAATTTAAGCGGCCCATATCCAGTACCAGTTTGGTAACTATGGACAAAAGAAACACCGTCTTGTCCATTTGCGGCGGGAACAATGTTGAATGTTGCCCCCGTGTTTCCCGTGAAGGCTGTGTAAATACCTGTTCCAACTACATCGAGAGTTCTGCTAGGCCCAGTAGTGCCAATCCCTAATCGCCCGCTGGAGTCAATAGTTACATGTTCTATATTATTAGTGTAAAAGGAAAGCGCGTTTATACTTGATGTGCCCTGTCCAATTCTTGGTCCCCATCCAGTGATTGCGGGAAACTGTATGATTGCTGCGGAAGCAGTTGTGCCGACGTCAACATTACCAGCAAGAGTGGATGATCCAACAACGTGTAAAGTGGTAGCAGGGCTACTAGTCCCCAGACCTAAAAGCCCTGCGGAGGTTAGGCGCATCCCAGCACCACCGCTTGTAATAAAGTCGAGATCAATTGCGCTATCACTAGCACCACGACGGGCTTGAATATAGGCGCGGTTAGATGTGCTTTGATGCCAAAAGTTAATGTCGCCAAAACCACCCGCAACAGTTCTGGATCCCCTTAGGTTTATTGAAACGGAAGAATCGCCCGAGGTTGAGCCAGTTAGAGCAAATTCTCTTGCATAGCCAAATCCCCCTGGTGCGATGGCGCTTGCTGTGTTGACGCCAACATTCCCACTCGCATCAACAAACACCCGCCCCGTGCCACCAGTGCTAATCCCAATCTGGTCTGCGCCGGGGCTGTAGATGCCGGTGTTGGGGTCGCCGTCAAAGGCAACGCCTGGTAATGCTGCCGTACCTAAGCTCACATTCTTTGCCATGTTGGCAATACTGACCTTCTTGGTGACGTTGTTTGTCACGTCAACAATTGCCAATACGTCCGTATTAAGCGGATCAGTGTAGGCCGTCAGGTCAGTGATCTTTACGTTGGCCATGAGGGGGAAGCAATGGTGATAGGTTAGCTAATGCTTACGTTTTGATGCAAGCAAGCAGGGCCACGTTACGAGGCCGGGTTTCAGTGGAACCGCTGTTGTCTACGGTAATGCCCGTTGTGTTTGTGTTAATGGCTTGGTTTTGGTAAGTACCTCGACCACCGCCCCCAGGGGTTTCATTCCCACCAGCATCGCCACGAACGATATAGTCAAAGTTTTGACTATGGGTGTGGCCTGGGTCCGAAATTGAGTGATTGTGGCTTTGATAGGACTGCGCCTGGGCACTGCCTAATACTCGACTGGTATCAATACCACGACCATCGTCCAGGCCACGGGCAAATTCACCCCGCAGCTCTGGTACATTAAAAGTGGTTGAACCATCGCCTGCGCCATAAACAGTGCCAATCGCAGCGAACAATGTTGCATAAGTGGTGCGGCTGACTGCTGCACCGTTGGCTTTTAGGTAGCCCGTAGGGGCAGTAGAACGAGCCGTATAAATGACCGTACCAGCAGGCGTCATGTCGCTACTAGCGGGAATGGCAGCAATCTGCGTGTCCACATAGCCCTTGTTGGCGGCCATATTGGTCGTACTTGGCGACCCCAATAGGGTTAAGTTGCCAGTAAGTGTGCCACCAGTCAGGGCGAGATAGGAGCTAGTAGCAGTAGTGATCTGCAAATAGCGAGCATCGCCTGCAGTTTGCGTGATACCAAGCGGATCTACCCTCACCCAGTTACCACCGTCCCACATCTTCAGCTCATCAGGCGTCTGGCTGGTGTTCTGCCATAACTGGCCCAACACTGGAGACGATGGGGCCGTGGCGCCGGGGTTGGTGAATGCTGAAACCGTTGGTTGCGTGGAGACAGTGGTAAACGTAGCGCCATTCCACACCTTAAGCAGCGGAGGATTGCTGCTACTGTCCACCCATAGCTGGCCGTTGCTTGGTGCGGCAGGAGCTGTTGGGCCAACGCTTGTACCCAGTAGCCCCAAGGCAACAGCCATGGTCGTAGCAGTGATGCGCCTTGTCTCGCTACCAGCCACGCTGGAGAACGGAAACAGGTCCGCACTGGCTAGCGCAGTTGCTGCTGGCAGTTGGGAAATCCTTAAACCAGCCATGTCAGTACCCCACTACGGTCATGTCGATCAAGCCTGAAACGGCGGTGCCGGAAGTGTTGACACATTTTATTGTAACGCTTGAAGTGGTTTTAGCCAATACAATTGCGCTGATGGCTCCGCTACCAGTTGATTGCAGGGTGATCTGCACTGATTTGACGGCCCTGAATGTCTTAGCAAGTGGCACTGCAGTGCCAGCACCGCTGCTGCTAATCACCACGTCATTTTGCGATTCAATGAGGTCTGCGTAGTCTAGGAAGAAGCAAAGGCTATCAATGGTGCCAGCAGTAACACCATCAGGGCTACGGAACAATGTTTGCACTTGATAGACATCCTCAATTAGTTGCTCGTATGGCGCATAAGGATGGAGAATGCCAGATGATTGACCACTTAGCGTACCAGCACCATAAGTTCGTTGCTCAGCGTAAATAGCATCATCATTTTCCTGCCACACTTCATCATTATTTTCCTGGAAAATACTTGTATCCGCACCGCTTAATGCAGCAATACTATGTTGGTATGTTGCTTGCGCAGTAGTTGTAATAAGGATGGAGCTTTCAAAGAAGTTGTTGTCAAAATTCCAAATGTAAAACGAATCAAGCGTTGGGTCAATTTGCTGCAATCCTGGCGTACCAATGTCCCCAATGATTAAATTGCTATCTTGAGTGATGAGATAATTATCGTCTTGCGTGATAATAGTATAGATGGCGCTTAGCGCAGCATTTACATAGGTGCCGGGCCATGTTGAAGTGTTGAGGCATTCATCATAAACTGCATTACTGAGTGGCGCATTGCCAATGTTGACTAAGATAAAAGCAGGCGTGTCTGACGGCCATTTTGTGGCATCAACAGCCTTAATCATTACTGTCCATTCATCACTATCAAACAATGAAGTTTCAAACCATTGCTGAGTGGCTGGTACGCCACCAGAGAATAAGTCAAGGCCATTTTCCCAAGTGAGTGCTGCATCGCCATCAATGAGGCCACCTTGCTTAAACCTCACTTGATAGGACACCACATCAGACACCACGCCTTGATCCCAACTGCCATAGGTGCTAAGTGGAAGCTGCCAACTAAAACGCTTGCTTTGGCTATTGATATTTTGAACCACGGTAAAGTTCCCTGGTACTGGCGGCACAATTTCATCGCGCTCTACAGTGTCATAAATATAGTCAGACGGTGTTTCACCAAAAATGGCACTTGTAAATGCCACGCGCAGTTGCCAATCACCTGGCGCATGGAATGCAATGGTATAGTAACCAGTGAGAGGAATTTCAGTGAGGAAGTACCAGCCATCAATATCAGGCTCTTTTACTCCTGGGATGATTGTTGGCACGCTGGTGGGGAATGCCCAAATGCGATAGCCAGTGATGCGCTAAGGCAATGGGCAAGAGCCAGAGCTAACAATCAACAGTTGCGTGCCATCGGGCTGGTTGGCATGTCTGACGACAGCGTTGTAGATGGGATCGCTTAAATCAGGCAGTGCCTCAAAGGCTGCCACATCAACAGCCAGCCAGTCAGATTGCTGGCCAAGACGATTGCGACTTGCCACTCTCAGTTGATAGGCATTGCCATATACATGATCAGCCAATGATATGGCGCTATCAGTGTATGCCGTTTCGATGGTGTCAGACCATTGCTCAGAATTGACAAGGCGATATTGAACGCGATACCGATTGACTTGCAAGTCGTCGTAGCCGTTAAAAGTAGGTGCCACCCAATCCGACACGATCTGCGTACGACCATTGTTGTAAACCAACTCTGCCGTTAAAGACGTTGGCGGATTAGCATCACGAATGGTAAACCGATCTTTAGGAATAACAACTGGCAGATCATTATCTACATAAGCAAACTTACTTTGGTTGCTTTGAAGTGCTTCAATTTGATAGATAAGGGGCTCAACTTCACTGATGCCAATAATCCGATATAGTGCAGCATTAAGATCCTCCCACTCCAGCACCCATATCGCTCCTAGCTGTGTAGTGATGATGCCATTAACTCGGATGACGGTATTGGCAGCATCATCTTGAACAATGAAGCCAGTAAGATTATCGTTGTTTTGAGCAATCAAGAAGTCTTCATTTTCTGCTGTTAACGTGCGCAACTCACTAGCACCAGCCAATGTGCTGTAATCAATCACATTAAGCACTTGTAACTTTGGTTGCGTGACAGTGCTGCCGTCAGGATTCGTTATGGTTTCACCATCGGGAATCACAAGGCTAAGCGTGTAGCTAATGGCTGGATTAAGACTCAGTACGGCATCAAGCGTAATGCGGTTGTTTAGTGCATCAATGGCCTTCACCCTGCCACCAAGGCGTTGACCTTGCTTCAATGGGTCGGCAATTTGGATGAGTTCACCAACGCTGGAAGCTAAACCCTCGGCTGCCACGCGAAAGCTAACTTTTTCAGTTTCGTAGCGGTTGGAAAATAACGTGTGCTTTGCTGCTCGTAATGCCTGCCCGCGAGTGGTAACGCCCATAAGGCGCAAGTCAATTGGGTTGTAACCAAACCGCTCCAGAAGGTAGTCATCTTGCAAGTATTCAACAACACTGTTATAGTTTTGGCTGGGGTCATCCCAGTTGGCAATGCAAACAGACTTTCTTGCAGTCTTGGCAGTACCGACATAATTAAAGCATGGTTCAGTTACTGCCCCACTTTCGTCCACGCCTTGGATAACATTAGCTTCGCTGAATTGCTGAACAGGCACCTGCGCACGGTCCTGCGTTAGGTAAAGTTTGTTTTCGTTGTAATAAATGAGGCCGCGAAATACTGATGCAAGAGCATTGAGCACTTCAAATACGCCGCCTGCATTCTGCAAATATATGTTGCAAGTAAAGCGCGGTTCCGTACCGCCCATGCCGTTTGGCACAAGCTCATCACAGTATTGTGAAATTGTATAAAGAAACCACTTGTCAATATCAACAGTGCTAGAAAACCGTCTAACGCCAAAGCGGTTGTTTACGACAATGTCCCGGAATATCCAGGCGGGGTTGTTGGTCCACGCCATGACAAACGTGCCGTCCCAAATCCCAGTGTATGTGCGAGTAACTGGATCGTAATTTGCCGGAATTTGTACGCGCTTACCACGCAACCGCATGGTTACATCTGGGATGCTATTGAATTGCCTTGCATCGATACGAACGCCTAGCACTGATGTGTTGGGGTAGGCAAATTTCTCGTCAATAATTTCAGTGTACGCTTGCCATTCAATTGTATTTTGCAGGTAGGAACTACTGCTATCAGCCGTCAGCCTGCTCACTCGCACTTGCCATGGGCCAGTACCAGACAGGTCAAACTCATAACCACGTTGAAACTGACCGCTTGATTTGCCACTTACAGTTGGTTCAGCTTGCGTGACAAATTGGCCGCCATTGGTGGAAAGGGCAATACGATAGGCAACGCTCGTTGGATTGACATCACCATTGCTAGTATCAGTTGATTGCAGCGCAGGGTGATTGATAATCACGCGCACACGTTCAATGTCCGTGTCGCTAATTGTGCGTGTAACAGGGCCAACATTTTGCGTTACTTGCGTGTTGACGCCAACCACGTTTTCTGCAGTAGAAAAACCCAGCATTGGCGTTTGGGTTTCATCCGTGCCGCTGCGATAATCAAGCGTTACGTTTTCAAAGTTATAGCTTCCATCGCTACGTTGAATTGCAGTGCCATCTAGAAAAATGTCTTTTTCTGCGCTGGTAGGAAAGCCTTCAATTTCACCTTCTGAAACGGCAAATACAGTCTTTGCAAAGGCAACTGAAAATAGATTGTTTGTTGCCTCCACTGGAGTGCGGCTTTGTCCACCTCCACCGCCGCCATCTTTACCGCCGCCGCCGCCGCCGCCTGCACCAATGATTTCAATTGGAGTGGTCATAGTGAGTTTTGCAGCTCAATGCTGAAAGAAATCACGGGCAGGCTTCCAACTATGCGCTCACCATACAACACGGGCACTACGCTACCTTGCGCTGTGTTGACATTACTTTTGTCAAAAGTAAAGCTATTGCGCTGTTCTTCATTAGATCGACTAGCAGTTGTCTGTGGCGTTGGCGTAAGCAACTGAGCAATACCGCCAAGCACTAATGATGTGCCAACACCAACAAATAGATTAAACGCAAATTTGCCCAGCCATGGTTGGCCAATAATGAAGGCACCAGCGACCAGTGCCACGCCAAGAATGATGCGCCCTACAGCGCCGCGTCCTGCTGGTTGTGGTGCTAGTACCACGCGCTTGCTGCACGGCGCAAACAAACCCTCCTCATCGAGCCCCAGGGGGTCTTCAGTTACAACCCTCCATTGGATGCCATTGTCGCCACTTTCGACAAGATACTGCCGCATGGCTGGCATTTGAACGCAAAGCGCCCTAACCGCCTCAGCAGCATTCTTTACGTCCAACACAAAGCTGCGACCAAAACGACGACCAGCCTCACCAAGCAAACGAATGGTAACCATCAAACGGCCCTCCTCAGAATCTTGATGGTATTATCGCGGAAATAGGACGAATAAGGGGACAGCCCAGACAAACGTCCAACCAACTGTTGAAACAACATATTTCCAGCCGGATCCTCCACCACTGCTACATGGTTTGATGTTACCTGATTTCTGATCCTAAACAGAATTGCATCACCACGTTGCAATGGAGTGCCGGGTGGCAACTCCAGAAATCCCTCTGCCTTGAAATTGTCTTCAAAATGCGTGAAGCCATGAGTGGACCATTCACCTTCATATTGCCGCTCGTAGTCGCCCAGTTCCCAACCAAACTGCTGGTAGTACCAATCGCGGACCGAAGCGTAGCAATCGTAAATGCCGTAGTTCCATGGTCGTTCCATCAATCCAGCATTTTGACTTGGGTCTAGGTAAAAAAGCTCTGAGCTGCCACAATCCCACATCACAAAGGGCAGGTTAAGTTGCTTGCAAGCTTTGATGTCGGCAGCACTAAACTTAGCGTAGTTTGCATGGCTGTGCCATACAGCAATTGCATTATCGTCATAGTCAACAGCACCAATCACAAATTGATCTGGTATTGCGCTGCGGTTTTGGCAAACGCTGATTGTTCCATCAGCGCGGATGAAGCCACATGCTTCGGCTGGGAATGCCTCTTCAGCCAAACGACGAAGCTCGGTGCATTGCTCGCCCGTGATTGGAATGGCAAATGAGCTAAGAGTCATGGTTCAACCTTGGGTGTCACGCAGTCCGGGAAAGCCACCAAAAGGCAACCGTGATCCACTGCCAAATCGTAGCTGACAACTGCTAAGGCGTTTGCCACAGGCATCTTGGGCAAGTGTGCCCACTGATACGTCATTAGTATTCCAGTAGGACGCACCAGCGTACTGACAGCCAATGGCGCCACGATAAATCCATTGGCACTGCTCACGCAACAAGCGTCGCCCTGGGAGAGTCTGACCTTCAAGGTCAAAGGCCACTGCAAGCTGAAAGCTAATGGCAAGTTTGTTTTCGGAAGACTTCTGTTCAACGATCCATTCATCAGGCCCCCAGTAGGCGTCAGGATCGGCCCCAGGGCGTCCGTCTAGGTAAGTGGTCATTGTGCGCACACGACTGATCGTGGCGCCTACAAGGTCATCGTAGGTGTTGGTGAGGCCGCTGATGGCTAAACCGATGTTGCTGAAGGTGATCGTAGGACGTGCTAACTGACCTGATCCCGTGAGGCTGAAACCTTCGGCCTGCATTGGAAGCGCAATATAAGTATCGCCTTGATACACCACATCAGCGCCCCCAACTTGCGTCCAGTTGCAAAAACGATAGATCGCCTGATCGCCACTGCCAGGAGGCAGCAGCACTGTAATGTCTAGCGTAAACAGATCAATAATTTCAGCCGTAACAGTTTTAATTGTTTGGGCTATTGGCGATTGCTGCGTCATACATACACCTGGCGCAAGTTAAAACTAAGGCGAAAGTATTTTCCGTTAATAAAATCAAACTGCCAGCCGTCTTCAATGACGTAGTCTCTTGGATTTAACGTAAGAGAAATTGGCACATCAACAAGGTTTGCAATTGTGACCGAAGTGAGTAAGCCTGTGGACATGTTTGCAGTGTAATTGCCGGGCCTTGAATATCCAGTCAAGACCAATGACGCTAGGTTTTCGTAGCCTAAGTCAATCGTGCCAGATTCAAATTGTCCAGTAAACACTTTGGTTGCATTGGGCGGTGTCCAAGATATAGGCTGCCCTCTACGTCGTAACAAAAATGATTCGATACCGTAAGCCTCCTCATCAAGAATTGGCCCAGTATTGCAACTCCACATTTCGTGCTGAGCATTTAATCCATCAGTTAATATCTGGCTGTAACCATCGCCAAACTGCGTGCGTTGCGACCGGCTGGATCGCTTGATTGTTGTTTCAAGTGAAAGAGGTAGATCGTCAAAGGTGATGAAAGCAGTCATCGCAGCACACCTCCGCTCCGCCTTTGGTCAACCAGTGTAGCCATCACTATACCCTGTACTTGACCAGCAATCTGTTTTTGCGCTGCTGGGCTCAGGCTATCGCCAGTGTTCTGGACGCTGATGTTAATCGCTCCAACCGAAACCCCACCACCACCGCCACCTGCAACGCCCAGCTTGCCGTCAGCACCACGCTTGAGTGGCATGATCGCCTCAGGGCCAGCCTCACCCATGAGACCGATGCCCTTGGCGAACGGGAACACCATCGGCCGATCGACGATGCCACCCTTGGCGTAAGGGACGATGCCGTTCTGGGCGAAGACGTTGCCGTTAGCAGAGGCCAAGATATTTGCGCCCCCGCCGTAGCCGTATTGGTTGGGCACGCTGACCGCAGAACCTGAAAAGTCAGGCGGCCCACTGGCGCCAAAAATGCCACCAAACATACCAGGCAGGAATTTCTGCGCCAATCCGATGATCTGCATCTCGATGTATTTGGCAATCATCTGGCTGGCCATGTCCAAGAAATGATTGGCAATGCTCTTGAAGAAACCAGCCAAGGCTTCCTGCGCTGACATTGATCCATCGATCAACCCTTTGAAGGAGGTGGAGAACGCCTCCCCAATTGCTTCGGCGCCCTCCAGTACCTGATTGATGGGATCCTGCAGATCCGCTAGGCTCTTTTTTAGCTCCTCCATCTTGCTGCCAAGCTTTCCACCCGTCAAACCAGGCATCAGGTCAACATCAGTGCGGAACGTACCGGTCGCAGTGCCACCAGTAAATGCTCCAGCAAGGGCGGCTTGGCGCTTTTCGGTAAGCACATCAAGGAGGCCGGCCTCAGCGTAAGTCTGCCTATTTTTCTCAGCCAATTCTTTGTTTTGTTCTTTTGTTGCTGCGGTAATTCGTTTAATCCCGTCAGCTTCATCAGCTTTTTTTGCAATTCTTTTTGCGGTCATAATGTTGTCTCTTTCTTGGTCAGAAAGACTTTTTCTTAAAAGATCGTTATAGCGTTTTTGAGTTTCACCTTGAATTTTTAAGTTTTCTTCTTTAGCTTTTTCAATAAAGGATCCAGCTTTGCTTACATTAAGTCTTAGCCGCTCTGTCTCAATCAATTGCCTTGACGCAATTAATTGTTCTTTTGTTCTGTCAGCAAGGCGCTTGGCTGCGTTTTCTGCAGTCTTAGTACCGCCACCAACCGTGTCGCCAACCTTGGTGTCCAAACCAGGAGTGGGCGGACTAGGCTTTACGTTAAGGCCAGCAAGTTCCGCTCGCAATGCCAACAATTGTGTTTGCTGCCTTCCAATACCTTCTTGTATTGCTTTTCTGTTTAATCCAACATATGCCGCACCAGTTGTTGATGGTTTAATGTTTAAATAACTTTGCCCAAGTTCAATTTGTTTTTCAGTTGTAGCAATTCTAGCGGTAAGAGTAGCCCTGCGTCCTTTTTCGTCAATCTTTAAAAATTCGTTTAATTTGCGAACAGCAGCATCAATAATTTTAAAAATATCCGCAAAAGTATTTTGGAATGCAGCGCCAACTGGCTTTAATAGCGTGCCAACACTTTCCGACAGATTTGCCAAAGTCGTCTTTAATCTGTTGCCAGCATTTTCTGGACTACGAGCAATTATTTCAGCGGCTTCTCCGTATTTTTTAAAAAGATTTTCGGTGAATTTCTGAAAATCAACTAATGTGACTTTTCCGTCGCTTAATGCTTTGTCTAATTCCTGGGGAGTTTTGCCAATTGATTCCGCAAATAATGTAAATGCGCCTGGCAAGCGTTCACCAATCTGGCCACGAAGTTCTTCTGCACTTACCTTTCCTTTACTGAAGACCTGCGCTGTTGCAAGCAATGCTGCGTCTAAATTTGCAAGGCTACCTCCAGTTCCAAGGATACCCGCAGAAATTCCTTTAAAAGCTTTTTCTGCATCTTTTACGTTGCCCCCTGCTCCAATTACTGACGCAGATAAACGAGTGAAATTCTTTAGAATTACATCTTGGGGTATTGCAAGATCATTGCTTGTTTTAGTAATAAATTTAAGCGATTCATTGTAATCATTTTGCGATCCAACAACTTGACGCAATGCAATACGTTGCTTTTCAAGTTCTGCCGCATACTCTGCAGTCGCTCCAAGGGCTTGACGTAACATGCCAACGCTAGCGCCAATAGCGGCGCCAGTAACTGCCCCAGCAGGGCCGCCCAAGCCAAGGCCAATTAAACCACCTGCGGCACCCTCAACTCCACCAAAAACACCACCAGCAGCAACTGCACCTAATCCTTGAGCAGTTTGCCCAAGGTTAAATTTGGCGCCTGCAGCAGATTTTTCTGTCAATCCAAAACGCGATTGAACAGGTTGAGTTGGAAGCGCAGCAAATGGTCCATAACCACCAGCAATTAATGCACCAGTATTTGGATCGCGGGCACCAATTGTTGTGCCACTGTAACTGGCCAATTCTTCCATTTTCGCCCTGCGGCGAGCATCTCTGGCCAATTCAGCAGATGCTGCACGTTGTTGCTGTGCAATTCTGCCTGCATAATCAGGTGGCTCAACAGGACCAATAGGCGCGGAAAATGCCGTGCGTCCAGGGGTTCCCCTATATGCCCCAGTGAAGGGGTCGCGAGTCAGTCCGGTATAGGTGCGTTGTGCGGCAATTGCAGCATTTGTTGCAGTAGTAATCTTGTTGAATCCTTGTGCAACTTGATTTTGCTTGCCTTGTAACGAGCCAAGTTCAGTGTCAAGCTGTCTTATTTCAGATGTCAGCTCGTTAAATGTTGTGCTGCCAATTTCCGCCGATTGCCGCAGTGCATCAAGACCGGTGCGATAATTTTTAAGATTATTAACAGAACGAATTGATTCAGCGCCAAGCTCCTTGAACATTGACCTTAGCTTGTCAAGGTCGTTGCTGGCTGCCTTCGATTCAGTTGCAAAATTTCTTACGGCCGAACGAGCGCGATTCAATCCTTCCAGGTTTTCGACCTGGGCTCTGATGCGGAGGATTGTCGCTTCGTTTGCCATTACTTCCCGTTCAACTGGCTTAGGGCTGAGGCTTCCATGATCTGGATGCCCTCGAACATGGTTGGCACGTCCTTAACCGAGTATAGACCGCATAGCCACTGAAGCGGCTCATACCGCAAGCCTACATAGCCTCCCATGGTGACGTTCCATTGGGTCTGGAGGCGCATGAACATCATGACGATGTCCCAGTTGTCGTCCCATACCTCGAAATTGTCCGACTGCTCTGTTTTCAGAACAGCCGGATCAAGTCCAAAGACAGCCGCATCATCACCGGATTCGTCGCGTTCACCGCCACCAGCCCAGTGCAGTGCGGCCTCCTTCAGTTTTTTACCTGGGCTCCGTCCAGCGATTCAAGGTAAGCCTTGATCACACCACGGCAGAAATAGGGATCATCAAGGAAGTC
>Ga0181355_1000856_pt1 | contig 13281 bp, 14 predicted proteins | sample Fa13VDMM15DN_FD_130099 | JGI IMG/M metagenome (GOLD analysis project Ga0181355, IMG submission 130099) | Freshwater viral communities from Lake Michigan, USA - Fa13.VD.MM15.D.N | ecosystem: Environmental > Aquatic > Freshwater > Lake | place: USA: Michigan | collected 2013-09-23 | reverse complement strand
ATGTTTCTTTGCACCATCGTCATACTCGTCATTCTTCTTAAGTCCGGATTTGGAGCAAATATCAGGATATAGAAGTTCTGCCATACTCTGACGATTGAAAGTATAGAACCCAGAAAGCCCCCTCGCCTTTGCTTCAACGCGAAGGTCATTCAGAGTCTTCTTTTCAACAATATAAATCTGCGGAAGTTCCTTTAGAGATAGAATCTGAATAAGTTCTGCCTTTTTCTTGATATAGTACATCTTAATTCGCCGTTCACGTGCAAGTGCCTTTAGTTCTGAGATTTCCATAGAATGAATATCCATTTCATCTACATTTTTTTGATGATAAAGGATTCCGTTTTCTCTAATAAGAGAGAATGTTGGTGTTTGCCATTGTCACACTCGGTGCAATAATTGCATCTATTTACATCTATGGCCAACACAATATTAAATATCTGAAAGATAATTGGTCTGAATTAAGATGCAATCCGATGTATATGCCACTCGCGGGTTATGCAGGCGAGGACGTAACCACAAATTTCAACGCATGTATAATTAAAAATTTTCATGATTACATCGGATTTGCAATGGATCCAATTAACGCTCAGATGTCGTTGGTATCAGAATCTATCGTTTCTATAGGAAGTGCTCTAGATGATATGCGTGGGTTATTCAGCGGAGTTCGCGGGGGCTTCATGATGGTATTCCAAGTAGTGTTTGGAAAGCTGGCTAACTTAATGTCGTCAATGCAATATTTGATGATCAGAATCAGAACTGTTATGGGTCGTATCGTTGGAGTATTCTCAGCATTAATATACGGGTTTTATACTGGAGGACAAACAGGAGAGTCAGTTTGGAACGGTCCAATTGGTAAAACAATTCGTATGTTTTAATGTAATTGTAGTATGAACTTAATTTTCTGGGGGACTCCTATATTTGCATTTATTGTAGTTCTTTTGGTGCACGCATACTCTAATTTACGAAGTATAAAAGACAACTGGAGTGAGCATAGGTGCAATCCAATCTATATTCCATTCGCTGGTCTAGTAGATGATAAATCATCTGCCAGTGAAAACTTTGGATATTGCTTGAATTTAATTGGAAAAAATGTAATTTCACAATATACTGATGTTATAAACGGCCAATTTTCAATTGTTGCAGATGCCCTCAATGGAATTGCAAGTCCCTTAGCGATGTTTAGAACTATGTTAACAAGTATTCGAAAGTTTGTTTTAACTTTTACGAATTCAACTCTCGGGAAAGTGACTGGGCCCGTAAGTATGTTTGGATACTACTTGAACAAGATTCAAGATTTATTGAGGAGAATGGTTGGAGAGGGTTATATTGCCGCTATGTTTGGTGCAACATTTGTTTCGGGGGTTGAAGGTTTTGTTAGTTTAGCATTAACGGTAATCAAGGGATTCGTAGTAGCAATGTTAATAATATCATTTACGTTAGCTCTATTTCAACCACAACTCCTCGCGATAGTGTTAGTTATAGCATCCTCGTTGGCTGCAGCAGGAGTATAAATTCCAAGTGATATAGAAAAGAGATGGATAAGACACTCCTAGTTACTGGATTTTTTGCAGCCGCTCTTGTTGCGGGCTTTCTTCTAAGAACAAACCCAGACCCACTTGAACATTTTATGCAGAAGGATGCGGGTATGCCCTTAGATGCACCTGGAATGGGTCCATATGATCAGTCGTCGTTGGGAAGCGGTTGGGCAACTAGTGAGCCACTGCCAGTCGCCACCCAGCCCGTGAATGAAGCAATGGATTCTAATAAACTGATGTTTCTTGTCGGTAACAAAACTGATCCCAGTTGCTGCCCATCTGCTTTTACCACAGACAGCGGATGTGTATGCCTAAGTGGAAAAGACAAGGATGTCATGCTTCGTCGTGGTGGAAATAAATAGTTTAGTCGCCATCATGTAATAAATAGAAATGAACGCTAAAAAAGTTTTCAAGGAGTTTGCAAATTATCTGAATTCTAATTTTCCTGAGGCTCTACCATCAACTAAGTTCGATGAAACAGTTGAGATACCCAAGTTTGAGGAGACATTTTTACCAGAGGCGTTTTTAATTCTAAAAAAGGACGAGGCTCTTTTTAGTCAACCTCGTGTTATTTTTGGAGTAAACGTCAGCGAACTTTTTATGTCTAAAGTACAGTTCCGTAATGACATCTGGAAACATATTCAAACATGCCTGTTCGCTGCATTTATGGGAGACAATATCAAGGATAAGATTGGAAAGATTCTTAACTCATTCAAGTCAGTTATAGATCTAGGCGGACACAATACAGATGAAATTGATAAAATTATTGACGATCAAGAGTCCCAGGACAAAATTGGAAAGATTCTAGAATATTTGAGCAACACGCGCCTATGCTCTGTTATGTTAACTGTAATTGAGACGATCGATCTCTCAGAACTCGATCTTGATGTTGAAAATCCAGAAGACTTTCTACAGACAATGCAAAACATTAAGAGCAATCCTGCTCTGGAAAAAATTATGCTAAAGCTCCGAGATGTCATGCAAGAGAAGCTTCGAAAGGGCGACATCTCTCAGTCAGTTCTGGTTGGTGAAATAGAAACTATGAAAGTCATGGTACAGGAAGCGTTCGGGGATATATTCAATGATATGATCGGTGGTGGTCGAAAGGCTGAGGTTGCACCCAAGGTTTTACTCTCAAATAGCCCAGATGCCAGACGAGCCCGCATGGTTGCACGGCTACAGAGAAAAATGAGTGAAAGATCTAACGGGAAAAAGTAGTATTAGAACAATAAGATGACAGAACCGTTCTGGACTAAAGATCCATCAATCTTATTCTCGCCGACCACGTGGCATAAGTTCGTTCCGACAAAGGATATGGATGTACCAACGGCTCTCAACTCAGTTGTCAGATTTACTACATATTTTTCAGTAATTCTGTATGCGTCAACCGGGAAGCGCGAATACATACTTGCTATACCATTAGTTCTCGCAACCACAATCTTGTTTATGACTGTATTCCCAACCCAACGTGCACTAGTAGAAACTTTTACAGTTAAATCGTCAGCCGACCGCCCTCGTGACTATACAATGCCAACTGCAGCTAATCCGTTTATGAATCCATTACTTACCGAAATTCTGGACAACCCCAACAGAGCTGATGCTGCACCTATAACCAGCAGGGCTGTTCAGAAAAAAATAGATAAGGCTTTCCAGCAAACATCCGAAATGTATATGGATACGTCTGATAGATTTGATAGAGCTCAGGCCATGAGAACTTTCCATACACTTCAAGCTGCCACGATACCAAATGATCAGGATGGGTTTTTAAAGTTCCTTTCAAAGGGACAGAACGAAGTAGATACTTCAAGCTCATTTCTTTCGCGAAACGCTAAGCTAAAGTCAGAAAGTTATGTTGCTGCAAAAGGTTCCTTAGAGTCTCTTTCTAGTTCTACGGACAAGCCGTCTGGAGTTACGCCGGCGGGCGCTGCGAAGGTGTCTAGATGAGCCCGTTTGTAATTGCAAGGCCTTTTGCAGTTCAGCAGATGTAGTCTTGCTACCGGGAACCGACCTGCGGGTTGACCCGGGGCCTATAACAACAAAATGTGGAAATCCATCTATACCTTGTTCGGGGGGGACAGCTGCACTTTCAACCTTAACAAAATTGTACTTCTTATTCTTACTCGAAACAGATTGCCATGGCTTTTCAGTTTTGATGCAATGGGGACACCCTTCCATGTAGAAAAATACAACAGTTGGAGTTGATGAGGCCAGTAACTTACGGACCTCACCAACTTGCGATGAATCTTTTATGTCCGGAAGATTGGGCATATTAACATAAAAGATAGTATAAAGAATCAAATGCAGAATCACTGGGAGGGGTACATAAAGGCACTTGGTGGACAGAAACCCCCTAAGCACTCTATAGATCTAGGAGTTCCCTTCCCGACTACAGAAGGTAATACGATATCAACTGGTTTTGTAGAGTGGAAAACAAAGAATCCCGCACAACAAGCTCGCTATGACGCAATGTCTGGTTCATGGGAAGGCGTTCAGGCTTCTGAAGCTGCAGCTGCTTCATCGATTTATAAACCTGATTTTTTGCCAGTAGATCAGAATAAGAAATGATTGGAACGCCTTCTCAATATTCTCCATCAAAATTGATTGGATTGCATTCTCCTAAAGAATTAGAGCTAGGAAGTTATTTTCAAGTTATTAAAGATGGTTCAGTAACTGTAGGATCATTATATGTTAAAAAATACAAAAATTCATATATTATACGAGATGTCTTTGTATTACCAAGTGCACGAGGTCGTGGAATTGGTAAACAATTGATGACTGAAATACTAAGGTTCTTACAACCTAAAAAGCTACCCATTCAGTTATATGTAGATTCTACAAATGCAGTTGCAATTAATTTATATACTGCATTAGGATTCAAATTGATTAAACAAGGAGCTGCACATGGAGATAAATATGAATTTAGACCCCTTTAGGATCTCCGTGATATCCCATCAAGTTATCCGAATTTTGAGGGGCCTGGTGTGCATTAGCGGGTATTTGTAAGGCCGTTTTGTGGGTTGATCCTCCTCTCTTGAGGCGTCTTGGAATTCTACGCAAGGTCCGCCGATTCCGACGAGTGCGCTTCCGAGTTTTCTTTGTCATTTTCTTATAAGGGACAAATGATTATGCTGGTTCTCGCATTATTTTCAATTTTATTGATATTTTTTTGGACACCAGCTTCAGAGCGCATGACTAATTCAGACGTAGCAAAGAAACACGAGTTCCATGCCAATAAGCCGACTTCTTGGGATATGAAGCCTCCTAAGCCCACAAAGAAGAAGTCATCATCACAGTCAGAGCACCAGGTTTACGGTCCGAAGATTACACCGATAGATCCAAACGAGCCACAACCGACTGTTCCCACTACTGGTCCAGGGTCTAATGGTGCAAACTCAGTTTATCCACAGATCTACGGCCCTGATGATATAAAAGAAGCTCCAGGTGAGAAAGATAGAAAAACAGATTCTAGTTTACTTCTCCCCTACGATTATGTCCCTGCTGCTGAATTCCCAGCCGGACCTTCTGAACCAGCTCCTTTCTTAAATGACTTCTCTCGTCTGCTAAAAACGTAATTTTCTGATACAACTAATATTATAGACAAATAAACATGTTTGGACTTCCCAATTTTAGAGGAAGCTGCTGGGTCAACGCATGTTTGCAGGGTATTTTCCGTATTCCGGAACTGCAAACACGCTATTCAAACGACAAGGCAGACCCAGAGAATAAGCTCGATCTTTCGATCCAGCGAATCTGGGACTCTAAGGGAACAGACGGACTACGAGATTTCTTTAACTCGGTGAAGGCTGAAAGTCTTCCAGCAGGAAGTAACGTTGGTGATAGTCATGAACTATTTGTGTATCTTTGTGACAAGCTTCCATTTCTAGATAAGGTTTGCAGATTCAAAGTAGCTGACTCTATAAAATGCAGTTCGTGTGATTACATTGAGCTCAAAGAAGACTCGCTTATTGAGTTTTCAATTCATCCAACTAAAAAGGGCATGAATATTGTCGATTGTGTTGCTGATGCTGTGTCGATTAAAACAAATCCAGACTGGAAATGTGAGAAGTGCTCGAACAAAGGTTGCACTCAACAGCTTCTTCTCGGAGAATTTCCAAAGACGCTGGTGTTTCATGTAACTAGCGTAGGAACATCTATAGAGTACTCAAGTGTCGTTATCATCAACAAAATCAAGTATTGTCTGCTCAGCGTAATTTCATACAATGGTGCACATTGGTGGGCATATTCACGGGATATGCCACCAGGCAAACCTTGGTATACTATCGACGATACCCGTGTAAGAGAACACCGTAGTGATGAGTTTCCTATGAGTGAAACAATGAGAGTTCTTATTTATTATCGCCTTGATGAATAACAGAAGGATGCTTGATTATCCCGTGATTTTATCGGTTGGAATAGTTGGATTGGTAGTAATGTCAGTTATAGTGTATTTTTCAACTGGGACAATACTATCTGTATTTGTTGTTTTATGTATTGCAGTATTAATAGTTTATCTTTTAGATATGTTCGGAGTTCTTGACGTAAAGGTAACGTCAAATGGAATAAATGTAGATTTTCATGAGAATGGTCCCGTTCCACATGAAGAAGCTGCGCCCGTGGTAAAGCCACTGGATATTAATGAAGTTTTTTACGTCGAAGGTAACGAATTTACCTATAATGATGCAGCCCCACTTTGTGCTGCATATAACGCAGAGCTGGCAACTTATGACCAAGTTAATGATGCATTCACTAAGGGTGCAGAATGGTGTGGTTATGGTTGGTCTCAAGGATCAATGGCTCTGTTTCCCACGCAGCAATCAACTTGGAATGCTTTGCAAAAAGAACTAGATCCCCTCAAGAGAACTGCATGTGGCCGTCCCGGGGTTAATGGGGGTTATTTTGACCCAAAACTGAAGTTTGGTGTCAATTGCTATGGAGTAAAGCCCGGCATAGGAAACACTAAGCTTCCACTACCGCTTCCTGGGTCTGATCCGGTTGGTTTCAATAAGATGGTGGATAAGTTTAAGAAGATGCTTGCTGGGCTGCATATGTCCCCGTTTAATCGAGTGGTTTGGTCGGAGAAGGGAAATATTCCTATGGAATCAGAGAAAATGCTAGGAGAAATACAAAAAGCTGTATAATAAATGAACTATGCACTCGATACTCCTGTAAAACGCAAGCTATGGATTCCCGCTGATCCAAAGGCTGAAGCAGTTCCCATTCATTCAGGTCAACAGACACAGGATCACCGCGTCATGACATGGTTACATCACAAGCCACAAAGTCATGCTATTTTTCCAATAGATCCGCTGTCAGGCAGGAAGAAGTAAAGTATTTCATGAAATACAAAGATGATAGAACTTGCATTACTAGTTGGACTTGGGGCTGTCGGCTATCTTCTAGCAGTAGAACAACAACCACTACAAGAGGGGTTTATCTCAACTCCACCCCGGCCCACAATGCAACACACGGACGAAGTTTCACACAGCCAGGCTCCCAAGGGTCATTCTAATCAAGTTCCTCATTTTGGTTCACATGTTACACAGTCGATGTATTCAGGTGGAACAAATCACATTCTAGACGCGCATACTGGGGCCGGTAAAGAATACTTTCAGAAGCGTGAGACTAAGTCATTTTTTGATGTCAAGACTGGAACGGGAAATCCTTTTGGTCAGCCAGTGAATACAGATTTCGAACAGTCTCGCATGGTTACGGGAATGAACATGAAGAATGTCTTCCCGATTGAACAGGTACGTGTCGGTCCCGGTCAAAATGATGGATACACAAATGTTCCAAAAGGTGGTTACCAGCAGGATGCTCTTCGCGAATTTGCACTCCCCCCTACTACAGATGAGATTCGCGTTGCAAATAAGCCCAAGTTGTCGTATAAACTAGAGCCCACTCCAGGAGTAAATCAGGTTACACTTCCTGGAATTCAGGCACCTGTCAAGAAGAATAAGCCAGACAAGTTTGCGGTTCTTGGAATGGACCGTGTAAATACAGCTGTTGGCGCTCAAGTTGCGCAGGCTGTATACCCGGAACAGCCAATGAAGACACAAGCTCGTGAGACAACTGAACGTGAATACTTTGGATCAGGGGGTGGTCGTGAGGGATTTTGGTCATCATACATTCGTGCATTCACAGAGCCTTATCAAGAGTTTATGAAGCTTACCGCCGAAGGGCGTCCAGGCCCACCTGGAACGGGTGGAGTCGGTGCTTCTACAGGAGCTGAGATGTACTCGGCTCAAACAAAGAAAGATGAATCAGTCTTGTCGTCAGCGTCGCGTTTCAATGTGCCTCAACAGATAACACATGCACATTCGGAGCACCTTGGTTCGTTCCGCTTTAACGAACCATTGCAGCAGGATATCCATGTCTCACGTAATGATAATTACGTAGTAGAAGCACACAAAAATAATCCGTATACACACTCATTAAGTTCTATTTAACAATGGAACTAATCCGTGAACAACTCATGTATAAAACTAATAATCTTCACGTGTGCATGAAAACACTAACACGTCAAGAACAATATGAGTTTATTCGTCTTATAATGGCTACGCGTCTAGATGGTGTATCTGTTTGTGACTGTGAATGCAATCAATACGTTCGTTGTGTTCTAAAACGACTGGGTTTAGAACGAACCCATTGTCTACGAGTTGAATGATTTTCCTTAAAATGTCTACGATTTCCTCCAGATTCTGGTGGTTGGGCTGCCTTCTTGCGGAGCAAGGCCGCCTCACGCAGTTGGGCATATCTATCTACAGGGCCTGGTGGAGGTGGAGGTGGAGGTGGAGGTGGGGGTGGGGGTGGAGGTGGAGGTGGAGGTGGAGGTGGAGTGTTTGCACGGTCGGCATTTTGTTCACTATCGTCTACGAAACCCTTGAATAATGGTTCTGTTTCGGCTTCTTGAGGTTGCGGAACATTCTTTGTTAATGCCTCCTTTAACACCTTAAACGTAGGGGTTAGCATTCTAAGACCTCCACTTCCTAATTGCCACCCCCCTTTAAAAATCCAAATAAAGAACTTAGCTAAGGAAACTCCAAGAAATCTAGTAGCTGGGTTTATTAGTGCAAGGATAAGTAGAGTCACTGTTTTTGATACAGAAACGATACTAGCGATCAAACTAGTAAGGCCAAGTGCAATAAGACTAAATGCTGTCTCAAAAATCTTCAACGAAATAACGACAACAGGAGCTGTAATAATTAAAACGCCCGCACCAATAATTCCAAAAAACCCCGCTAACCCACCAGATATCATACTTAACGAGAGTTTATTTCGATCAAACTTTGGAAGATTTTTCCATACGTTACCGGCAGCATTATAAAGTGATTGAAGCCCATTGGCGATTGAATCATAAGCAGAAGAAAGCCCTTCTCTACCCTTTCTTAGAGCATTTTGAACATCTTGTGCAGGATTTGCAGTTGCCGCAAACTGTTTGACATTTTCAAGATCTTTTGTGAAAGTTAAACTGTCGTATAATTTTTCATTTAATTCAGTAATTGACTTAAATCCAGAATTCAGTAAAAACGCTTTGTCATCGCCCGTTAACTCTTCCTTGGTCATAACCTTGTCAAGCGCAGCTGCTGATTTCTTCAGATATTCAACATTTCCAGTAGTAGCGCCAATAATAGCTGTATCCAAGAACGTTTCCCAATTCATAGAAATCTGACCTACAATTCCGAGTGCAACGCTTACAGCCGATTCTGCTGTACCAGCTGGCATAAGGAGTGCACCTGCAAATGCCTGTCTTGGCGTGGCCTGGTTAGCTTTGAGAAGTTCAATTAATCTGTTGATTCGAATTTTAAAATCAGCATCTCTATCTAAGTCTTCGGGGAATGGGTTCCCTTCATTGTCAGTATCTGGAAGAAGCTTTTTAAGTGAATCAACTATTGTCGGTGGAACATCTTTAAGATTATATGTTGCAGCACCTAGCGCCATAATACCAGTTCCCGCACCTTTACCAGCAGACGACAGTCCAGCACCAATTCGACGAAACAGTTCTGCACGGCGAGCCCCATAGTTTTTCGGGTCAATTGGTTCCGGATTGTCAGGGTCAGATATATTTTCAAGAGGAAGTAGTGGAGGAATAGCCCCGCCTGCAATGTTTAGCCCAGATACTATCGATCTACCGCTTATTCTACGAGCTTCATTCAGCCGACCAGCATATGTTTCAATTTTTCTACGCTTTTGAACTCGAACATAGTCACCACCGGGATTAGCTTCAGGTGCATCTGCGTTTGCTGCGTCAGCATTTTTATCAGTAGATGACTCCAGTACATAAACATAAACAGGTTCTCCTGCAGGATTAAACACGAGCTCATAAGAAGGGAGCCAATAGTCATTCATTGCAGTTCCTGAGTCAGATATTCTAACTCCTAGCTCTATAAGTTGTTCTGCTAGACTATTCAAATCATCACCTTCGTTAAGTGTTCCCCTTTTCTTTGATGCTTTTTTAGGAAGGATTGCCTTTAGCCCACTTTTTATCAGTTGTCCAAAACCAATAATAATTTTTCCAATTTGCACGAATGGAAACTTTACAGCCGTAAATAATATTCCAAGGATACACATGCATCCGGCTCCGATTGCCGGGAGTATTGTCTCCGTAAGTGCCTTTTTTATATCAGCATTCCTTAGCCGACCAATCAATCCAGATGCACCGGCGGTCATACGAGAAAACATTTCTAAAAACTTGTAGGTTACTGGTGGCAACTTGCCATTCTCAAAAAATATATTAACCGAGGTTAGTCTTTCGTGTAACTCATTTGCTATTTTTTGTTTAGGAGATCCATCTCTGAGATCATTCTTAATAGTCACAAGTAATGCAATTGTAGCATTTATTTTAACAGAAGTACCTCGTTTATATTTACGAAACTTGTTAGTATCCGATATCGCATCAAATTGTATTTCTCCTACATTAACAGATGTTGTTGCGTTAGTAACTAAATTTTTAACCTTCAAACTACTACACACCTCTATACCTTTTTCTAAATTTTTATAAATAACCTTTTCAACAGCTGCTTTATATAGTTCTAATCCCTCATGCATTACGCTGACCCTATCACCAATATTGTATATACAAGCCCCTTTTTGACTTTCAACTGTTATTTCATTGAGAGCTCTTAGTAGATATGTAAATCCACTTGTAACTCCCGGAGCATCGTATCCTTTCACAAAGGTTGTATGGTGCTTTTCAATATTATCTTGTAAAGTTTGTTCAGTTTGATTTAACATGTCTTCAAATTCAGAATACAGTTTTGCAATCTTAGAATCAAGGAATCTTTTCTCTACTTCTGGCTTTAGTTTTAACTCACGTATCATTTCTTTCCACGTAGAAACTGCTGCAATTTCCTTTCTTACCTCTGTCATCTGATCTTTGTGTCTGCCTTCTATTCTCTCAAGAACTTCGCTTCTTTTTGCCTTGAGATCAAGTAAACTTCCTTCAGGTTTATTTGAGTTATCTTGATCTCCAAATTTTTGTAAATACTCGCCGTCGGCTTTTGGGTTTGCTCTGAATCTCTCATCTGTTATCTTCGTGCTAACATAGTCATCTATTTCTTGTTGTTTTTCTTTAATGCGTATATCATAATCTTTAAGTTCTGCAAATAGGCGCTGAAGATTAGCGCCTGTTGGTGCAATAGATTTCTTTGGTTCTGGTCTCTTAACTGCTTCCCAAAAGCTCTTTGGAACTTCGTAATTTGCAATTTCAGTCAGTATTCCGTCTCGTTTTTCGTTAAGATCTTTTATTTTTAGAGAAAGCTGTTCTAGCTTTATCTTTGCTCGTTTAGACTTTTCAGTATTGTCATCGTATTGCGTTTTAATCGTTGACAAAATATCATCAGCAGACTGGTACGCGGTGTAAGCCGCCTCTCTTGCAGCAAGTAACCCTTTTAATTTATCAGCATTAGGTTTATCTTTCGGACCAGCTGTTCCAGAAATACGATCAAGCCATTTCAGTCCATTTCCTCCATTTGCAAGTAACTCGTCACCTTTTGGTTTTAAATCGGGGTAGTCTGTAGTATTTTTAGCGTCATTAAAAAATTTAACTGCTTGTTGAGCCCATGCGCCTCTTATCTTGAGCCCTGATTGAGGAAATCGCTCTAGTGCAATATCTCTTAATCCATTCTCTTGCGGCTTTGGTTCTTCCTGTGTGTTAATTATTTTATTAATCTGATTATCGTTGAAATCATAAAGTGTCTTATTTGTTAAAAACTTATTATAAGCTTCAATATACCTTTCACGCAATGTCTTGTCAGCGGCATCTTTCGTTGCTAACGCAGCATCAGCAGTTTGCTTCGCAATTTTAACATTAAACTCTTCAACCTGCACTTTTCTAAGCTCGTCGTCCACTTCAGTGAGTTCCCTTTGAAAGTCTTCGGCAGTTTTCTTGGAAGGTGTTGCTAATTTTGTGATAACCTGTGTTAAAGTTTGTCCAGTTGATCCACGAACAGAAATTCCACTTGGACTCCAGCTTGGTCTGCCAAGTGCACCACCTTGCATCTCTTCCACTCGAGGAGGTTCAATCGTATTTTTCTCTACTGCCTCTTCTGGTACAGGAGATGATTCTGGTGGGCTTTCTTCTACGATAGTAGGTTCTTCACCGTCGGAAACAGGATCTTCAGCAACTGCTGGCTTTTCTAGTGCATCCTTAGTGCGATCCCCCATAAACGCGGCCCCCAACGCTGCAGCCGAGCCTGCAACGAGTGGGATAACAAAATGTAAGGTATTCGCGGCCATGCAAACTTCTTGTATTTGAACAGAGATGTTTCATTTGGTAAAAGACACGTTCTCCAGAGTGGAGAATAACTTAATACACTCCGCAAAAGTACGCGATTCGTGGTTTTCTTTTTGGTTTAATATCGTTTCATTTACGGTAGTAGTAGGAGGGTTTATCTTTTTTTTATATTCGAGTTTTGGTTCAAAACCCCCTGCCGAACTTCAAACAATTCCATACAAACCCCTACCATGGATGAATGCTGTAAGAAATGTTCCCGGTGATCAACAATATGGACAACTTCCTGAAACTGAAATTAGAGGTGGTATATCGGGGCATGCCAATCGATCAAGCGCGTCAGCGTTTTAATGAACTTAAGGAACAGCCCGTACCAGTCTTAAAACCAAAGCGTAAATTAAAGAAGTGATGAGTGCATCCTCATTTACATCAAAGATTAGGGCACGAACAATTGGAAAGGCATTCAAAGTTCAAAATACTAATAATGTGGTCTCAACAAATCCAGTTTATCGTGGTGCTGCAGGGTGTGGGCCATTGAAATACCATCAGATAAGATACACAATCCCTATATGTGGACCTAGAATTCCTGCTAGAACAGTGTGTGTTGTGATGTCTAATGTAGATGGAGGTACGGCTTCGATAACTCCTTTGTTCACATTTGATGGAGGAAAGCCCGACACGATAGCATTCTGTGTTTATGATGGAGAACCAAAATGCATAATAGCAGATGCATTAGACGGCGGAAGGGCCAATAAAAGTCCCTTATTCACATTTGATTCTGGGTCACCATCAACAGTTGCAATCTGCGTCTATGATGGAAGTCCTGATTCTTGTTTAAGACTAAATCTAGTTGACGGGGGATCAGCAGCTCTCACGCCAATGTACACATTCGATGGAGAGTTTCCAGACTCAGTTGCGATATGTGTATACGATGGAAAGCCAGTTTGCATGGCCGCAGGTGCTGTAGACGGAGGAACAGCCTCGGCAACCCCTTCATTTTCGTTCGACGGTTCCGGCCCT
>Ga0181355_1000855_pt1 | contig 13283 bp, 13 predicted proteins | sample Fa13VDMM15DN_FD_130099 | JGI IMG/M metagenome (GOLD analysis project Ga0181355, IMG submission 130099) | Freshwater viral communities from Lake Michigan, USA - Fa13.VD.MM15.D.N | ecosystem: Environmental > Aquatic > Freshwater > Lake | place: USA: Michigan | collected 2013-09-23 | reverse complement strand
TCAGGCCACCTACTACAAGAGCGTCAATCAGAATCTGACGAGTGGTGCGACAGACCTAACATTTGATCAAGTGGCATCTTGGAACAACTCCGGCGGATATATCACACACACAAACGGATCAACGGACTTTACGGTAGTCCAGGCCGGTCTTTATCAGCTGGAGTTCAACGCTACTGTAATTGCGAATGGTAGCACTAACACTGTTTCCACGCAAAAGTTACTCTCCGTGGATATTACACGCTCCCCTAGCGCCGAGGTTGTCACTATCCAACAGAACACTACCATCGCTTCGGGACTCACCTATGGCCAGAGTCTATGCTCTACGTTTAATCTGGAGGCCGGTGATGTCATTAACTGCCGTGTACTTAACACTTTCACAGGCGGTCCCGCTCAGGCTGTAGGTGTCACCAACACGATTGACCTTAACACCTGGTTTACATGGCGGTACGTAAATTGTGGAGCTGCTGGGCCTACTGGACCGCAAGGTCCTACTGGTGCTACTGGACCGGCTGGTGCTACTGGTGCTACTGGTGCTAGTGGACCGCCAGCAGCCGTGCAGCCACTCATACAGGCCACCTATTACATGAGCGCCAATCAGAATCTGACGAGTGGTACGACAGACCTAACATTTGATCAAGTGGGATCTTGGAACAACGACAGCGGATATATCACACACACAAACGGATCAACGGACTTTACGGTAGTTGAAGGTGGTCTGTATCAGCTGGAGTTCAACGCCACCATCATCTCCAATGGTGCTACTTGGACTTCCTTAAGCAAACAAATCTCCGTAGATGTCACACGCACATCCCCAACGGAGATTGTGGCTATCGCGCAGAATGCCTCTATGCCCTCTAACACCAACTATGCCCAGAGTCTAAGCTCTACGTTATTTCTGCTGACCGGTGATGTCATTAACTGCCGTGTAGTTAACACTTACGCAACAGGCACCCCTTACGCCCAGTGTCTCACCAACACGATTGATCTCAACACCTGGTTCACTTGGCGGTACGTAAATACTGGACCTGTTGGGCCTACTGGACCGGCTGGTGCTAGTGGTGCTTCTGGACCGACTGGTGCTAGTGGTGCTTCTGGACCGACTGGTGCTAGTGGACCGGCTGGTGCTAGTGGACCGACTGGTGCTAGTGGACCGGCTGGTGCTAGTGGTGCTACTGGCGACACTGGACCTACAGGTGCTACTGGACCGGCTGGTGTTGGTGCTACTGGTGCTACTGGACCGGCTGGTGCTATAAACATCGTAAGTGATTCAGCCTCCGGACCTACAGGACTTGCAATAACATCCACTCAAGTATTGAACACAATACCATTTACGCCAACCGTAACAGGCTTTGCGGTAGCCACCGCTAGTGTAACAGTAAGGGCAAATACCGGCAGTGGCACAGGAGTTATTCTAAGTATAAGAGATTCTGCCGGCACTGCCGGAGAAGTAATGACAGCCACAATGACCGGAAATGGCCATTTGTTTTCAATATCAAACACGGTACCAATTCCAACAGTCGCAACAGTCGCACAAACAGTATATGTTGATTTAACTTTGGATGCTAACGATTCAACAGACTTTATGACTGGAAACCTCGTAGTGACGTATACTTAGGTTTATTCACCTGGCTCTCTAAATCTTAGCATCAGATTCTGCGCTGCTGTCAGACGACCGTCTTCTATGATCTCGGCGGCCTCAGCATTTTTTTTGACTCTACGACCCTTGAGAGGATGGGGTAGCCCATCTTTTTTGGATAGATGAGTCGTTGGCAGACCAGGTCTATACCATGCTATTTTCCATACACCATCAACACAGATAGCTTCGTAGTCTGAGAGTTTGACTGTTGTAGGAAATCTTGACGGAGCCTCCAAAGTAAAAAAGACAATTGTCCAACGATTACCTGTAAACTCTTTTGTGTAATGTTCTATCTCAGATCCATTGAACAACAGGGGCCGATGACGGATATTGTACTCTTTGTCATCAGGGTTCTTAAGAACTAACTCGCCGCCAGTGTAATTACCAAATCCCACGATGTAAGAGTTGCCCACATTGTGCTTGTCCTTGTGCTGAGCGCAGCAATAATTAGCATTCACTTGAATAGATGTAAACGATATTGGCACATACATCAGAGCAAATTTCATCAACAGATAGTGTAGTTGGGGATCCAGCCATGACTGCCTTGAGAGGTCTGGAGCCATAGAGCGTTTGCGCACCAAGCCAAAACACTGGCTCCGGCCATCACCCACGCCCTTTCTGTAGCGATTCATAGCAATATTCTTCTTACTCAGATGCTCAATGAGCGGCCGGAAAGCAGATTCATCTAACTCAGGAAGTTCCATATACTATGGAAAAGAAATTAACTTGAACAAGACATACACATTTCTTCTGTAGAACCCTCACATACCGGAGTTTCGTAGACCACACCCATATTATAAACTACTTTGAAATAGTGGAATCCCTCTTCATCCACATGATCCCAGCCCAAAAAACACAGCTGTACACGTTCTTTTGTGTACTTTTCAACCAGATAGTCCATCGCCATACATTTGTGATCCTCAGTGTCACCTTTGAATGGCGTCTTTACCACCTCCTCTACTCGCATGCCCTCTTTTTGCTCTTTCTTTCGCATGCCCTCTTGTTGCTCTTTCTTTTTTTTAGCCGGAATAGGAGGCATCTGAATCTAATGTGTCGTAGATTTTATTTTTTAGATAGTATCAGAAGATATACTCACTTGACCCCCTGGAGCACAAGAGCGACGCATTGTACAGATACATGGCGTGGAGTATGTATGACGTAGAAAGTGCCGGAACATCAAACTGTAAATTGACCACCGCGTTTAAGATAGGTTTTCCGTGCACCAGAGTCGCCTCACGCTGATTGGGTATCATCACCTGCGCAAAAGGGCACTCCACCCAAGAGCTGGAGTAGGCCGCTGCCGTGCCACCCACCGCTCGGAGAGTCGTGTTGACCGCAGACGATTTCTCCTGCGCCGAGAGGTTCCAGAGAGCACTGGAGCCAGCGTCAAAGCGAGAGAACACCTCGCCGTTGTACGTGAGCGTGAGCGCGTTGATGGGATACCACGTCAGAGGCAGGTAAGAGTTGCCGGCACCAGTGGATCCAGGTGTGGAGTTTACAGCCGGTGTGAGCCAGAGCACGATACTCTTTACCTCTCCTGCTCTGAAACCAGTTAAGTTCACGTTTTGCGTCAGAGAACCTGCGCTGGACGTAACCGGAATGGCTACCTCTTGCTGGCAGAAGTACATCAGAGGAAACGTAAATGCATGAGTATTCATATCTACGCGACGAGCAAGTTGATCTGAGGTGTCCGTGAGCATTTCCTGCTTGACCTGCATCTGCGCGGACGCGAGAGCCGGAGGTGCCGTGGCAATGTTACCGCCAGTGTTCGCAAATACGATTTGCTGAGGTGAAAAGAGCTCTACCGTTACTACTATGGGCTGTACCAAGAGGTCAGACGGAAAAGGCAGAGGCTTTCCGGCAGCGCGGATAGAGTTGTGAGGCAATTTGAGGTAGACGTAGGCCACGGCACCACCGCAGCCACCAGCAGACGCAGCCGCAGTGCCGGTCAGAGACGCGCCGCCCAGCGCCGGAACCTGGTCAACCTTGGGGCCAGTCTCGCAGTCAATTAGATTCTGGAGATACATCTGAGGGCCCGACCAAAAATATTGCGCTGAAGATCCGTATCTAACGGACAGACGATTTATAAGAGCATAGCCCCAGCCCTGGTTTAGAGCCAAGTTGGTGTAGTCAGCGCCGCCAGAGCCCTGGAGCGGTGTCACGAACTGAAGAATGATGTCGGAAACTCCCATTTGGGGAGAAATCACAAACTGAGAGGAGCCTTGCCCCAAGTTTGTGAAATTCTGAACAAACCGCGTGTTAACAATTGAGGGATACGCCTGCTTCTTGAGATTGGTCTCGCCGTAATAGGTTACATCAAGCATTTCTCCGGGCCTAATTGAGGCTTGAACTGACTCTGTGAGATCGTTCTGCATTCGGGTTCTACTTACGCCAACTAAAAAAATTTAATTTCTATTTAATTTAATTTAAAGTATGGCGGAAGAGTGGAAAGATATTGAAGGATTTCCTGGTTACAGAATAAGCAATACCGGACGGGTTTGGAGTAACAAATTGAAGCGATGTCTAAACATACCGGAGTCTAACTCCAAAGATGGATATCTCAGGATTGGGCTATGGATAAATAATGAAAGATGGACGCATAGTGTTCATCGTCTTGTAGCATGTGAGTTCATACCCAATCCAGAAATGAAACCTACGGTCAATCATAAAGACAAAAACAAACATAACAACCATTTTAGCAATCTTGAGTGGCATACTGTGGCAGAACAAAACGCGCACCGTAATCTTACATACAAAGGCACTAAGGGTATTCACACCAAACCTATAGTTCTTGAAAAGGATGGCGTAGAATACCCATTCAATACTACAATGGAGGCACGTAAATTACTTGGGGTAAATAATGAATATTGGCATAAGTTACTGGCTGGAGGGTCAATAAAAGGATATAAAATAAAAAATATAGCCGGAGTATAGAATGTCCAGCAAACAAAGCTCCAAACATCTTGACAACAAGGATAAGGCGACTCGTGCTTCCGGAGAAGGTAAAAAATCAGGTTTGATGGAAGGAATTGTATCTGGGCTGCCCAAAAAGGTAAATCCGGTCATTGTGGATGGAATCTGCCGTGGTATTTCTAAGGGTCAGCATGACTCCGTACAGGCTAGTGTAAGCAAAGTGGTTGGCTCTGCCACTCCTCAATCTAAAGGCGCATTTGGATCCGGAGCGTTTCCGGAGGGCAAGATGTAAACGCGTAATTTCTGCCCAAAAAACTCTTTCCGGCAAAGTAGATGTGGCTCCCAATTGACAATCAATACTCCGTTTCAAATGATGGATTTGTAATGAATCATCGGACCGGAAGAATTTTAAAGCCGGAGGACGACCGCAGAGGTTATGAAAGAGTGAGTCTGTGGGGCAGACACCAAAAGGTACATCGTTTGGTCGCCAAGAGATTCCTTCCGGCACCCACGACCGAGGCCGTAGTGGTAGATCATATTGATCGTGACAGAATGAACAATAACGCATCCAATTTACGTTGGGTGAGTCATTGCGAGAATAGCCGGAATACGCTGCGGAGAACTACTTCATTTTTACAGCCGTCAGATCCTTGATGCGCTCTTTAAAATAGTTCCGTACAATCTTGGCTTTGGGCTTTTTCTCTATGATACCTTCAATGGCCATTTCAATCTCCTGTTGACTTTTTTTGTCTGTAATACCCATTTTTTTCTTAGCGGCAGGAGTCATCTCCTTGTCTTTTGTGTGCTTGCGATGGTTGATAAACTCTTGTAAGAACGCCGGCAGTTCCGCAGTAGGCATTTAGTTGCTACTTTAGTCTTATAAAAAATATTGTCTTATTATTAGAGATATGGATAGAGACAGTAGTAGTGACTCAGATTCAGATCAAGAGCAAAAGAAAAAAGGCAAAAAAGACGAGCATCAGACTGGCGAGTACATATCACAGGCCGTTATACAGAATGTAGCCGGACTTACTATCCCAGTTTTGAATTGCGGTTCTATAGAACTCCCAGATTCCAAATTTGGCTGTTCTATGTTGTTCTGCGGCTCTACACGCTCCGGCAAGACAACCCTATTGAACTACCTATTTAAAAGGCATTTTGAGAACCACGTCTCTGTTCTGATGTCCAACTCACTTAACTCGGATGCCTATGACTATCTCAAAAAACAATGCGTGACCTCAGACTTTTACTTTCCGGAGTTGCTCAAAGAAATGTATAAGATAAACCATGAAACAAAAAATCATTATGAGTTTATGGCTGTTATAGACGATGTACCAGACAAACGCGAAGATCCAGAAATGAAACGTCTGATGACCATCTACAGGAACTCGCGTATCTCATGTATGGTCTGCGCTCAGACTGCAACCATGGTGAACAAGATGGCGCGTTCAAATATCAACTATATCTTTCTTGGCCGGATGAACTCCTCGTCCGAGGTAGAGCGCAATATCAAAGACTATCTTCAGGGTCACTGGCCTACGACACTCAAGATGACAGAAAAAATTAGACTTTATAAGCAACTGACAGAAAATTATACGTGGATCGTTCTTGATCAGATCAACGGTCACATGTTTCTAACAAGACTGCAGCCATCACAAATTATAGGAACGTAAAATAGTAGGTATAGTAGATGGCGTCAGATGAGGGTCTGCATAATACTCTTTTTGTAGGGAGTTATATAAACCCAATTACACCCTTATGGCTACATTATACATCCACGGCTATACAGGGTCCAGACCTCGCCGTGTCAACTCTAACGGTCAACCCATTTCCGGCAGGAAACATCTTATTACAAACTACCAGCAATGCCGGTCAAGAATTCAATGCGCCCTTGATCTTTCAAAGACCGTCAGGAGACATCAATGCGCCGTCTGAGTCTCTGAACATGAACTTGTCTGAAGGAGTGCCTACTTACCCTATTGATGGTAATTTCATTACAGCAACCAAGGCCGGTGGCACAGCCTATGACGACATAGCAGTCAAAGGTTTACAGATTTTTGGAGACCAGACCACTACAGCGAATAATGGTGCTGCAGGCTATATCACACGTGGGCCATTCTCTAACACACTCAATCTTATTACAGGTGGTGTTTACACATCATCTTTATTTACGTCTTCTCTTACAGTGGATACAATCATTAGTAGTGGTATAGACTTTGGAACTAACTTTACAGCCTCACAATTCATGAGCACTCCTGTCTTATTCACACAGGACGTGATTGCCACTAGACTAGGCAAATTTAGCAGCATTAACGTCACACAGGCAATCATCAGTACAGCTCAAATTTCCACTGCCAATATCTCAACGGCCAATACAGATATCATCAACTCTAGAATTGCAAACTTTTCATCAGTATCCATATCAACTGTAAACACGCGGTTGGTAGACACTATAACAATTTCATCTATCATAGGTAATGTATCTTTTCAACTTATGTCAACATTCTCACTGTTCGGAAATACCAGTATATCGCCAAATGTCAATTTAGGTTTGGGTAATACCATACAAGGACTTATTGGCGGAGCAGCGTCTCAGGGTCTTGGTGTTGTACTAGGCGGAGCGGCTCTCGTAACTGGCGCTGTTGGACTCATAACAGGTCGGACATCAGGTGGCGTAAACTCAAATGTGTTTCAGACCATAAACGGATCCACACAACTCCAGTTTAGCACTATCGCGTCGGCAGTTAGTAGCGTGTTCTTGACTACCAATTCTTTGAACCCTGGTACCGTTCCTGGAACTCAAATTAGCACAACGATAGGTATTCCGGCTGGCACATACTGTATACGCTCCGTCGGCGATCCGCTCTATCTTCGTGACAATTTCTCAGCCATTCAGATGTTTGGCGAATGGGTGCCTGTAAGCACTGGGACTGGCGGCGTCTTTCAGATACCATCTACCATAGGATTGTCCACGGTCACAATCAACGGAAATCTGACCCAAACTGGTAATGGTACTGCATCACTCCGAGCAACAACCGTCACAGGATCTCTTGCTACTACAGGGAATATCACAACTGCAGGAGGTATCGCGGCTACAGGGAGTATCACAGGATTTAATTTAGGAGTTACTGCGAATGTGGCAGCAGGCAGTGTCACTACTACAGGAAATATACAGGCTAATGGTAACCTCACGGCCTTTGGTACGGTAGCCTTGAATGGTCAAACTATCGTCAATGCTCCCTTCACTACGAACGGACTCGCTGCTTTGAATGCTGGTGGTAGTGTCGGAGGAACTTTCAATACAAACAATATCGTGCAGACTCTCGGCACTACATCACTCCGAGCAACAACCGTTGCAGGAACTCTTGCTACTACAGGGAATATTACAACTACAGCAAATATGTCGGCTACAGGGGGTATCTCGGCTGGGAGTATCTCGGCTGGGAGTATTGGAACATCTGGTAATTTGAACGTGTTAGGAACAGCGAGCGTAGGAAGTCTTGCTACTACAGCTATCCAGACAAACAATATCAACACAACCACTATAAACAATCAGGCATATCCACCAACCCTAAGTATTCCATCTACCATAGGGTTGTCCACGGTCACAATCAACGGAAACCTGATTCAATCTGGTAATGGTACTACATCACTCCAAGCAACAACCGTCACAGGAACTCTCACGGCTACAGGTATGCAGACAACCAATATCAACACAACCACTATAAACAATCAGGTATATCCACCAACCTCTGGAACCCCTGTAATACCATCTACTATAGCACTCTCCAGTATCACATTCAACGGAAACCAAACACAATCTGGAAATGGTTTTGCAACATTTGGACTAACCCAATTCAACAGCGTTGCGACGTTCAACAGTGTTGGAGTGTTCAACGGCACACTCAGAGCATCAGGACCCTTTGAGGCTTTTGGCGGAGCAACCATGTGTAATTCTGTAAATGTGCTTAGCGGTGGTATCGTTGTGACAGCTGGTAATATAGGTATTACATCTGGTAATGTAGCCGTTGCATCTGGAAACATTCGGTCACCAAGTCTCAGCACAATTAACATTAGCACAGCAACCATCAACAATTTACCATACGTCCCATTCTCTGGTTTTCCATCTACTCTGGCTTTATCTACCGTATCCATCAATGGTGGTCTGGGTGTGAACAACGGTAATCTGAATGTGATAGGAGGTCTCGGTGTCTCAAATGGCGTTTTGGTGACAGCAGGTGGAATTACCCAGACAGGCACATTCAACATCTTGGCAGGAGGAGCAAATATCTCTGGTGCGGTATCGCATTCAAATGGCAACATCACTACAACAGGTAATCTAACTGTTGCAAATGGCAGCCTCGTAGCAAATTATGCTTTTATACAGCAAGACCCAACATCCAGTAAAACGATAGCGACAACCCAAGGGTCAAATAGCCTGCTAATGACATCTTTAGATCCAGCCGCGAGTGGATTCTTGTGGCGACGAGGATTGAATCCTGGCCAGGGTACTCTTATGACTATGACAGAGACAGCACTCACAAGAATATATAACACTCTGACCATCCGAGATGGAAACCCCACCAGCATCGCGAGCATACAGACGTATCAGCCAACCTTAGATCCTCAGCCTTACGGTATGATGATTACCAGCACCATCTCAACAAACACATTAGCAGCGAATGCTATAGCAGCATCAAATTTAACAATCAGTAGCATCAACAACTCGCTTTTCTCACCTAGCCTCCCTACTGGCGCTGTAACTATTTGGGCAGGTGGCTCAGAGACTACAGTCGCACAGAATTTCAATCTCCCTACAGGGTGGTTGGTGTGTGATGGCAGTCTAATCCAGATATCAACATACCCTAATCTTGCAGCGGTCATTGGCACGACGTACAGCCCTCAAGGCTCATCACCTCCAGTAGGATTTGTATTTTTACCAGACCTCACATTTGCAGTGGTAATGGGGACACCAAGAAAGACATACTCGTCAGTCCAAACACCAGGCGGAGGACCTACAATACAAATTGAGGCAACCACAAGCGACAGTTTCTATAATACAGGTATAGGAGGAGCTCAAGTCTTAACACTCACAACGCTGCGTATCAACGCCAAGACAGGTGGGGCGCTCAACTATGGCTCATTTATTCCATCTGGTTCTGTCTCTGTAAATAATGCTTCTTTCCCTGCATTTCCTGCCATGTATGTGAGCAGTATTATACAATATGGTGGAAAACCCACTGACACAGGCTATGTATTACTAAGGTCTTGTGATGATCTAACACCAATACCTCGCATTCCAATTACCTCCACTATCACGGCTGTCTTTCAGGGAGTAGCTTATGGAGCGCTTCTACCTGGTGGCGTTGACGCACCCTACAAATACGGTACAGCAAATGTAACAGGCAATACGGTCACTACACGCAATCAAGGCATCAATGAGGTGGCAGCGCACAATCACCAGGGAGTTCCTGATACAAATTCTGCTGCTTTAGTAGGTCTAGACTTGAGAGCAGGTAATGGCGGATTTACATCTAGTAATTATTTACCTTATGTGGATAATGTAGGCAATAGGTCACAAAACTTAGCCTATTACACAGCTCCAAACTTTATCAATATGGTTTACATCATAAAGGCCTAGCCACTGAATGTAGAGTCAGAATCAGATGTACTTTTAGGTGCCTCCTCAATACAGGCATCTATAATGACATCCCTTACAAAATCATACTGAGCAGCAGAAACAGTATAACGGACATGACGTTTCTTAGATATACCTACACAAAAGTCCCAGATAGCATTAGCGTCACGCTTAGACATTCGGTTCTCTAGATCAGAGTACGTTATCTTAATAGAAGTAGTTACTTTGATTACTTGCTCGGACATTCTAATAAGAGAATAGAAAATAAGGGAGAATAGTTCAGATTTAGTTTTAGGAAAGTGTTTAGACTTTGGTGAATAGACTCCGGAGTTCATAGGGGGGGTCACCAAAAAGTTTTGAAAAAAAAGAACGACCCCCCTATGAAACTCTCCGGCCTAAACTAAATCCTATAGACTTTATAGAAACAAATGTCTGAGTGGGAATCGCCTGAAGCAGTACGCATTTCAGCCGCCAAACTCCAGAAAGAGAAAGCCGATATTGAACGACGTATTGTTGCTCACGAGGAGTCAGCTGAAATCAAATTAGATATTAAATCTGAAAGAGCTCTAAACAGTTACAAAGTAGAACTAACTGCTGCTAGAGCTATTAATCAAAGAAATTCCCAAACTCTAGATAGGGATGAGGAGGCTAACATTCAAAAAGTCAAAGACAAATATGAGCGGCTGTATCAACAGTTAAGAAAAGATGAGGAATCAGATTTAGAAAAAATTAAAAACAGATATGATAATAAAAAAGAAAATGAAAGACATCATCACACAAGCAGAGAGACGTATTTATTAGATATGATAGCATCGGTTACTCCAGTAGCTCCTCCTAAACCAGAGCGTATTATAAGAGATGAGATGAGGCTAAGAGAGGTTAATGTACAATTAGATCGCCTCAATATGTTCTTAAGCAATTATGAGTTAGCAAACCAACCAAATTTTGTAACTAATGTTATGATACCGGCTGCAATTTGGAAACCTAGTCAAGAGTTAGAAGAGGAGGCCAAAAGAGTAAGAACATTGAGGCCACCTCCAGAACCTGAAGTATAAAATTGACAGACTTTTATTTCTATACTACAATATACCAAATGGACTCTTTGTTTGAACTAATCAAAGTACAAACTAAGAGCGTTGTAGAACTAACTGCCATTGTAGATCAACTACAGAAGGACAATAAATTCTTACAAGAGCAAGTGAATGACATGCAACGCGACATGAAACAAACCGTGAGAGATATAGTTTACGAGATGCACTCTAAGATGATTGCGAATAGCACAGACCAGCTAAAACTAATAGCTCGTCTAAGCAAAGACATCAGCGTCTTGAGGGAGAGGCTCCGCAACAGCAAAGACATCTTGAGGGAGAAGCTCTGCAACAACGATTAAGGTTCTTGTGTGCTTACTGCCGGAGGTGTCTGGATGTTAATGACTTTGGAATTGATCTCAACCTTGTGTATGCCATTGACGATTGCTGGCTTTGCTACCTCACGCTCATTTTTGAACTTGCTGTTGAATTGAGATATGATGCTACTGGGTACAGGAGGAGATGTCTCCATCAGACGCTCAATATGCTCTTTGGTTATTTTGAGAAGATCACATGCTCTTATACGCTCATCGCGCGGTAGAGTCAGTTCAATGGCCAAGAACCGCGATAGTTTGCCGTACTGTATGGATGCGATGCGATGGCCTTCTGCTTTTTTGCTGAATGAGAAAAAAGTGCCGATGGTACTCAGAACGCCAGTAAAGAGTGACACAGACCCTATCCCTATAGACGCCATAGTGGCTTCTGTAAAAATAGAGGAACTAGAGCCGCTCAGGAATCCTACCAGAGTGGACAGTACAATTGTGGGTAAAGTCACTGCCGTATTGCGTATATTGTAGTACCGCTCTGAGTGCTCATGCAGCCAAGAGTACCCAGAACATTTTTCAGCTTCTTCAGCGATCAGCTTTTCAAGAGCAGAATTATAAGTTATATCTCTCTCTTCTTTTTCGCTCATTCTATTATTGCTCTCCAATTTAATTCTATATCAGGGTGGTCACCTTTGTCCTTGCGTCTGCAGAGGGCTGGGTATGTCTCGGCAAGATAACGCACGCCCTCCTCTTCCCTCTTTCTACGATCTGCTGCTGGTATGCCTCCACCGCCTCTGAGATATTTAGTTTGAACTCCTCCTCGTCTGCTCCTATATACATGGCCATATCGTAGCCAGTACAGAATTGTTCGTTCATAGTCTTCTTTGGCAGTACGAGTAATCTTAAGGTTTTTATGATTCCTAGCAATATAAAAGGCGCCAAGTATATGAGCCAGATGCGTGGATGCGTTGTCTTTGAAGCGTCTGGCATCGTCGTTCGGTAAAATGCCATAGAGTCCTGCCATTCTGGTTTCAAATACATCATAGGCTTCTTGGATGATATCGTAGAGTGTCCAGCCATTCATCAATTTTAGATTGTCAATATCGTCATCCATAGATATGTAGATCTCATCCTCATCTAGATACTCTGAGATAAAGTTGCGCTGCTCCATCAGACCAAGACGACCTACAATTATCTCGCCATATAGATGGGGCGGCACAGTAGTTTCATAGACAAGTTTCTCATTTTCATTGGCAACAAAAATGAGAATCTTATCTGCAGGGTAGCCCTGTACCCTCAGATATCTGAGAGTTTTTGATTGGATCAGATCTGGTCTGTGATAGGACGCTATGACTAGTCTGGGTATTGGTGGCATCTAATAATTGTTAGATAGATTATTTAGACGGAATCTGATCTTTCCATGCCTGATATGCTTTGTAGAATGGGTTGGGTTTGCTGAGATATTTTTCTGGTAGTACATAGAATAATGCAGAGTAGTAGTTCCTAACACGCGCTTTGTGTGCTAGATCAGTCTCGCCATCTTTTTTGACTGTAAGTTGTTTGATGGCTTTGTTAGTTTTGGCATAACTTTTCATCATTTGTTTAATTGTGTTAAAACCTGAGGCGCGTGTTATCTGATGCATCAAAGCGCGATACAGTTTTACGGTAGTCTTGCTTTTGGGGTTTCCAGCATTTTTACCACTACGGATAGTATCATTGACTTTTTCAGGAAAAGTAAAAAG
>Ga0181355_1000853_pt1 | contig 13299 bp, 12 predicted proteins | sample Fa13VDMM15DN_FD_130099 | JGI IMG/M metagenome (GOLD analysis project Ga0181355, IMG submission 130099) | Freshwater viral communities from Lake Michigan, USA - Fa13.VD.MM15.D.N | ecosystem: Environmental > Aquatic > Freshwater > Lake | place: USA: Michigan | collected 2013-09-23 | reverse complement strand
GACGCTGATGTGGTTCTTGCCGCGCGCATCGCGCCACGACTTGGCGAGTCCGCTCGTCGAGACCTCGAGGGGCCGGTCGTCGGCCTGCGGCACGAACAGCGGGTCGTAGTAGTCGCTGTAGATTCGCGTCGTCGGAAATCCGAAGCCGCTCGAGTCGGTCTGCAACCGGTACTCGATCCACGCCGCTCCCATCCACGCTTCCCCGTAAGGAGGAATCTCGATCCATCCGCGGAACCAGAGATCGCATACATGGTGAAGCCGTCGCGATATGACGGATTCCCTGTAGTACCAGGCAATTTCATCAGAGTCTCTTGAAGTCAGCTTTGGAGCATTTACCGGTAATGGGTTAGCTGGATCATGGAACAGATCCTTTGACCTGTTTTCTCCTTCTTCGGCGACTGATGTTTGGGGAATTGTCAGCGGCTCATCGGCAAATATCGATGAAGTCGATCTCTGGCCAGCCAGAAAAGACGAGTACTTGTTGTAAATGCCGGGGATGTTCTGCGAGAAGGGTTCCGGAAGATACTTGCTCGTCAGCCCACTCGCCGTGCGGTTGTAGTGGTCTACCTTGAACACATCCGGCGGACGGCCATCTGGAATGTTGGATCGCCTTCCGATGACATCTACTCTTTCCCTGGATACCGGTTCGAACGGAGCGTAGCTGATGATCCTTAAATTCCACTTTTCGGTCTGTGTCGCAGACTGATTTCCGCCAGAGTTGAAGTCACCTGTTGTTCCGAACACCGAACCAGCGATAAGGTCGTCTCCGTACTTCGACATGTAATTGTAAAACGTCAATGAGCTGATGTAACCGGTCGGAGTGAACTCGTATCGACCGATCGGTTGTTCATTTCCAGACGGACGAACAAGCATCGCCACATTGCACTTGGTCATCAGATAGTCACAGAACTCGAGAAGCGGCCTGCTTGTGATGCTGTCCATTCCCGGGAAACCCGTGAACCACTCTTCGCTTGGCGATATGAATAGGCTCGCGGAATAACTGTTGTGTGGGTTGGTGTAGACATCAATGTTTCCGGAACCAGAACCATAGTTAAAGATTCCTCTGGATGGCTGGTCGTCTGGCATCCCAAGCTGTTGTGTCAATACATATTTGACAATCTCCTTGGGACTTCGCTGAACATCTCCCGCGTTGAAGTTCTGAAGGACAAGATCATTCCTCCATGACCTAGGAGCTATTGTCTTTTCCCATCCGGTGTAGGCTTCAAAATTCAGCCTCGTTCCACGATGCAGCCATCGGCTGTCGTGGAACGTCAGGATGTACAGGGCTTCTCCCTCATTGGTGACAAGTACTTCCTGTTCGCCCGTATCCGGGTTGATGACAGGATCTCCATTCTCGTCCGTGATTGGATTCTGATGGACGATTCCGCTTGCAGTCACCGCAAGCGGCGTGATGTTCGCAAGCCACATCCGATTGAAGCAAGTCGATTCCGAACCAGCCGGAAGAGCACCGCTCTTGAGCCAGATGCGAAATGGAATACTTCGATTTCCGGTATCTTCTGGTTGATAACCTTGCCAGTCTTCCTCTTTCTTCATCAACAGGCGGAACAGGTCGCTTCGCAGAACCAGGATCTTCGCCGTCGCGTAGCGCGATAGGCCGAAGATCGGCCACTTCAGACTGTTGATGTCCGCGGTGTCGATGTTCTGCCGGCGGCAGATAGCCTCGATCTCCGGCGTGAGAAGGCGCGCATAGATGCTGCGCAAAGAAGGCTCACCGGGAAATTCCCGTGAGATCTCGATCTCGACTCCGCCGACGCTTGCGCTCATGCCAGCACCTCTGGCGCTCCGAGGCCACCGGTGTACGAGGGACGGCTGTCCGGATCGATTCCCTGTGTCTCGTCGTACGGAAGATCGAACTTGTTCGGGTAGTAGCGGATGAGGCTGTACGACCTGCCGTTCATCGACGCCGTCACGCGCTGGAACGTCGGATTAGACGGCGATGCGCCGCTCGAGGAAGGCACGTCCGCTGGGCAGGTCTGGATGGACGTGCGGTCGAACTTGGCCGTGAGGATGCGGTTGCCGTTGAGATCAGGCGCACCGCTCGAGCCACCGAACGAGTAGCTCGTAAGGAACGATCCCGTGTTCGAGCGGCGCTCCTCGATGACGCGCTGCGGAGCCTCGTTCATGGTCGCGCTGTTCTGCGTCTCGACGACCTCGACGTATGGAGGCGTCAGCTGGAAGATCACATCGCCTCCGCTGCCGGAGACGGAGGGGACTCGGATGCAGCCCGTGTGAACGACCTCGCGCCGGTTTCCGTTCGACTGGAGAACTTGAGGAGCCGCGCCGACCTGCTTGGCAAGGTCGCCCTTGTTCGGACCCGTCACGACCTGGGTGTTCGACGCAGGGATGTAGTTGTTGATCTGGTCGCTTTGCTGCTGCTGGTTGAATGCGTCGAATGTTCCGCGCGGGAACTGATAGACGACGGGATTCTGACCGTCCAGCTGGAACGTCGTCGGAAGCAGCATGTCCGGCGAGTTCGGATTGACTATGTTCGCATGGTCGTACGCGGACGGAGTCATGCGTACGATGAGCGCGGATCCGTATGCGTCAGGCTGGAACGCGGGAACGAAATCGAAGTTCCCGACCTCGGTCTTGATCGAGCCCAGGATGTTCTTGAGGAACAGACTCGAGGAGATGAGCGTGCTCGTGCCTGCGGGCGTCGGCGTGTCGTCGTCGGTGTCCGATGCCCCAGCCGTGAACACCTGCGTCGATGTGGCCTTTGCCGCCACCTCGAAGGTAATCGCGTTCTCGGTGAGCATGTTCTGCTCGGTGACGCGGATCGAGGTGATGAGGTCGTTCTTGTAGTCGATCCTGTTCTGCGACAGTCGGATGCAGAGCGTAAGCAGGGCTCCCGGCGTGACGTTGCGGTCGCCCTTCACGCTGGCGATGAAGTGCTTCACGCCGATGACGTGGGTGTCCTGCAACGAACGCTCGAACGTGTAGGAACAGTCGCCGACGCGGGCGGGAGCCGGCAAGCCTCGCGCGAACTCCTGATCGGTGATGTCGAACAGCAGGCGGGTGCGGCTCTCGTCGACGGCGTACTCCTGCCGCACGCGGCGGAACCCGCGGTACAGGTTCCCCGAGACGAAGCGGCGGTAGAAGTCCGCGCCATCTCCGCCGATGCCGCTCGACGTGATGAAGTCGACGACCACGTCCGTCCGGTAGGCGTCTCCGCCGGGATACGGGTTCTGGAATGTCGCAGTGTTCGGGGAGCCCGCTCTGTCGAGGGCGGTGCCGGCGATGACCGGAGCCACTGCTCCAGGCGTCGAGACGATATGGAGGGAACCCGTCTTCCTGATCGTCGTGTGTCCCATCTCGTCGATCGAGAAGTCGGCTCGGCAGTAGAAGTTCTTGATCTTGTTGGCGGAGAACGATGCGAGGGCGAACTCCGCCGTGAAGTTCACGACGACCGCGTTGGTACCCGTGATCTGCACCATTGCGGCGCGGAAGAACGGACCGCCCATCTCGTCCTGCACCCTGGGGTTTAGGTTTCCCGGTCCAGGAATGGTGTTGACGATGTCGAACGCCTTGTTCGTCTCGTCGACGATCCTGATCCGAAGCTCCTTGCGGGGCTGATTGAGCCTCTGAATCATCTGCTGCGCGAAGTTCTGGTTGCTTGTGTTGTAGTCGCCGGTTTCCGCGAACACGAGCGCCTCTCCGGTCACCGTGTGCATCAGCATCGACGACGATGGATTGCCGTGGTCGGCTGCGCTGTCGATGCGGTACTCGACGATGCGGACCTGGCGCAGGTTGACGCCGTTGTATCGGATGGTTGTCTCGCTCATGGACGGAACTCCCACCAGTTGTTCGCGGTCGCGAGCGGCCTGCGGTTCCCGCCGCGCATGCTCGGATACGCGCGGTCAGGATCGAACCTGCCGGCGGTCATCTCGGAAAGGTCGTCGATGAACACGCCGTTCACCGTGGCGCGGGCCTGATTGATCCTGCCGTTGATGTATGCATTGTAAGCCGCGTCGATCTGCGGGAAAAGAGACTTCACGAGCGACCCGATGGGGGTATATCCCATCATTCCGACCATTCCGGCGGCGAACGCCTGTCCGTTGCCTGCGAGACCTTCGGACAGGAGTCCGAGGTTGGATCCGACGCGGAGCAGGCCCGCACCGATGACCGAAGTCGCCGAGCTGCCGAGGTACCTCGCGAACCGAGTCGTCTCGATGTTCAGCAGCTCCTCGCGGGTGAACCCAGCCGAGGTGTTCCGCGATGCACGGGCCAGAATGATGTTGTCCCGAATCTGGGCGATCTGAACCTGTGCCTGCATCATGGCGGTCGGGGCGTCGACCATCGCGTAAGCGGCCCTTGTCGCCCGAGCCGAATCGACGATGCGCTTCAGCATCTCGCCGATGCGGCGGACGATGTTGACGAGCATCTGCCCGATGGCGAGAACCCGCCCGAACACCCGAAGGAACCCGCCGGCTCGCTCCATGAACGTCGGTGCCGCAGGCTGCGCCCCAGGAGCCGCGGGAGGTCGGGCGATGTCCCGAACCTGACGGGCATAGGCCCGTGTTCCCGGCAGACCCGACGGGGAGACCTGCCCAGACAGGATGGCGCGCTCCTCGTCATTGAACGCGGGAGTCGCGCCAGACTCGCGCTGTCGGCGCAGAACGTCGATGCGCTCCTGCATGGCGCTCGACATACGGTTCCTTGCCGCACGCAGGCCGGCCATATGGTCCGTGCGGGCGTTGCGCATGGCATCGCGCTGGGCAGCGGCCTCTCGCCTGTAGATCTCCCGTGCGGTCTCCGCGCTGATCCTTCCCTGCTGGGATTCGCCAAACAGCTCGACGCGACGGAGGGAAAGCGCCTCGCGCATCTCGTTCCGCGTCATGGACGCGCGCTGCGCCTCGTCGTGGTACCGCGCGAGAAGACCGCGATGGGCCTCGGATCCGATGTCGCTGAACCGGAGACCCGGCGTGCGGGTCATCCTGTTGCGGTACTCGAGCACCGAGGCGGCAAAGCCACTGGCAGGCTCGTCTCCTGCCCTTGGACGGCCTCCGCGACCTCCGCCCCCACCACCACCGCCTCCACCACCGCCACCGCCTCCGCCACCAGCTGCCCGACCGCTGCGCGCGAGAACGCGAAGGGTCTCGAGGATCGCGCGCACGTTGCCATTGATGGCGCCTACGTTCACCTGGATGTGACGCAGGGTCTCGAGCACGGACTGCATCGTGGTGTCGGAGCCGCCGCGCGCGGGGTCACCGTCACCCGTGATGTTCACGTTGATGCTTGCAACGGACGCCAGATCGGACATCAGCCCACCTCGATCGAATAGGAGAGGCTCGTCGCCGTGGTCGTGTACGCACGGCGATACCACTGGTACGTCACGCCGTCCTGCACGAACGAACCGACGGCTGGACCGTCAGGAGGCGGGAATCCCGTCCTGTAGAACGGCTCGAGTCCCTGCGCGGTGCGGATGGTCACTCCCATCGCGTGCAGATCGGCGGGGATGGCGAACCACAGGTACGCGGGCGTCGTCACCTGACGATTGGCCGTCGCGACGTACTTCACGGAATTCGAGAAGTTGACCTCTTCGGTCAAACCCGCCCACGTCGGCTGCGTGGCGCTGAACCCATAGCGGAAGATTCCAGCCACGGGCCAGGGCAGCGCGTACGAGCAGACGAAGATGTCCGTCGCCGCCATGTAGTTGGACGACCTCGGCTCGGTGCGGACGGGACCACTCGAGACGAGGCGGATGGCGACCTGGAGCAGTCCGTCGAGCGTGTCCTGGATCAGGGCTCGCCTCACGTCGGCCTGACGGGCCATGACGCCCTTGTCGATGCCGGCGATCATGCGGCTCTGCTTGATGTCGTTGTCCGACGCATGGCGGACATACGTCGTGACCGCGAACCGCTCGGTGATGAAGCCGAGTCCGGAGCGGTTGAACTCGTTCGTCGCGCCGGCGGCGACGGGCGACAGCTGCACCGCGAAGTCCATCGCCTCCGCGAAAGCAGGCTCGCCGATCAGGTAGACGCGGCTTGCCGGGATCCCGAGCGTCGTGATCAGGCGCTGGCGGAGAGCGCGATGCACTGCATCCTGCGTTGCGAGGATCATCGCGCGCCTCCCTGGCTGGCGCGCTGGCGCATGGCCTCGAGCTTCATGCGGGCGATGTCCTTCGGCGGGGCGCCGCAGTCCTTCATCAGGTCGCTGTTGGCTTCGGCGGAAAGACAGGCCGCGATTCCACGGGCGAACATCGCGCTCTTGAGAGCCATCGCCGTACGGATGTTGTGGAACAGGCCCATCGCTTCCTCCTCATCACGGCACGCGGATGGCGGGAACCCGTAGGCGGCGGCGAACAGCGCAGCCGCCTTTAGGCGTTTCCCGCCTTGCCCATCACTTTCGCCAGACGAACCGACATGCCCCAGAGCTCGTGATCGGTCAGGCCGTCATGCGAGTCGAGAGCCTGCTTCATCGCGTCCACGATGACCTCCTTGGGAGGGTTCTCATCACCCTTCGACTTCTCGAGCAGGATGCTCGTGTACACGAGGGAATCGATGCGGTACGAACGCCCGTCCTTCGTGAAGGTGATGTTCCATTCGTCGTCTCCGAGGTCAATCGTCTGCTTTGCCATTCGTCTCTCTCCTGTTCGTGATTAGGCGCCGCCCTTGGGGGCTGTCGTCGAGAACACCGACAGGTTGCCGACAGGCACGCTCGTGAACGAGAGTGCGATGCGCTTGAGCGTGTTGCCGAAGTCGATGTATTCCGGTCCGGCGGACAGCATGACGGCGCCGAACTCGTAGACGGTCTCTCCGACGGTCGTCGGCTCGATGTACAGCTTGACGAGTCGCGCTCCACCGGTGACGGTCGATCCGCCGACGGTCGCGTACTTGCCCTCGTCCTCCGCCAACTGCGTGGAGACGAGACCCTGGCGGACCTTGCGGAGCAACTTGAGGAGCTCGTCCTGGTTCCACGAGACGAGCGTCATGTCGATGGTCGCGGTCGAGCCGGCGGTCACCGATTCCGCGATCATGTCGCCAAGGTCGTTTCGCGTGAACGTGCGGTAGTGGTCGCGCACGGTGATGCGGATCAGATCCTCGTTGTCGGTCTTGCCGAGCTCGACCAGCGTGTTGTTCGCAGGGGCATTTCCGTTCGCCAGCCATGCGCCCCACTTGATCGTCGTCGGTCCGTTCACATGGAAGTCAGTTGCTGCCGGCATGTCAAGCTCCCAGTCTCTGCACCGCCGCGAGGGCGATGCGGTTCAAGTGCGTGGTTGAGAATGCGTTCCAAGGGCGACCAGGCACGGTCAGCTGCTCCTTGATGACGTAGTCGTACTGATTCCGAAGTCCGTCGAAGTTCCTCGAGCGCCGCCGGGACTGATCTCGCGCGAGGATGACGTTGTGGAACGTCCTCTCGCGGACATAGTCGAGACCGTAGCCCTGTGCGACGATCTTGATGGTATACGAGGTTCCGCTCCTGTCACCCGTCCTCGATGGACTCGGAGGAGATATCTCGCCCACGGCGATGCTGTCGTGCAGCCTGCGCGTGTCGACGAGCGGAACGTCGCTGTTGGTTCGGTCTCCCTCGACCCGGCGACGGCCATCGGAACGGTCGCGGAACAGGGAGCGCCACGCCATGAGCGGTGCTCCGATGACGTTCTCGCCGTTCTCCGCGTACCGCTGCTCCGTCAGATTTCCGCGCATCTCGTCGACAACCGTGTCCGCGATGGAGCGGACGATCAGGTTCTCGAGGGATCGGCGGACTTCGGGGCTCACGATGCGGTGTACTTCCTGCGGGGGAAGAACTCCGTGTCGGCGACCATGCCGAGGTTTCCCCGCTGAATCTGGGTGATGATGGACAGCGCGGGCTTCGATGCGTCGATGTTCGTCTGGACCGGGAACACCCTCGAGCCGTCGCGAAGGTCGAGCAGCAGTGCGTTCGCCTTGTCCATGCGGTCGCGCACGGCCTCGCCGAATGGACCGCCACGGCGAGCCAGCAGGATGCCGAGCGCGAGGTCGCAGACGACTCCGATGAGCATCCAGTTCAAGTTGCTCTGGAGATCGTCGAGATCGTCCGTCGTGTAGATCCCACCGCGGAGCGCGAACGTCTGGACCTCGTGGGACGCCCGGGTGAGCGCCGCCATGATGATCATGTTGTTCGAGTCGACGACGCCATCGGCCTCCGCGTCGATGCCCAGCTCCGCGAGGAGCCGCTCGTCGACGGAGAGGACGAACTGCTGGACCGTGGCGTAGGGGACGGGCATGGAATCTCCGTAAAGGGGGGTGGATGCTTCCTGCACCCACCCCCCCACGAAAGAGAGAAGACCTCGATCAGGCGCCGATGTTGGCGACGTAGATGCCGGCGAGCGGGGCGGTCAGCTCGGGGACGCTGTTGTCCACGATGCTGCCGACCGTGCGGCGGTTCTTCGGATCGTCGAAGGTCTCGACCGTCATGTCCTCGTACACGAAGTTGGTGATGGTCGCGAAGTTCGCGCCACCCTCGACTCCGACGAGACCCTGCGGACGCGACAGGAAGAGCACCTTGTCAAGGCCCAGGATGTAGCTCGCCGAGCGGGTCGCGCCCTTCTGGTTCGTGACCTTGACCGCGTCCTCGATGACGATGTCGCCGATGCCGAACAGGCCGGGAGTGAGGCCGTAGCGGCTGTAGTTGCCCTGGCCCTGCATCAGCTGGACGCCCTGCGTGTACTTGATCAGTTCGCGGAGCTGCGCGGTCTGCGACAGCTTGTGGGCCGTCTGCGGACCCATGACGGCGATGATGTCGCTCGGCTGGACCGCTCCACCGGTGTTGACCATGATCTTCTCGATCGCGGTCTGGAAGAGCTTCTGGACGCCGGTCGCGGTCGCACTGTCGGATTCATAGACGCCGTTCGTCGTGGTGGCCGTTCCATAGGCCAGCGCGTCGAAGTCGGCGAAGTAGTTCGTTCCGGCGGTCCAGTTGCCGGCGGTGGTCAGGACGCCGAGCGCACGCTGCGTGCGGAGCGTCATCAGCTGGGTCGCACGGCTGCGGGCGTGCTGGGCCACGATGTCCCATGCGGCGACCTTGGCGGTCTCGTAGGGGATGTGGAAGCCGCGCTCGAACCGCTTGGTGGCGAACTGCGAGAACTCGAAGTCGTTGTTGATGCCGGTCGGGCGATCCTCGCCGTACGCCCAGCGGAAGTCATTCTCATCGACCACGCGGACGGCCTCGTCCGAGTTGATCTTGAGGTAGTAGCCGCTGACGGTCGAGACGGGGACGAGCTTGGTGTAGCGGTTCAGCGCGAACGACTTGACGTTCCGCGTGAACTCGGTCTGGATGAGGCCGGTCGCCTCGGAGAAGGTGGGAACGAACGTGTTCAGTCCGCCACCGATGTTTGCATCTGCCATGTGTGTTTACCTCGTTGGTTGGTGTGCGGACGAATCAGGCCATGACGGTCATCGGCATCTTGTAGACGCGGATGATCTCGCTGGCGCCGGCGGCGGGCTCGAGGGCGATGCCGAAGGGGAACTGCGTGGCGACAGCGACCTGCGCTCGGCCATTGGCGGACGGGGCAACGCGCGCGCCGGCGGTGATCGCGGCAGCTGCCTCGACCAGGACGACATTGCCGCCCTGGAGGTTGATCGGATCGCCGGCGGCGGCGTGGACGTTGGTCACGCCCACGGCGGGGAACGACTTGCTGGAGCCATCGGCCACGCCAACGGCGATCTGGGTGATGGCGTCACAGGTGACGCCCAGGTTGCGACCGCTGACACGGACGAAACGGTAGGCGGTCGTGGTGTCGCTCGCGACGAGCGATGGAGTGTCGGAGTATGCGCTCATGTTTGGAGCCTTCCTTGTTGATTAGGCGCCGCTCTTCGCGCGCGCCATGAGGGTCTTGAACTTCTCGGGATCGCCAGCGGCCTCGGCCACGATCTTGGCGACGGTGTCACGGTCAAGGGACGACGACGCATCGGGCTTCGCGCCCGAGCGGGGGGTTGCGGTCACGCGCACGCCGACGGGGTCGCGGCGGAAGTTCTCGCGCCAGAACGCGAGCTTCTTGGACGGGTTGGACGAGGAGACGAGCTCCTCGATCATCTCGTCGCGGCAGCAGTCGACGGCGAATCCGTCCGATGCCATCGAGTCGATCTCGCGGCTGAACCGCTCCTTCGCCAGATCGGTCTCGAGGGCGGCGATGCGGCGCTCGAACTTCTCCTTCATGCGGGCGAACTCGACCTTGTCGCCGGACTTGGAGTGCTTGGACTTCATGGCCTTCGCCTTGTCGTCCTCCTTCTCCTCCTCCTCGTCCTCGTCGTCGTCTCCCTCGTGGGAGTCGATGTCGACGTGGGTCTGGTTGTACATCTTGCGGTTCTCTTCCTTGAGGCGCGCGATCTCCGCGTCCTTCTCGGCGATGAGCTTGGACATCTCGTCCTTCTCGTCCTTCTTCTCTGCCTTGGCATCGTCTGCCATGTTGGACTCCTTCTTCTTCACGGCTGCGCCGGGTACGAACACGTTGCCCACCCCGGGCGCAGCCTCGAAGCAGGAGGAGCATTCCATTGCGAACACGATCTTGTCGCCCTGCTTGCTGAAGCGCGTGTCAGGCAGCGGCCTGCGAGGCGTGTCCCTTCCAAGCAGGGCGATCTCGCTCATGTGGTCGTCCTGCCAGATCTCCGCGCTGCGGCGCGGGAACCGGTTGGAAGCGACGTACGCGGCGAAGTCGTCTCGGGACATCTCTACGTCGCCCACCACGAAGGGGACGCCGTTGCGCTCCTCGAGCTGAACGTCGAGCACTGCACCCACCGCCTCCTTGGGCTCGCTGTGGTCCTCCTGCGAATGGAGGATCACGATGCGCGGGTGCTGCCTGCGGCTGATGAACTGCCGCGTGCGGTCGACGATGCGGGCCACCTTGCGGCGATCGAACTTCTTGATCTCCTCGTCCGAGCCATCATCGATGGTCGGATCGAAGCCGGAGAACAGCTCGAGCCGCTTGATGACGACCTTGTCATCATCCTCGATGATGTCGTGGGAACCCTGCATCGGCTCACATAACGCACGCTAGTGCTGATAAAATCAATGGCGAAATTACCAAACAGCCATAAAACGTCTATAAGCATCCATAGACGCTTATGGAATCATCAAACATCACCGAAACATAGGATCGGGGTACTGGCCCCTGTCGATGAAGCCCTGCCGCTCGCCGTTGTAGGCCCGCACGGCGGCATGATCGACCCTCCCGGATGAGTCGAGCAGCCCGAGCGTCTGTGCTCGGCGATCCGACACGGGGAACAGGCTGGCTCGGCAGTTGATGCCGCACGGAGGCACGCAGCCCTGCCGGACGATCTCGGCCATCGTGTTGATGTACCCCGAGACCTGCCAGTGGAAGCCGTCGTGGGGATAGAGGCCGGTGGGGTTGCCGCGGGTGCGGCTGTCCATCTGCTCCCTGATCTCCCAGAGCGGGAACCGCAGGCCGTCGTCGCCCTCGCTGGTCTCGCCGCGACCGTAGGCGAGGCCGGCGGTCATTCCCGCCTCGGCGATTCCGAGGTTGACCGCGCGGCGGACGGCATCCTGCGCCCGGATCACCGACCTGCGGGGGATGGTCCTGACGAGCGACCGCGCGTCGTCGTCCTCGGACACGATCTCGAGCGCCCTGCGGGCGGACGCCATCGGGATGTCGAACCGGGTGGCTCGGCGGGAGATGGCGGCTGGGATCCCGCGCGGGATGAACCGCATGTTGCCGTCGTCCTCGTCGAAGAACAGCAGGTAGAGGATCGCGGTCATGTCGTCGCCGTGCCGGCGCTCGACGTTCTGGTAGGTGCTCTCGACGGTCGTCAGCGCCTGCGACACGAGCTGGCGCGCCTTCTCGTGGTAGGCGGAGATGTCGGCGAGGGTCGCGCCCTCGCGGAGGTACATGCGCCTTCCGCGCACATGCGACTCCGCGAGGACGTTCCCCACCTCCGCAGCCATGTCGGCCCAGCGGCGGCGGGAGAGACCCCGCAGCCACGTCGCCTTCATGCTTCTCTCGGCTGCGGAAAGGCCGTTCATTCGCCGTCCTCCTCGTCGTCGAGCGGACCCTTGAGTCCGTCGACCCTCGAGTGCTCCGACTTCTCGGCGTCGAGCCGCGAGACGATGCGGCGCGCCCACGTCCATCCGGCGTCACCGCCCCAGCCGTGCCACGCCTGCCAGCCCTTTCCCTGCTCGTCCCAGGTCTCGCCCTTCTTGTCCGACTGGTGGCGGTCGAAGTACCGCACCATCCGGCGCACCGTCTCCTCGGACAGCCTCGTGCGGCTCGCGAGGTCGTTCGCGCGCGCGAGACCGACGGCGGTCATGCCGCGCTGGCTCTCCGGTTTCGACTCGCGGACCTCGAGCGCCTTGCGCGCGTTCGCGGCCACCTTCGGCGGCGGGACGAATCCCTCGTCGTCGAAGGTCTCCTTCTCGCCCTTCTTCTCCTCGCGCTCGAACAGCGCCGAGTCGTGGCGGCTGACGCCATCGTCGCTTCGGATCCCCTCGCGCACGGCGACCTGCACCGCCTGCTCGACGGAAAGTCCGCGGCGCACGAGCTCGCCGGCGCGGTCCTTCTGGACCTGGGTGTCCTGCGAGTGCTGCGGGCGTTTCCGGTTCTCCGTCTTCTCGCCGCACATCGAGTACGCGATGGCCCACGCCTGGTCGTCGGAGTAGCCCTCCTCGACGAGAATCCGGTGCTTGGCGATGACCTCGTCGCCGATCTCGCGCGCGTTCTTCGACTTGGACGGGGACTTCCGCGTCTTCGGGTAGTCGTGCTTGCCGCTCGCGCAGTTGTTCGTGTCGGTGAACCCGCCGAACCCGTTGCCGCAGTTCCCCTTCGGCTTGCCGCGCCGGCGCCGTCGGATCGCCTCACGGCGGAGCTCCTTGTCCGACATCTTCGAGAACACCTGCTTGGCGTTGAGCATCGGCTCGCCCTCGTCGGTGTCGTCGCCGGGATCGAAACCGTCGTCGTCCTCGCCGATCTCGGGGAGAACGTCGCGGGTCTTGCCGGTGAGCACGGGCTCGTCCTGCTCGGGGATCGCGAGACCGAGCATCTTCCTCGTGTCGGCCTCGGAGACGGTGCCGCCGAGCTCGTTGACGAAGATGCGGATGGCCTCGAGCTTCTTCTCCATCTCGGGGCTCTCGACGCTGAACTCGAAGCGCGGGTACACGTCCTGCGGCCCGAAGTTCATGTCGACGATCTCGCGCACGAGCTGCGCCGTGATGGTCTCGGAGAGCCCGTCGGCGACGAACTTCATCTGCCGCGTGAAGGTCTTGCCGTGCTCCTTGCCGACGCTCGAGCCGAGTCCCGTGGACACCGCCTCACTCGTCGCGGCCTGACCGACGATGAGCTCCTTGATG
>Ga0181355_1000852_pt1 | contig 13301 bp, 14 predicted proteins | sample Fa13VDMM15DN_FD_130099 | JGI IMG/M metagenome (GOLD analysis project Ga0181355, IMG submission 130099) | Freshwater viral communities from Lake Michigan, USA - Fa13.VD.MM15.D.N | ecosystem: Environmental > Aquatic > Freshwater > Lake | place: USA: Michigan | collected 2013-09-23 | reverse complement strand
ATGAATTTTTTAAGGTCTTCGTCGGTCATGTCCTCTAAATTTAAAGCTTCACCTTCTTCTTCAGTTTCAGATTCTTCTTCTTCAGATTCATCTTCATCTTCTTCATTTAGCTCATTTAAAAGTTCGTCCAAATCCAAGTCTTCTTCATACATATCATCAGTTTCATCAAGTGCTTTTTCACCCATTGTACTGAATCCTTCGTCTGAATCTGCTGTCATTTTACCAAATCCTACTTCATCTAATTCTTCCTCTTCTTCCATTTCTTGAAGTTTTGCAGATAGCATAGATTGTAATTGTGGTGTGAACGCTTCTTCTAAAGCAGCTTTTGCATTTGCGATAGCCATTTCTTTTACAGCTTTAGCATCTGCGATTGCTTCTTTAAGCAAGTCTCTGTTTGTTGCCATTTTTTCCTAAATTTATTTTTTTGTTGGGAAAGTACGTTTATTGGAAAACGTAATAGAAATTATTTAATTGATGCTCGTATCGGAACCGAGGGACGGCATATTCAAATTATACGTATATGGGTGGGGGCGTAAAGTCGCAAAGACAAAAAAAGCCTGCAAAAGCAGGCTCAATTTTATTGTATCATTTTAAATTACCATATAGGACATGTTCCTTGTGAACATAAAATTTCGGTAACTATTGAATTTACTTTAGAGTATGGGTTTGTTATATTATTTTCTTTACCTTCTCTTAACGGTTTCATAAACGAACCAGGGTTTGAAGGAGTTGAAACAAAATCCCAACATAGTAGTTCAAAATCATCTTGTACCTCTAATACGCCTGATTTTTCTTGTAATGAACCCATACCACGAGAAGAAACACCAACTGTAATTCCACTATCGATAAGTGCTTTTAATATGTTTCCTGATGGTGTAGGTAGTATTTCTATTTTACCTATTACATTATCTCCATCCCATCGTAATTCTACTATATTGTGGGATACATTTTTTAAGTTAATGATAGATGATTCGGGGTGATCTAGTTCACCTAGTGCTCTATTTTCACGTACAGATCCCATATATTTATTTATCTCACGTTCCCATAGGTCTTTAGAGTAATATCTACCATTACCATTTTTAATTTCGGCTGTAGCTAATATACCCTCTACCATTGGATTTCCACGCCCAGATACTTTACCCTCTGTTAGTGAAATAGGAGATACTTTAAATAAGTGAGTTTCTATTAATATTTGCTTGTTCATGTTAGTAGGTATTTCCGGATTCAATATCATCCATATTTGAGGATGCATATGAGTCTTCGTCTTCATAAGATTCTACATCAAAATCTTCATCTTCAGTTTCATCTATTACTTCAACTTTTTTACCTTTACCTTTACCCATAATTTTTTCTACTTTAGCTTTTGCTTTTTCTAGTAGTTTAATTTCTTTTTGGATTTTTCCGGTTGCTTTTTTATCCATCATAGCTTTTAAATCCTCATCCTCATCCAATTTACCTAATTGCATTTGACGTTTTTCGATTTCAGCCATGATTTTTTCCATTTTGGAACCCATAGCTTCCATTGCTGCTTCAGCTTCAATTTCTTTTAGACGCTTATCAACATTTTCAGTTAATTCTTGACGGATAATAGAACTAATAACATTACGTAATTTTGATTCTTCTACTTTTTCAGCACCTGCTCCAGCCATTAAATTTGGAATTAACAAATCTCCAGCAGACCAATATTGTTTATCTTTAGCTTTATTAAATTTATCTTCAGTTGCTTTTTCTACTGTAGCTTTAAATGGGTGATAAATTTTAAATTTCTTAGGTAATTTAACAGTAGAACCATAATTCTCAGTTTTATTCAACATTTGCTTAATTGGCATAGGAACATCCATCAATAGTTTTTTGATTTCAGGTTGATTAGCATATCCTTTAACTAAATTATTAAATAATATAGCCGAGATATATAATGTATTATTACTAAATACAATGTGTTCTCCAAATCTTTTTCTAACCATGTCAGGGAAAGCAAATTTAGTAGGAACAAATCTTTTACCTCCACCACCTTTGGTATTAGCGGTATTGATATTAATCATTTGATTTGCTTCGTCAATAGGGGTACCATTATTTTTTTCGTACCAAGTTCTTAATTTATGTTCATCTTGAGATAATAAATCGGATGTTTCATCTGTTAAAGCATATGCTATTTTATCAACAAAATCATCTTCAGATATTGCTATCTCTAATGTATCTTTAAGTAAATTGTAAAGATCAACTCCAGGAAACAATACTGATTTTCCTTCATATTCTCCACTTATTTCATCTGGGTAGTTTTTACCTATAGCTTCGCTGTTAAGTTCTTCGCTTACAATTGCACGAATTGCTTTACGTATTTTTTGTTCTTCAAGTGATTCTTCTAAAAATTTAATATTTTCGTCTGCTGTACTTATTTCATCTGTTGTTCCATCATCGAATTTAACTTTATATGAGGCAAATTCTTCACCACCAACCATAAAATTACCAGATATTTCACCAGTTTTACCTTTATATTCTATTTTAGTTCCTGTGTTATGAATTTTAGGGTAAGATTTATTCATATCTACTTGTCCTTCTTTCAAATCACCGTATAGGTTTTCTATTGTTGATTTTTTCTTAATTAAATAAAAATTTTCTATTTTTTTTCTAGAACGTTGATTTTTCTCTCCATATGCATCGTCTACAATAATTACGTTTGTACCGTTATCTTTAAAAACTTCATAGAATATTCCAGTATTAATTCCTATGAGCTGGTCTCCTTTTTCTAGTTTAGTTTGTGGTGTTATTTCTATATATTCCTTACTATTGAAGATTGTATGTACCCATGATGGTGCGTATTTTGATATGGATTTTACTCCTTCTTTCAAATCACCGTACCCAGATGCTTTATATTTTCCTTTAGCCTCTTTTGGAGTACCTAAACCTGGTGCTTCAGTTGTGTAACCTAAACCTTTAACTCCGAATTGACCATCTTTTGTATAGAAAATTGGATCTTTAGCTAGATTCTTTAAAACAATGTCTTTTAATTGCTCTATTGTTTTATCTGCATTCTTTGGATCTTTCATTTCAGCGTAATATCCTGTCATTACTTGATCAAATATCAAATTGTCTATGTTTTTATTATCTATATTATCATATCCATGCTTAAGATCATCCTCAACTTGCTTAGATGTAGTTTTAAGCTCAGCTTTTTCATCGTCTTCTTGTGATTTTAATACTTTAGCTTTAACTTCCTTTGCTTTAATTTCTGGTGATTTTGCCTCTTCTAAGAATTTTTTAAAAGCAGTCTCATATGGTTGAATAATTTTTGTAGAGAAAGGAGAATTAATTGGTTCTAAACCTGTAAAATTTTCAGTGATTACACCTTTTTGTTTTAATGTTTTTTCAGCTTCTTCAAACGTAGCTGCATTACGGATGTAATTTGGAAATTGGCGTTTTGCCTCAGTTAAGAACATACCTTTATGTCCTTTATCTTCTTTAATTAATCTGTATTGTTCGTTTAATGTTTTCATTATTGTTCTCCTATTAATAAAGTTTTAATGTCTTTTATGTATTCTAAAATTAGATCTGTTCCTGTAACTACTTCGTATGAACCTGGATTTTCAGCATAAAATTCTGCTGTTTCATTTTTGGCGTTTGATATTAGTGGTAATAGTGAATTTAATTCATTTTCTACTAACTCAAATGCTTTTATTCTATCTTGTTGAAAATCGTTATATTCATTTAACATTTCATCTTCAAACAATTGTTTAACTTCTAATCCAGATCCCTTAATTTTTTTAGGTACTGGTTTGTATCCAAGTTTATAATAGTATATACTTTTTGTTCCTTTAGCATTAATGTTTTTATTAAATGCGGCAGGTGTAGCATATTGAGCACCAGCACCAGGAGAAAAAGTTGCACCACCAACACCAGTTGATGATTGTTCTTTAAGTTTTTTGACTTTTTCTCTAATGATATTTTTTATAGTCTCAATCATTCGCTAATTCTAATTCGTTAACTAAATCACAATATTGTAATAGGTTAATCAAATCATTATCAGATACCTTTACATTTTTATCTAAAGGTTTCATAATTGATATGATTTCGTTAACCTTAATTTTTGTAACTTGGTCTTTGACTTTTTTATTTAATTTTGTTAATTCTTCTCTAATTTCAGTAGATTTAGAACTATAAAATTCTTTTAATCTTGGTGAATTATCAATTGAATTAATTAATTCTTTTAAAATTGATTTTTGGTGAGTATTTAATTCATCATACTTACCATTAAATTTTTCTAAAATTATTCGATATGTTAAAGTACGTAAATCTTTATCAGATTTTTTGAATTCCTCCAACACATTATCTCTTACTTGTTTTTCTGTAATTATTGCTGCTGTTAAATGCTCTAATATAGTTACTTTGTTTGTAATAATAATATTAGGATTTACTATATTTCCAATATCATATGCCTCTAAAAGTGTATAGAAAGCAGCTTGTGTTTTGTAGTTAGGTAATTTATGATTAAAAAACTCGTTTAAATCATAGTACTTTGAAATTTCACTAATAAGATTATATCTTTGTTTTTTAACTGCTCGTTTATTAATATTTTTAGATGCTTCTAAAAGTGTATCAATTACAATATTTGCTTTAGTCTCGGTAATACTGGTTTTATTTAGTAAAGTTTCATACAATTTGTATTCTTTCCCCAATTCTGTTTTAACAAAATATTTTTTAAGCATTTCTTTAACTGGTGAGTCTTTTCCATCTAAGGTATCAGCTGTAATTTGTCTAATCAACAATTCAAAAAGAATACCAGTATTTTTATACTTCGAATGTTTAATCTTCATTCTATGATAATATTTGTTTATTTATAAATATATTAAAAGTTATCACTCGCAATATTATCTTCATCTAATAGTGATTCTTTCTGTTTATCTGCTTCAAATATCATTTGTTTTTTACTAAATGGAACTTTACTTAACATATCTAGTTGGGATGCTGACGGTGATCTACCTTCTAGCGCCAATGGTGAGCCACCTTTGTAATTAGTTCTCATTGAAGATGACTCTTCATCATCACGTTTCATTCCTAAAGACCCAATTCTATCTTTCCCTAATGAATCATCTTGTGTATTTCTATTAGTTACTTTTTCTTCTGGTCTTCCTAATGGATTTTTTTCGTCATATCCTACAGGAACATCCTCATCGTTATCATATCTACCTCTACCATATAGTGAAGCTAAATCATGTGGGGTACCATATGATTGTCCAGATTCAACAGGATCATTACCTTCTGATTCAATTTGGCTGATTCTAAATTTACGTTTAGCATCTTGTCTAATTAAATCTCTCATTTCTTCATATTGATCTTCACTCAAATGCCATATGTTCTCATATATCCAATCTGTAGGCATTAAATGTCCATCCATCATAGAGTTAGACAATTCAACTTTTTCTTTCATCAATGCAATTCTTTCTTGATCATAAATGATAGAAGGAGTAGTTAATGATAATTCAAAGTTTGTTAAACTCTCAGCTGAGTATCCTTGTGTATATAAGTGAACTAAAGCAATTTTATTTAATTCAGATAACATTATACGTTGAATACGATCGATTGTACGCGCGAATCTAATATCTTCTGCAGCCAATGTAGCCTTACCTGTTAAATCTTTTTCATAGCCTAAAAACGCTTTAGGTACTTTTAACGCAGCAAATAATTTATCTCTTAAGTATTCAACATCCGTAATACCATCATATTGTAGACCTGGTAGTGTATCAATTTTAGTTGAGTTATCATTTCCACGAACTGGAATATAGAAATCCTCAAGTAAGTTTTGCATATTGTACTTCAAGTTATATTCACCTGTTTGTTGGTCAATATATGGAGTACGTTTCATTTTAGTAATTGTCTTCTGCATGAAGTTTTCTACTTCAGTAGGAGCAATATTACCAACATTAACATAAAATATACGTTTTTCAGGTGCACGAACGATTCTATGAATCAACATTGCATCCTCCATCAATGTATATTGTTTAAATAATTTACGAGCAGGTTCAATATATGATCTACCGTAAGGTAAGAAGTTAGTATCAGTTAATAATCGGAAATGAGCCATTTCGTAATTATCAAATATGATAGAAGTTCCTTGCTGTGATGAGTTAGGTACATCATAGTAACCATAACTTGAGGCTGATATACCATCTGGGTCAAATCTAAATCTTACAGATGCAGGATTTTTCATGTCATATCCTTCTTGTCTTTCAATGTGATATGCAGTATATGGAATTACATTATATACACCATATTTTTCAGCGATTTCTAATTTTAAGAAAAAATCACCATACTTACACATATTACGAATCCAAGGCCAAAGATTAAATTCAATATTTAATACATCATAGAATAAGTTATATAGTATTTTTTGTACATCTTCATCCGAACTACGAATTGATAATACTTCACCTAGCTCACTTTTTAAAGTAGATTCATCAGCTATAATATCTAAAGCAGAAGCAATAATAGCATCTGTATCCATAGCATCATATTCTGAGTATAGAGTAGGTCTTAGTGTTTGGTAGTTAAATGAATTTTGGTATCCATATAATGATGTAGCTGAGTTAGTGTAAATTCTATTAAATCTATCTACTAGGGAATTTGTTTGGAGTTCACCGGATTGTTGAATTTGATTAACATCCATAACCTTAAGTTGTGTTCCACCTTGGTTACGAATAATTACATCCGTTGAGAATAATCTTTTTAATCTCGAAAATAAATCTTTTTGAGCCATATTTTTTTATTGTATTATACTAATAAATATTATAGAAGCCAACTAATATCTTCCTCTCCTCCAGAATATGGATTATCCATTTTCCAAGGATTTTTATCTGTACCTTGACTTGAATATCCTCCTGAGAATGAGTTCTTGGATGTTGCTATACTGTTTAGCATACTTTTTGTAAGATCAACACCATGTTGTTTAAATTTGAATGATATATCTCTCATGAATTGACCCATAGAGAATGACATTACTAAATCATCATTATAACCTGATTGTGCTTCTGCTCTACCATTTTTCCAAACAAATACTTTCATTTCCTCTATTAAGCGTTTTGATTGAATAGTTACACCCTTATCGGAAAGTGATTCTTGAAATTTACCTATACAAATAGGTCTAGTACGAGTTGTCATAGAAAAACCAGCTACCATTTTACTAGTATCCATATATTCAGTAAAGAATGAATCCGAACTTATTTCACCACTTTTGGGTGAATAATATAAATTAGGGTATTGTCTATCTATTATGGTTTGAATTGTTGACCATCCAATATTTGCGTTTTCAACTACAAGTAAAGCATTATTATATTCAGTTGCTATACCCACAAGTAAATGTCCAAATTCTTTAGTTCCAATTTTACCTTTATATTCGCCTATTTGTGTATTTGTTTCAATGTCTAGTATATGAAATGCAGAGTGGTCTTTTCCATCACCTCGGGCAACATCAGCTACAATCATATATGATCTAGAATAATCAGCTGGTTCCCAAATCCATAAATTTCTATCTGCTCCTCTACGCTCTAAAGGCTCTTTAATATATGTCTTTAGATAAAACTCTAAAAATTCAGGATAAAATACAGTATCTCCAGATGTACTAAAATCACAATCACACTCTTGTGCCGCTAATCTAGGATCACCTAGTAATTCATCTTGTCTATCTCTCCACGTTTGATCACGTTCGGGATGAACCATCCAAGGTAATCTAATTGGAATAAAATCATTTTCTTGATTTTCTGCTCTAACCCATGTTTGATGAAACCAGTTACCTGTACCATAAGGAGTACTTAATACAATAGCTCCACCCCCAGTTGCTAGGGTTTGTTGGGCGGATGGCCATGTTTCTCCAATATTTTCAATAAATGCGGCCTCATCCACTACTAGAAGAGAAACTGCTTCTGATCGTGCGGAATCTGTGTTGGAGGATTTGGCTTGAATTTTTGATCCGTTATTTAATCTTAGGGATAATTTGTTGTTTTCAACAGCAGGTACTTTTAGCCATGAGGGTAAATTTTCCCACATAAATTGTACTTTAGAAACCAAGTTACGAGCTGTTGATTGTGTGGTTGCTAATGCTAGTACGTTTCTATCTTGATGGAATGTCATTAGCCATAGAGAATAACCTGCAGCTAAAGTTGATATACCTAATTGTCTTGATTTTAATACTATTGAGTATGGATTATCTTTCCATAAATGTAGTACTTTTTCTTGAAATGGATATAAATTGAATTGGATTCTACCTCTTTGGGGGTGTTGGATAAAACAATACTTTTTCATAAAGTGTGCTGGGTCTTGAGCACATCTAGTATATTCTTGTCTTAGTATTTGTTTTATATCGTTACTCATATTATTTAATTGCTATTAGAGTAATCAATACAGCTAGAGTTCCTAAAAATCCACCTCCTAATATTTGGGCTGTAGTTTTTAATCTATTATTTTTTCCAATAAGTTTATTGTTACTTTCTGTTAACTCTTCTATCTTATCTATATGAGTTTTTTCTTTTTCCTCAAATACTTTTACTTCAGCTTTATGCTCTATTTCTTTTCGTTCAAAAGATACCATAACACTATCCTGTAGTCTTATTTTATTTTGAGATTCTTTAAGAATTAATTGAGTTTGTTTTAATTCGGACTGTAGTGAGTCTTTTTGAATTAATTCAATAGCAATCTTTTGAGCTACAGAATATGAAATACAAATTTTATTTGTATCGGATTGAGAAAAAGTTTGAAAGCTCAGAAGGAGTATAACTCCCAATATCTTTAATTTTTTTACCATAATATATGCGAGTTTTAATTAGTTCTTTTCCTAGTGAATCTATTCTATTATTGGATACATCAATGCTATCTCTGTATCTTTTGATTTGACTACCCAATATATTTTGTCTATCTTTAATATATTTTAATTCAATATTTAGACTATCAATTTTGGATCTATAAGGATCGTATGAAATAGGAGTGTCTACCCTAGTTGATAGAGCAGACACTATTATTATAATCATTATTATTCCAATTCCAAAAAGGACCAATTGTTTTTTACTAAAAGTTATAACCTGATTTAACATGAATTTTTATTATTAGATGCTTACGTCTCTACCTGCTGTTTTCTTTAAATCTTTTAACATTGCAGTTGAAAATTTATATTCTTCTTTTGCTTTTTTCAAATAAGCATCAACCTTTGGTTTATCGTCTTTGTATTTTTTGATAAATTTTAATCCTAAGTTGAATTTTTCGATTTTATCTTTTGGTGCTGTTTTACCTAATTCTTTAGCAGTAGCATCAGATCCTATATTTTTAGATGCTTCTTTATCTTCGTCATCCATATCTTTAGTTGATGCTTTTTCTGCTTTAGGTTCAGCTTTAGCTTTTTCTGCTTTAGCTTTAGGTTCGGCTTTAACTTTATTTGGATCAGCTTTGCGACCACGTTGACCTACTTCTCTATTACCTCTAACTAATGCAATGAATTTATTTAATTGATTATCATACATTGTATCACCCTCAAGTGCATCTTCTACTTCAGCATCAGCTTTAATAGCTTTTTTTAATGGTAAACCTTCAAGATCTGAATTAGAAGATAATACTTTTTTGATAGCTGCTTCTAATCTACCTGTAATTTTAGCCATTTCATCTAATTGGTCTTCATTTAACCCTTTAATATCTCTAGCGGCATCTACAATAGTATCATCATAATCAACTGCTTGTCCTAGAGCTTCTACAGCATCAATATCATCTTCAGTAATATCAATAGTTTGTTGAATTATATCAAGAGCATCTTCTACACTTATTTTACCACCAGATAACCCACCTTTAAGAACTTTTAGTTTTTTTACCATTTCTGGAGTGTATTCCATATCTTCTGCAGAATAAATTAATTCAGTAATATATGAACGTATAAGATTAGATGGAACTAATATATTATTTTGGTCTTCTTTAATTTTTTGACCTCCTGTAGTTTTAATACTTAAAATATTAGAATCTTGTTTTAATTTACCTATTCCAAGTTTATCTGCTGATGTATTGTAAGGTAATGTGTCGTCTTCACCTTTTTTGTTAGTGATGATAACATTAGTAAGTTCATTTAATGCTAAAGCAATTTCTTCCTGTATAATTTCAAGTAAATGTGTTTTTTTCATTTTATGTGTTTATCGATAAATATTATAGAGATAATACCTGTTTAATTCTTTCAATCCTTTCTTCGGTTGTACCTGATAACTCGTGGTATCTTTTAAATTTATTTGAGTATTGGGAAATTAAATGTTTAATTTCTTTGTCTACTTTCATTCTATATTTAGGATTAATAGTACGAACACCATTATCTTCTATATCTACTCCATCAGGTGATATATAAAATATATAATCATATTCATTAATTAATCTAGATGCTAAAGTATTATACTCATCAGCAATATAATATGGGATAGATTTAGCTAGTTTTGTAAATGCCATTACATCAATTATAGTACGATCTGTTATAATATTATCTTGAAATAATTCACTAGCACGTTCTGCTAAAAACACCATTTGACCTTTAATTGTAGAATCTGTATTTAAAGGAATACCTAAGTCTCTTAAATATTTTGAACGTTCAGTTGAAAAAATATAATCTTTAAATTCAGGTAATTGTTGAAGTGCTTTAACTAGTGTAGTTTTACCAACACTTACGGTACCTGTAAATCCTATTTTCATATTAGTTTCTTGCTTTAGTTCCAGATGACTTATAGTATGGCAAACCATCTCCTCCTTTTATATATGCTTTCCAATCTTGTTCTGAATATTTTATTCCATTGATATAATATTCTCTTCGCTTATTATCACCTTCAGGAATAAATGCTGGCCCTTCTGTGCTGTGCATTTTTCCATCTAAATGGTATACAATAGTACCATCAGGGGATTTTAATTTTTTAGTTTGTGTGTTTGACATAACTTTTATATTTATTTAATTAATGATTCGGCTACATATATCCCATGAGCACCACTTACTGTAATACCACGAGCGCTTAAAGCATCTCCTACAAAATGTACGTTAGGATAATCAATCAAACTAAGATTTTTATAATCTACTTTTACCTCAGGTGATAAATATTTTATTTCAGGAATATACATACCCCAATCGTCTCCAAGTGTAGGAAATACTTTTTTCATATCCATGATAAAATCCATAATATATTTGAAATAACCCCCCATTGCAGGTTCTACAACATGAACAAGTGTATCTAAACTAATACGGACAGCAGATACACTATTACCTTCAGATGTTTGGGATGGGAAACGAGTAGGACTATAATATAAACCAGTACTATTTTCTTGTAATTTGTTTACTACATCACGTGACCAAGTAAATGGATCTTCAATACCATTAATTTCCATCAAAATACCAAAGTTAGTCATATTGTTTCTATATGCTTCATCTTTTTTAGCATGTCCATTGTATGAATGGTCTCCATATGTTTCCTCTACAGCAACGAACGCTGCATTATTATTTGTACAGAACGAACGTAACGAAACACCTTCATCATCAAATTTTCTATATAACTTAAAGTCATATGAAATATCAATTAGTTTTTGGAAGTGTTCTTGTGGTGCCTCAAATCGAACACCAATTTGTACTGATTTAGGTTCATCTGGTAATTCATATTCTTGGGCTAATTGTTGAGCGAAATCAATACCTGATTTACCTACAGCAAATATAAGTTCATCGTAACAAGAAACAAGTTTTAGTCTATTTTCGTTTATCATAGATTTTGATTTGATTTCTTTGTTTTCAAAATTAATTTTAATAACTTTTTCTTCCCAAATAAATTTAACACCTTTAGACACTAAATAATCATACCAATTTTTAGCAATCTCAGATAGATAATCTGTACCAACATGCCATACAGGGAATAATCGTAAACCAAAATATGGTTTAATAAATTCAGGTTCCTCTTGTGGATCAGAACATTGTACTTCTTCTGGTTTAGGGTGGAAACGTTTAAAATTGGTAATAACTTGATTCATCAATTCCATTGCTTTTTCCTCACCAGTATATTTTGATAATTGACCTCCAATAGCTGTGTGGTATGTTAATTTACCATCAGACCAACCCCCAGCACCTAGGAAACCTTCCATTACCTCTTCAGGTAAACGTTTATATGGGTCTTTACCCATATCAATTATGGTAATAAGTTCTCCAGGGTAACCATTATCAACTAATTTTGTTGCAGCGTTTACACCTGCTACTCCTGCTCCTACTATTACTATTTTTTTATTTTCATTCATATGTTTTATTTAATTTTTCTTTAATTCGTTCTCTAATAAGTTGTTCGTCTCTTTGTGTTGGTATATAATCATTCATTAATTCTTTAGGCACATCATCCCACGCATTACCATAATAAGATACATTAAAATTTCTATTCATACATTCTTCATATAATTCTTCGTACCTTTTTCTTAAATATTCCAATTTATCATAGAAAAAAGATACATGGCCTTTACCTAATGTAAATTCTTTAGGTGTACTTTTTAAATTAAATCTACCACGAGACACACAATTAGGTATTCTCTTTAATTCACGATGTTCTGCTAGTAAATGTCTTGTATTTAATTCAGCAGGTGGAATTGCAACATTAATTCTTGTCATAACTTTTATTTTAAATTAATATACAAAAAAAAGATGTAGACTCCAAATTTAGAGCTACATCTTCTACTATTATTTTCCCTAAAAGGGCGACTAGGATGCAAATCTAGTCTATAAATGTATTTTTAATTTAAGTGTTCCTGTTCCTTTGATAACACGATGCCATTGGTGACGATTTATATATATTGGTTGATTTAGTGAAGTTGGAAATTGATTATCTAATTGTACTTTCCAATTTGTTTCTCCAAGTATTTCTACTGTTCTATCTTCATCATCACGATGCCATAAAAGTTCAATCGGATCTATATTTTCGTTAAATTCACGAATAATATATTTGTCTGTAACTTCTATGTCTGTGTATGGGGTCATTAATCTAAATTAATTTTGGTAATACCTTTAATAGCATTAGTACGCCATATGCATCCAGAAGATATATCCCATGTTCTTTCCCAACTCCCCATCATGCCCCCTGGATGTACAATTTCAATTCCACTATATTTAGCTCCTTTATATGCTTTAACTTTCCACCATTTAATATTAGTACATACTGGGTTAGTTTCATATTTCCGGAAATCTGCTCCGAACAATTGTTCAAATTCAGTATACGACATATCTTCACCTAAACGAAGTATCTTGGATTCATCTACTTGTACACGATGTGCATAATCAGCTT
>Ga0181355_1000846_pt1 | contig 13336 bp, 18 predicted proteins | sample Fa13VDMM15DN_FD_130099 | JGI IMG/M metagenome (GOLD analysis project Ga0181355, IMG submission 130099) | Freshwater viral communities from Lake Michigan, USA - Fa13.VD.MM15.D.N | ecosystem: Environmental > Aquatic > Freshwater > Lake | place: USA: Michigan | collected 2013-09-23 | reverse complement strand
GTCGCCCGATACGCTCCGAGCATTGCAACAGTTCGGTATCCAAATCGGACGAGAGCCGCCAACTAACGCCATGAACCGCTAACTGGGGGATCCCAGATGAAGGGGGGGGGTGGTTTGCGTGGGTAAGAAGAAGGGCGGAGGAAAGAAGTGCTGATTAATCAACACAGGAGAGTGAAATGGCTATGAAGAAAACTTCGGCAGGGGATAGGGCGATGGCTTCAGCTCGGGGGAAAAGACTTGCAAAGGATACGGCTACCTATTCTGGGGTCGTGGCGGGAAACAAGGCTGCTGACCGCATTCAGAAGCCCGCCAAACCCATGAATCAAGTGTCCAAATACTACGCGCCAGACACAACGACCAAAAAAACTCTGGGCGGTTCTCCAAACCCCGGGCAGGCCAAAAAGTATTATGTGCCGAACTTCGCATATGATCAGGCCAAGAAAAGCGCGGGCATGGCGGCTAAAAAGAAGAAGTAAATGGACATCCAGGCGATAGCCAAGGACTACGGTATCCCGGCCAGCGCGTCCAGTCATCGGTAGCGGAAGGACTGGGTATCCGCATTGGCGGGGGTGGTGAATATAGGCACCCTGCGTTTGTCCACACTGGTGCGGGCGCGCACTAGAAGCACGAACTCCTCGGTCTTACCGACGCGCCGCTGGGCCATGTCGATCATGCCAGCATCCCACTGGTCCCGCGCTTCTCGGATATTCATCGGTCCTGTGCGCTCAGCCTCCCAGCGACCGGATGTGTCGCGGGCGGCGATAACCACCCAACCATCTTCAGGCGTCATGGGAAGTTACCTCCTACAGGGTTGGGCGCGCCCGCGGGCGCAGCAGTGCCGACAGTCGAGCCGGGAGGCACAGCCTGCCCGGTCCACGGCGACTCGTTCAGGGGGCCGTAACAGTCGGCAAGCTGCACGCCATTAACCGTGCGCGCCCGCTTGACGCAGGGAAAGCTCCACATATTGGACATCCCACCCCCAGGCTTGCTGGTCGTGACAAAGGCCCGATCTACCGGCGCGGCGGGCACCCAGTCGGGCGGCTGCGGGTAAGTGGCTGGCGTCCCAAACAGCGACCAGACCCGGCCCGGCCCCGGCGGCGTGCAGGAGCCTGTCAGGTTCACGTCTGCGATTGCCGCGCCGCTGATGACCGGGCAGACCGAGACGCCCAGAGCGAACACCCTGCCGCCCACCGTGATTGTCTTACCCGGCAGCGGGACGGTCGCGCTGGAAGCGCACAGGGCGTACTCGCCGTGGCAGATAGCCAGCGCCGGGCTGGCGATAGCCGGCGCCGAGGTTAACGCAGCCGCAAGGGCTGCAAGCGTTAGATACTTCATGCTTCCTCTCCTCCGCGATACATCCCGGCATCAAGCCAGTTTGCTAGGTTGTAGCCACGCAATCGAGACTACCCCGCCAGCGTTTCAGATACCAGATAACCTTATCAATCTCTTGCGCCGTGGCGTCCTTGTGCCCAACGCGGCTGAGGTACTTCAGCGCGTTGCCGCGGCAGTAGCCCGCAAACTCCTCGTGCGTCAACTTCGCCTGGATGTAGTCAATCGTCTCAATGCCGCCGACCTTGTAGTGGTCGGGGTTGATTGCGTCGGTCATCCGCGAAGCCTCGCCATCAGTTCGGCGCGCTCTCGCGCGGCTCGCAGCCTCGTGAACCGCTGATGCAGACGCTTGACGATGGACAAGCGGCGCTGGTTAGCCATCTCCCATTCCAGCAGCCGCTTTACCTCCGGCTCGTCCATAGGACCCATCGCCGCCGCCAGTGAACGCCAGTGAACCTCAGTCATTTTTTAACTCCTCCATAGCTATGTCAGACACTGCACGCTTATCGTGCAGCGACGCCCAGATGCGCTCATCAATCGTTTTCTCGGTTAGCATGACGTAGACCCAGACCGCGTGAGGTTGCCCGCTGCGATGCAGCCGCCCAACTGTCTGCTCGTACAACTCCAGCGACCACGGCAGCGACACGAACACTATGTGACAGCCGCCGTGCTGAAGGTTCAACCCGTGGCCGGCAGACTTGGGGTGGACCAACAGCAACTCGATCTTGCCCGCGTTCCATCGTTCAATGGCGCGGTCATCGTCGATGGTCTGCGCCTGCGGGTAGCGGCGCTGGAGTTCGGCTAACTCCTCTCTGTAGTTGTACACCACCAGCGTGTTAGCGCGTTGGTTCTCGGCCAGCAATTCGTCCAGCCGGTCAAACTTGTGGCTGCTGAACCAGATCGAAGCGTCGCCGGCCTCGCGGTTGTAGATGAACCCTGACGCCATCTGTTGCAGCTTGGTCGTCACCGACGCGGCGTTCTGGGCAATGACGCGGTCGTCGCCGAACTTGACCACATAATCGCGTTTCATCTTTTCATATGGTCCGCGGTCTGCAAAGGAAACGCGGACTTCGTTTACGTGACACGGCGGCAGCGTGTCGCTGTACTCGCCAGGCTCCAGCACGAAGGTTGCGGGTTTGATGCGCTCCATGACCTGTTCCAGACCGCCTGCGCGGGGTTCCCACTGGCCGAAGTCGCGGTTGATGCAGACGAAGTACTGCTGGAGGAACGCGCCCTTGGCGCGGCCCAGCAGCGACTGGCTGATGATCTTGCACTGGCCGAACACATCCTCCAGGCCGTTCGACGTGAACGACCCGGTCAGTCCCCAGCGCACCCTGATCGGCTCCAGCAGCTTCTCCAGCGCCTTGAAGCGTTTGCCGGACGGGTTCTTCAGCCGCGTCAACTCGTCGAACACGATGCCGTCAAAGCCCGACAGGCTGTCTAGCTTGTCGAGGTTGTCGTAATTGATGACGACCACAGGCGCGCCGCTGTCAAACGCTGCTTGACGCTGCGCCGGAGTGCCGACTGCCAGCGCCGGCGCAATGCCAGACCACAGCGGTGCCTCGACCGGCCACACGTCGGCGCAAACGCGCTTGGGCGCCACCACCAGCCACCGCTTAACCAAGCCGTCGTTCAGCATCGCCTGCATGGCTGTGAGCGTGATCGCGGTCTTGCCGGCGCCCACCGGCGCCAGGATCATCGCCCGGTCGCGCTCGTACAAGAAGTCGGCGGCGTCATCTTGGTAGGGGCGCAGGGTCGGGACCATTGGTCTGCCATTGCCGCCGCTATGCCGGTGAAGAAACGGCTGCGCTCTTTCCACCTGTTAGGCCCCGGCGGCATACGATGCACACGTGGTTCGCGGCCTTCGACAATATCGGTCGGCGCCAGCGGCGGCAGATTTTTGAGCCACAGGCAGGTGCGCTTAGTCTCGCCGTGGCCAAATTGCCACGGCTGCACCGATTGCGCCGGTTCGGCATAATTCGCAATCCGCGCCTTAGCGTACTTGTGCATCACCGGATTCTCTACGGCTATGCGATCAATCGGTGCATTCCAGAAAGCGCTAAACAACGCCGCGCCTCCGTCCAGTTCGCGCCACATATCCTCCAATGTGCGACCCGGCGGCGGCGTTGACAGCCACCGGACGCCGCTATTGCAAAGCCGGGTGCAGGGTGGGTGCGCGACCATGAGCAGATCCCAATCGCCGCTCAACAAATCGCGGGCGTCGCCAATTATATGGCGGTTGCTACCGTCCTCACTGGGCAGAATGTCGCAAGACCAAGCGTCATGTCCTTTGGCCACAAACGCGTTGCGAACAATCCCGCTAGTTTCGCACGCCACTAACACTTTCATTTACGCGTCTCCGACCAAGCGTCTACATCCTCTTTCGACCACAGCACGACGTAGTGCTGGCCAGTCGTTGCCATCTGCTCGGCGAACACCTCTTGCAGCGGCGACAGCCTGCCGCCAATTTTTTTTATTTCTACGAACCATGTCTTGCCGTTCGGCAGGCAGGCAATGCGGTCGGCAACGCCGCGCTGCGTCACGCTGCGGAACTTGTAGCTGTACCCGCCCAGCGCCTTCACGCGCTTGACGAAGTAGGCTTCTGTGTCTTTCTCGGTCATACCGTCAACCTACCGGGTAAAACAATTTGTTGCAAGCTGCAAACAAAAAGAAACCCCCGGCGCGGTGAGGCACACCGGGGGTTTCATCGTTAGCTGCGTTAGCTGGGTGTACGCAGCTACCGAATCTTTATTACCTTCCTGTTTTTCGGCGCGTCCGGTTCGACTGCGCGGCGCAACTCCGACTTGGTATTGGTTGCTGCCACGTTCGCGGCGGCGATGATGTGTCGCTTCGTCTGGTACTCCACGGACGCCACGCGCCCGCAATCGACCCAGCCGGCTTCCTTGAAGGCGTGCAGCAGCGCCGCCTGCGGGACGCGGACGCCCATAGGGACGTGACCCTGCGACGCCATCAGGTCGCACAGCTTGTGGAACGGTCCCGCGACAACGCCCGCCGCGAACGGCCCGATGCGCTGGCGCATCATATCGACGAGGAAACTCTCGGCGACGCTCATGCCCTGCTCGACCATGTTGATCTTCCACTCAGTGATCGGCGGCGCGGCAGCGGGGTTGAACGCCGCCACCGGGCGCTGCCACATCCACGCCGCGATCAAATCAAACCCGCCGGTCTTATACCAGGTCCACAGCTTCTGCGCCTCCGCCGCGTCCATGCGCGGCGCGCTCGACCATACGCAGAACCAGCGGCGGTCCTGCGTCGGGAGCGTGATCGGCAGCGTGTCGTTCGTGAACGCGATGACTTGCAGCCTGTTCAGCATATCGTAGGGGTGCAGCCCCTTGCGGTTAATCGACAGCGTGTCGGGTGGCGCGGCGATGATCGGCTTCAACTTGTTGGCCATCGCGCGGCGCTCGCGCGCCTCGGTTTCGCGCAACTCGTTCAGAATGACCACCTCGGCTTCTAGACTGTAGCCCCACTGGCTGCCGATCTCGCCCGTCTCTATGATTGAACGGTTGTGCTGATGCACCCCGCCAAGCGCCCACAGGAACGGTGCCCACATGGTGTCCTTGCCGCTGCCCTCGTCGCCGCCGTGCAGCACGGCATGGTTGATCTTGACGTTTGGGTGTTGGATTTTGCAGGCCATCACGTTCCAGATGTGTTCCAGTTCGGTCCTCTCGGAGACCAGCGTGTAACAGTGATCCAACCACGGCGCGATGTCGGCGTCAGTAACCGGCGCGGCGTCGCTCATGTCGGGGCGCATATTGACCCAGCGGTTGCCGTAGACCAGCCCGTCACGCGCTACCAGCACATCCTCGCCCGCGGCGTAGGTCACGCCGAGCAGCGCCTTGGCCCCATAATCCTGCCGGCGCTCGTCAAAATACACCGACGCCGGAATCTGCCGCTTGCTGTTGTGAATAGACCGGCAGTCGATATGCCGGAACAGCGCGTTGAACACGGCGCGCGGCAATTCCCGGCGCGTCAGCATGTCAAAGAAGTTGTCGTCAGACTGGATGTACGCGAAACGGTCGAACCACTCGGTCTTCTCCAGCCGGCCAGCTTCCTTGCGCTCGACATCTCGGATGATAACCGCCGTTTGATCTGGATAGGCTTCGGTAGGCATAATCTTCTCGGCCATCCGCTTCATGCGCTCGGCGATCAACTCGTCCCGCAGGCCGGGTGTGACGGTCGGCCCGTCGTTCTCCGACACCCACTTCAGGAACACCGCGCTGGTCAGGTCTTGGCAGTGGCCGTGGTAGCAGCAGTACGACCGGTCCAACGGCTTGTAGCGTCCCTCGATGTTGCCGTCGGTGTGCTGCTCATGGTTCGGGCAGATGACGCCGCACCAGCCTTCGTTGTTGACCCGCGACATCACCATGTTGTTGTCCGACAGCCACGCCAGCACGCTGTCGTGGCCGGTGTCGCGGATTTTGATGCTTCGGATCTCGGCAGTGTCGGCCTCGGGCGGCTCGACGCCCAGCGCCGCGCAGATGTCTTCCAGCGCGTACTCGCGCTCGGGGTGCAGCGCGACCAGCCGCGCCTCGAACCCGTTGCGACCCTTCTTCATGTTGACGCTGCCAGGTATGCGGCAGTTGCGGACGGCGTTGGTAGCGCCGGGGTCGGTGTAGCCCGCCTCGGCGATGGCGGTAATGGCGGCGGAGAACTCCGCCTTGGTCGGCTGGTTGGTGAACGCGTAGCCCCACTGATACGACCCTTCCGACGTTTCCATGATCCATGTCGGCTCTAGCGGCGGCGTCTTGGATTTGGTGCCCACATCGTCCAGCATCATGAACAGGACGTACTCGACGTTCTCGGCCTTGGCCGACGGCTTGCCGCCAACGAACCGATCAACGATGAACGATCCTGTGTTGACGTACCAGGCGTCGCCAACCTTGAACCTGGCCTTGGAAGGCAGGAACGCCGGGAATGTTGCCTTGGGTACGCCGTCGCCGTGGTAGACGATCTGGTCGTTCACCAACGACGGCGTCTGGCGCAGCAGCAGCGCCGTCTCGCCTGGCTCCGTAGATAGTTCGGCGATGTATTGGAGAAATTTAACGCGATCCTCACTCATCGCAATTCCTTTCTATCCCTTGCCGTAACGGGTCATGACCGCGACTTCCGCGTTCAGCGGCAGTCCTGCGGCCCACATGGGTGGCGTACACATAATCTTGACTAGCGCCGCGGCGGCGGCGTCGGCTTGCGCGGCTTCGACTTCCAGCACGATCTCGTCGTGAACGTGCAGCACCGTCTCAAACCCTTCTTCCTCCAGCCGCCGCAGCGCGTAGCGTAGCAGATCGTTGGCAACAGCCTGGGTGATGTTCTCGCAAGCCAGACCGCGCCACAGACGGGCGCGGGGCCATTCCGTCGCATCTGCGGCGGGCTTCCACGCAGCCTTGGCGTAGGTGATGTCGCCGGCCTCGTCAAAACGGGCGAACGGATAGCATAGTACACGGCCCGACGGCAGGGCATACCAAAGATGCTGCTTGTCGAACAAATAGGTCACGCGCCCTGCGCTGATCTCTTGGCCTGGGTGGCGCACCGCGGCCATATACGACTGCTCCAAAGCCTGCCAGTAGGTCTGCGCCCACGGGTTCGCCCTGCGCCAGCCATCAACCATGCGGCGGCTGTCGCTCTCGGCCAGCACGACGTTGTAGGCGCGGCCCATGCTGGCGAACGCGCCCACACCGCCGGCGAAACCACACGCGAGTTCTTGGACCTTGCCGATCTGGCGCTGGTCCTTGTCCACGTCGCCGTAGTCAACGCGGAACGTCGCCGCGGCGTTGTGCTTGTACACGTCCTCGCCGCGCTCAAAGAGGGCCAGCTTGTCCGCGCCGCTGTTAGTGTTTGACGCCCAAGGCGTCACCCGCGCCTCGATAGCGGCCCAGTCAGCCACCACCAGCAGCTTGCCTTGGGGGGCCATCAGTGATGGGCGCAGCATACCCTTCAGCACGTCGGTGATCCGCCGGCCAAACTGCGGCACGATCTTGTGGCCGCGCACCATCGCCTGTCGCGTTGACACCGGGTCAGCGGCGCACCTGCGCGGGAAGTTGTGGACCTGCAAGCCGTAGGATGACGCGCGTCCGGTGGCGGCGCCGCCGGCAAACACGAACGCGCCGCGCACCCGGTGATCTTCTGCGTCCGCGAGGTTCGCGGCGCGGCTGAACTTGGCAACGCTGGACGCCCACAGGTCATCGGCGCACTGGATGATCTCAGCCACGTCCGGCGGCACCTCGTCGGGGTTCTCCTCGGCCAGAGCCAGTAGGTTGAGGCGGACGGTCTTGTCGATGGACAACTTAGGCTCGCCGTCCTTGTAGACGGTCGCCAGCTTGAGTGCCTGCGGCCCGACGCGGGCCATCACCCACGCGCGCATCTTGGGGCTGCGCACGGACGTAACCTCGCCCTGCGTGACTTCCTCAACCGTCTGTTGGATGTCGGCGCTCTCGGCGTCGGCGTACTGCACCGCAGCCAGCGCCAGCGGGCGGTCCAGCAGCACGCCGCGGTCGTTAATCCGCTCATTGACGTGGTAGTCGGCCAGTTCATCGTCGGACAGCGGGCGTTGCGCCTGACTGATGGCGCGCATGGCCCGTACATCCTGCTCGCAGTAAGCCACCATCTCCGCCATCAACGCCGGGTCATCCCTGAACCTGCCATCCGCCTGCGGGATGGACAGCGCGCGGATCAGTTGTCCGCCGCGGTGGTCTTTCTTCATGCTGGCGCCGGCGAACCGGCCCACATCCTCCAAGCTGCCTGGCGCGCAGTTGGCGCGGGCTTGGCTGGCGGTGCAGTAGAACTGCTCCAGCGGGTATTCGATCTGTAGGACGTACCAAAAGATCAGCCGCTCAAACGCGGCGTTGTGCGCCCTGATCTGGCCGGTGTGATGGCGCACGACAGCCGGGAACGGCTGGTCGGGCGTCCACGTCCGCACGTCGTCATCGTCGAAGGCGTAGGACATGCACAGCACGTCGGTGCTGGCGTCCTGCGCGTAGTTGTACACGCCCCGAGCCTTCAGGTCACAGCGGCTGCGCGTCTCGAAATCGAGCCATAGGGTGGTCATAGCAACGCCCCCACTGAATTGAAGGACTCAATGCGCTCGGTCAGGATGACGGCGCGGGTTTCCTTGCTGCGCGGCTGGTATGTGCCTTTCCAAGAACTGTCGATGCCAATGTTGCGGGCCACATTGGTGCTGTCCGCGCTGGCCAACGGCAGTTTCGAAAAGATCGCCGGGTTCAGCATCCGCAGCCCATGCAACTTGCACACGGGGCGGTTGTCGTCGTCGCATATCGCGCCGATGGCCTGCGTAGCGCGACCCAAGAACCGCCGGGCGTTGACACGTCCCATTCGCCGCTCGACCCTATGCACACACGCGGCCATTCGCGCGACAGACGGCGCAGACGTTCGATGCTTTCGTTGATGTGCCACACCACCGCGCCTTGATGACGTGGGAAAGGCCACTCAGCGGCAAGTTGGTCGTTCTCCCCTTCGCTGCCTTCGATCACATCAGGCACAACCGCGAAGTCAAAGCCTGGATGGTTACGCCAATAACCTACCCATGAGTAATAGTCTGGCCAATGCACACCGCCGCCTTGCTTCCAAAATGTGAACGCGCCGTTGTCCAGCGCAAACGATTGGCAAATTTCGGCGGCCAAGTTCATCTGCTGCGTGGCAGCAAACGACACAAACGCATGGCGCGCAGTCCACACTTTGATCGCGCATGTGTCGGGCGTGATCGGGCCTCCATGATAGTGGATCACTCGCTGCGCTCCCACCGGGCGTATATGCGCTCAGGCTTACGGCTGACATCAACAGCGCAGCACTTTAAGTGGACGCCTATATGCTCGGCGAGTTGCTCGCCCCACATCAATGTGTCGGGTAACAGCGTATGGTCAAACTGTCTTAAGAAAGCGTCAACGCGTGACTTACGATCACCCGCGTCAACAAAATGCGAGTCGTTGCGCCACCAGACCACCACTTCCCAAGTGTGGCCATGTAAAACGCCGCAAGGACTTTTATGCGCGGCGGATATAACGCCGCCTATTCCACTTAGAATTGTCATGGGTGCCTCACTTCATCCGCTACTAGCCGGGACGGCCCAACCCGTCCCGGCGTTCGCATGTTGTTTACGTGCGGCGGCGGCGGCGGCGCGGTGCATCTTCAGCCGGGGCTTCCGCTTCCTCGGCGTCTTCCTCCACCGGGGCTGCGTCCATGCCCGACCACTTCACCAGCTCGAACACGGGCGTGAAGATCCGCCCGTAACTCTTGTGCTGGTAGTGTTCCTTTTTGAGGCGCACCACTGGCACCGGCTGGGTCTGGTCCTTGTCCACCTGCTCGGCGATGGCCATAGCCAGCGCCTGCACGGCGCGCTTGCCGCCGACGCTGGTGACGCTGTAGCGCGCCTGCAAGCCTTCGTCCTCGCCGTTGGTGCAGGCCAACGTCATGCCGATCTGCATCTCCCAGCCTCGCTTGGCGCCGCTGGGCGGCATGTCAAGTTCCGGCAGCGGATCTGCAACGCTGACCATCTTCTCGCCCAGCACCTCGCCGTCGCCCCACGCGATGTAGCCGTGGACGAACGAGAACGGGTTGACGGCCCAGAGACTGGCCTCCTCCACTTCTGTCTGATCGGCACCGAAAACCCAATGGCCGGTCTTGTCCATCTTGATAATGGCCATGCCGACGGCGGTATCCTGCGCTTTGATAGACCGCAGCGCAGTAGAAAGCGACTTCACCGACGGCAGACTGGCGCCGCCGAAAACTGTAATGTTCGTCATTGTACGTCCCTTTGTTACTGGATTTTAGCCATGGCTCTTTTGAGCGTATGGCCTATTTGCAACGCCGCCGGCCTCGGGTCATCTCCCGGCGCGAGCGTGTTACCACTGGAGACGGCGACCACCAGGTCAGCCGGCAATTCAATCTTAGCCTTCTTCAGCGCCTTCTCGGCAACCGCGGGGCTGATAACTTTTGGCTCTTGCAGCGGATAGACGCCGTTAGCTTCCAGCCACGCCGTCGCCTTGTCGTCGTCGGTCCACTGGCGCGTTGCGCGCTTCGGCACCAGCTTCCAGCCGCCCACGGGCTGGCCTTCTTCAAGCATCTGCTGCGCCAGCGCCTGCAAGCCTCGGATGAACTCCTCGATCAACGGCACCTGGTCCAGATAGTGCGCGATCTGATCGACCGGCAGCGCGTCCAGCTTGGCACGCAGCGCCCGGTCGGCTGCGCCGGTCATAATAGGGCACACAGGCTTGGCGCTGCACCACTTGCAATGGTCGCCGGCGGCCAGCGGCGCGTCTGGCTGCGCCGACAATTTGACGGCGGCGGCTAGGTCTACCTCAAACGCTTTGACGCGCGCGACGGTTGTGGTCCACCGCTTGACGGCGGGCGGCTGCACGATGATCAGCTCAACCTCGGTAACGCCTTCGAACGCCCACTTGGTTGCGTCTGTCCGCATAGCGGCGGCGGCGTAGAACATCAACTGCTCGTTTTCCTCAACCTCAACAGCAACGCCTGAACCAAACTTCCAGTCCAGAACAATCGCTCGATCACCACTACGGCCAAGAAAATCGGTAGAACCAAAAACGTCAGGCAGAAAATCACCAAAACCAACCCGGCTCTCAATTGCATATTCGATATCTCCCTGCGGGTCGATCTGGTCCAGCGCGGCCAGCGCCGGGGCCAGCTTGTCATCAATCAGCGCCTGAGTAAGCGCAACGCCGCCATGGGTGCGGCCCAAATGGTCCTCGGGCGCGCCGCCGTGGACTAGCACGTCCGCTATCGTATCGTGCAGTAGCGTCCCTTCGTTCGCATAGCTGGTGCTGGTCTGCGGTGGCATCTTGTCCACCAGCGCCACGCTGCCGGGGCAGGCCATGACGCGCTTGGCGGTCGAGCCACCCACAATCTGACTGTGCTGCATTGTAATATCCTGTCCTGTCTTTGATTGATCAGATTACGCGCCAAAAATCGTATTGCTGAGATTTCTCCATCCGCAGCAGCCGCTCAACTGTGAGCCGCTTGGCATGGCGCAGCAGGCCAGCCACTTCCAGCATGGCGCCCACGCCTTCCTTGGCCAAACTGTCAGCCACCAGGATCGCGTCGTCGCACTCGCCTTCAAGCCGGGTCAGGTCGTCGATCATCTCGGCGTCGCGCTCCCGTTCGCGCTCGCGTTCGGCGCGGGTCAGGGTGTCGCCGTCGGTAATTATCGTCGGGTGGCCGCTCATACGCTCACTCCAATAATCAACAGGCCCATGGCCACGATGAAGGTTAAGAACGCGACAAAGTCTAGTACGGTAGCAATCCAATTACGCACGGTGGTGCTCCTCGGCGTCGTGGGCGGCTTCGAGGGCGTCGTGGGCGGCGTTGTAGGCGTCGTGGGCGGCGTTGTAGGCGTCGCGGGCGGCGTTGTAGTCGGCGTAGGCGGCGTCGGCGGCGTCGGCGGCGTCGGCGGCGGCGTTGTAGGCGTCGCGGGCGGCGTTGTAGGCGTCGCGGGCGGCGTCAAGGGCGGCGCCGCGGGCGGCGGTGTAGGCGTCGCGGGCGGCGGTGTAGGCGTCGCGGGCGGCGGCGTTGTAGGCGTCGCGGGCGGCGCTGTAGGCGTCGCTGGCGGCGTCGCTGGCGGCGTTGGCGGCGTCGAGGGCGGCGGCGGCGTCGCGGGTGGTGGTGATCATTTTCGTTCCCTTAGTTGATTGTGCCGCGCGGCGGGATTGCCGCGCGGCTGTAGTTGGTTAAGCGTCGCGGGCGGCGTCGAGGGCGTCGTAGGCGGCGTCGCGGGCGTCGCGGGCGGTGTTATAGGCGTCGAGGGCGGAGGTGTAGGCGGCGGCGTCGCGTGCGGCGTCGAGGGCGTCGAGGGCGGCGACGAGGGCGTCGTAGGTGTTGGCGATCATTTTAGTTTCCTTTAGTGTTTGATTGGTTGATGCAGCACCGTATCAGGGCCGGCGCGCGTCTGCAATACTTTTTTTTGCAGACGCGCGCCGATAGTTGATTAGGAGGCGATAAAAGCGTCGCGGTCGAACGCGCTTGCGCCCTTTTCGCGCATTGGCATTAAGACGCCGCAACAGTCATTGCGCTGGCCCTTTCCATCCTCGCTGGCGAAAGTTACCAGGGCCGGGTCTTCGCCGTTCTGGTGCAGCTTGAATAGGCTTGCGGCGTCTTTCTTGCCGTCGCGCAATGCCTTCGCCATATCGCCTAGCTTGCCGATATAGAGCGGGTTGAAATGCGCGGCGGCTAGCGCATCTGGCGCGAAGGGGATAATCCGCGCCCAGTCTGGAAAGGATCCGTCAACCGGCGCGAAGTGGATCCGGGCATTGCCATAGAGGATCCACCACAAGCCTTGCGCGTCGCGCTCGATCACATAGCAAAGTCCCTTAGAACGACCGGCGGCTTTGCCAGCTTGCAGGATTGCATCGCTTGGCACAATAACGCCGGGGAGCGCGTCGTTTGGATAGGTCGGCTTCACGTCGGCCAGCTTGTAAGCGTCATTGCAGCGCGCGGCGAAAGCCATATGCCCGTTAGTCGCGGCGATGAAACCGCGCGCGTCAATGAACACGCCTTTGAGATAGTAGCGCGTTTCCTCTTTCGAAACGGCGCACATTGCGGCGTCAATGAAACCGGCGGGGATTGAGATTTGGATTGTGTCAGTCATAGGGAATTGTCCTTTAGTTGATTGTGTGCCGCGCGGCGGGATTGCCGCGCGGCGGTAGTGAATCAGGCGTTGCGGGCGGCGTCGAGGGAGGCGCTGGATGTGGTGATCATTTTAGTTTCCTTTCAGGATATCGGCGCATTCCAGCAGCCGGACTAGTTCGCGCGCCCATTGCGCAGCTTCGGCATCTTTGCCACACGATTTGTAAGCAATGGCTTTAGCCACTGCGCGGCTCACTTCGCTACGGTCGATCATTTTAGTTTCCCTTAGTTGATTGTGCCGCGCGGCGGGATTGCCGCGCGGCGGTAGTGGATCAGGCGTCGCGGGCGGCGTCGAGGGCGGCTGCGCGGGCGGCGTCGGCGGCGTCGGGGGCGG
>Ga0181355_1000844_pt1 | contig 13365 bp, 12 predicted proteins | sample Fa13VDMM15DN_FD_130099 | JGI IMG/M metagenome (GOLD analysis project Ga0181355, IMG submission 130099) | Freshwater viral communities from Lake Michigan, USA - Fa13.VD.MM15.D.N | ecosystem: Environmental > Aquatic > Freshwater > Lake | place: USA: Michigan | collected 2013-09-23 | reverse complement strand
ATCGGGACCCTCTGATAGTCGGTTTACTCCAGGGAAACCACCCTATAATAAAACATGAAAACTCAACGTCCCATGGCACCACGCTTTACGGAACTCGGATATCCGGTTGTGAATGATAATCTTCACGGCCGGATTTTTGGCGAGGAGCGTCCAACTGAAATGACTCGGCTTGCAAAGCAAAAGGCTGAGAACCTTCTGAAAGAGTTTGACGTTCTCACACCAGTTGATTACCCTGCCAACCTCTACGACGGCCCGCTCCCTTTGCCTGAACTGAAAGGCAATATGTTGCAGGATCACTTTGAAACAATTGCGCAAGAGCAAATTGGAACCTACAAGGAGCTAGCCGATGAGTTTGCACAAGCGAAGCTACCGCCCCTCCCCCCGAGGGAGAAGCTTGTCTTTAAGCCCGGTTGGACTCGATATACAAAAGTCGGTTCGCGCTGGCGCACGGAAGCTGTCCCGTACCCGCTCGAAAAGGCTTTTACGTTTGACACTGAGACTTTTGTTCATGGTGGCGCATTTCCAATTATTGGTACTGCGTTATCGTCGAAAGCGGCTTATATTTGGTTGGCTAGCGAGCTTGTTGATCCGACTTTGCCGGAAGCTGAATGGGATCAGTATGAATTAATCCCAGTCGGTGAGGGCCGGTTCATTGCTGGTCACAACATTTCCTATGATCGCGTACGCGCCCAGGAGAGTTATTCTCTGGATCGCACAAAGCCCGAGAACTTCTACTTTGACACCCTATCTGCACACATTGGTGTGTCTGGGCTTGCCTCTGGTCAGCGTTGGCTGTATGTCCTGGCTGGTAAGGATCCCGAGGATTTAACTGCGGATGAGAAGCGCAAGCTAAGGTACGCACCGAAGTGGCTTGACGAGGGTTCGACAAACTCTCTGGTGGCAACCTACAACTTCCACGTTTATGAAGTGCGCAAGTACTTTGGTGACAATGTTCAACCACTGGGCGCGGGTGACAAGGCAGTTCGTGACATCTTCGTCAAGGCAACGCACCTGAGTCAGATTCGGCAGATGCTGACTGACGCTGTTGACTATGCTGTTAAAGACGCTTTCTACACTGCCGAACTCTTCCAAGCCATCTGGCCGAAGTACCTTGACGCGACCCCGAGCTTAGTTGCCCTGTGCGGCCACTACCATCTGAACGGGTCTATCGTTCCCTTGGTTGAGAACTGGGAGGAGTGGATTCAAGGTGTTGAGCAGGTGTTCAACGAACACAACGAGGAAATGACCAAGCTGTGTCAAGACTTGGTGTGGGCCTACTACGACGACTGGCGTGACCTGTATTTTGCTGAGCCAGGTATGGCTGAGCGTTGGGTGGCCAAGGACCCGTGGCTCTCACAGCTTGACTGGGAGGTTAAGAGTGTGAAAGGTAAATACGGCCATATACCAAACTGGATGCGGCCTTTCATCAAAGATCCGGATGAGAAAATCGGGGTGAAGTCAAACTTGTCTCACCTTCTCCTGAAACTAACTTGGGAGGGAACCCCCATGATCTTCACCAAGGACATGGGTTGGTGCTTCCACAACGAGGAAGGTACCCTTACTAAAATCCCTCACCCAAAAGGTGCTGGTGCCAATGTCGGAGGCGTCCTAAGTAAAGACTTTGTCGATGACATGAAAGTTGGGCGTTTGAACTCAGACCTTCCGGAAGCCAAGCGTGCTTTGGAAATTGCAAACGCAGTGAGTTACTGGACTTCTGTCCGGAAGCGTGTAATGGACCGGATTTTCCTCCGCGCCAGCAACCCTCACGGTGAGGACGCCTTGGTGACTGTACCTGAGATTCTGTGCCACGGTACTGTAACCCGACGCACCGTGGAATCCCTGATGGTTACCATGTGCTCCACTAAGAACTGGCGCATTGGCACTGAGTTGAAATCACGAGTTCAAGCCCCCGACGGTTGGAAGATCGTTGGCGCTGACTTTGACGGTCAGGAAATGCAGATTGCTGCTATCTATTCGGATAAATGGGAGGGCGGCTATGTGGGTTGCTCCCCGTTTGGTTACAATGTGCTATCTGGAAGTAAGGAAGCGGGCACGGACCCGCACTCCGCGCTCGCGAAACTCGCGGGCGTAGATCGTGATACAGCCAAGATTGCGGGTTTCGCTGTGTTGTACGGCGCTGGTGTTCGTGCGGTTCAAACTTACATCCGCCGCAAGTACCCTGACAAGTCTCCCACCGAAGTCAAGAACTTCGCCTACCGCATTCTTGAAGGAAAGAAAGGTAAGCAACGCAACGGTGTCTATGAAGGTGGCTCTGACTCCGGATGTTTCAACTTCATGGAACAGATTGCGATGCGGTCCCGTGTTCCGACACTACCCTGTCTAGGTACTAAAATCTCCACTGCTATGCGACCTGCTGCTGTGGGTGACGACTTTAAGACTGGCCGAGTCAACTGGACAATCCAATCTTCTGGTGCTGAGATTCTCTCGATCATGCTTACTTCTGTGCACTGGCTGGCTGAGGAATACAAAATCCCTTGCCGGTTTGTGCTTAGTATCCATGACGAGATCTGGTTCATGACACCTGACCGGTACGCAAAGCAGTTCGCTGTGCTGTTCCAGATTGCTCACATGTACACTTGGTCACTGTTCCACTCCCGTTTGGGAATCCCTGACCTTCCCTTGTCCCGTGCTTATTTCTCCTCTGTCGCAATCGACAACCGTCTGCGCAAGAGCCCAACAGAAAAAACCGTGACCCTCTCCAACCCCGGCGGTCAAACTGAACCGTCTGGCGAGGAATACTCGATGCAAGAACTTTCTGAGATCGGGGCTATCGACAAACTCAAAACCCGCTACGAAGCCATCCAAAAAGGTATTATCTAATGAATCGCAAAGCTAAAAAGGCCCGGAAGTCTCGGGTGGAAAATGTCGGAGTTGTTCTCTTCCACGGGTTCCAAGATACTTACTACTTGACGGTACCTTACGACAAAAAGAATCGCGTCATTCCTTCCTCCGTGGAATGCGCTTACAACGCCAACTACTTCTCCCCAGAGGAGGCTGTCAACATGCTGAGGGCTCTCTGATGCCGTTTCCGTTGCCAAGAGACCCCGAATACCGTAAAGAGATAATCTGGGCGTGGATTGAGGACGTTTCCGACAGAATTGAAGAAGACGTTCCCGGTGCCGAAACCAGCTGGAAGATAGCTAACCAAATCTACCTCTCCCTGGACCCAGGGGAGGGGGACGCAGAAATCGAAAGTGCCCTGATCCTGGCACGGGTAAAACTCAATAACACCTCACATAAACCATGAGAACTATTTCAAACGATGGCGAAGCGCCCACACCTGTCGCTAAGAAAACTCCCAAAATGACACTCCAAACTTACTCAACCACTATTTCCGATGGACGTGAGATTGTCGTTCGTGAAATGACTGGCCGCGACCTAATCTTCATGGAGAAAGACTTAAGCAAGTCTGGCGATGTGGTAAAGGGCATGAAGATCATCGAGCGACTGATCGTTGGCGATGACAAAATCACCTACGAGGAGATTCTCGATCTCGGCGTTCGCGACTTCAAAAAACTCAGTGCTCTCGTGGCAGAAGCCAGCGGTGCTGACGACGAAGACCCAAACTAACAACAGAGGATGTAGAGGACTTTACGTACCTCGTAAAGGTGAATAAAGTCGTCTTCCACTTGCGTGAAATCTGTCCAAAAGACTTTTACTTGGCGCAAGTTGTTCGTCAACAAGAGAGAAGCGTCTTTGAGATCATTCAACGGCTCATTCTGAACGACGAAGTCCTCGAAACAGCTTCCATTCGTGAGGCAAGAGCGATGATTAACTGGGCAGTTGAAACCCTGGTTGACAAAAATGTACTCACAGTTGAAAATTGGCTTCAAGTTGCCTACAATCTTTGTAAGCAAAGATGGGACTCTTCAATTGACTGGCTTGAAACTCAGCCCATGAGTAAAATTCACACAATGATTCAAATTGTGCAACAGCACGTTGAAGAGCAAGAGAAAGAAGCTAAAAAAGCCGCCAGGAAGAGATGATTCGCTTTCACTTAAAAGGCAACGGGGCCATCCCCATGAACCTTAACTGGTGGAAACCTACTCAAAGAGAGTGGGTTCCTATTTTAATGGATGACCACCCCGCTTTCTGGAAACGTGGAGTAGACCCGACAACCCAGAAACCTTGGGCACGGCTAACTCCTGTTTATGCGAAGTGGAAGCAACAACACTTTCCGGGCGAGCAAATCTTGCGAAGAACGGGGGCGATGCTCGACGCCTCCTACATTTACACAAAAGGTGACGAGTTTCTCGTCAAAACTACACCTTACGGAGCCTACAACCAGTTCGGCACGTCAAAAATGGCTGCACGACCTTGGATGGGAGTTCCCGACATTTCACTCAAGCAAATTGTTCCGATTGCTTGGAAAAACATTCTTTCACGTAAACGCTAACCATGACTACACGCAAACGCGCACGTACTACCACCGGTGCCCTTAATCCCGACGATAAGTCCACCCCAGAGGTGAACGAGGCTTGGGATGAGGCTCCTACCGCTGAGGTTGAGACTCCCGAAACCAGTGACCACGCTGAGGAAGCAGAGGCTCCTGCCGAAGAGGCTGCCGCTCCCATAGAGGAAGTAGTTGCCAAAGTCGTAGATGACAAGGCCCCAGTGGTAACCGAACTGCAGAAAGACGTAGAAAACAGTACCCTAAGGGCTCCTCAAGATCCTGCCGACATCCAGGCTAAGATCAAGAGTAAGCTTGCTTCCCGCTCGGAAGAGGAAATGTTCAACCCGGCTGCCACCGTAGCCGCTTCAAAAGGTCAAATCAAAGCCGTTGCTGAACAAAACGGTTTTGAACTCACTCGCGGTCGTGAGATCGGTGCTCGCCTCCTCGCTCGTCGCGCTGCTAACCAGAGATGACAGTTTCAGTACCTTTCCAGCAACAGACAACGTGGCGCAAGCTCGGGTACATGTATTTTACAGACTCCCTGAGCTATCGGGAGGTACTTGAACAAAATCCACAGTGGACGGTAACTGAGCTCCCCCCTGTGGGGGCTCAGCTTCGCATTCGTGGAACTTCGGACAGCACTGGTGGTCTCGTACAAGGGGATTTCTTGTTCGGTCCAGCCGCGAATGGTTTGAACATCGACATCTACCCCTATGAGACCGAAGAGTCTTATGTTAAAGCACTGGTAAAGTACAGCCCAAGTGCCGTGGCTAATCGCGAGAAAATAAACGGTTACGCTATGGACAGCGAAGTAACTACCGTGGGCGGGTAAAAGCAAATTACGGATACCCGTCGTATGAGCAGCTCTGCGGAGACCACGTAGGAGACATCCTGGCCTACACTGCTCTGCGAGAAAACAGGAACACTTCGTAATAAAATGGCCACTTTTTCCTTAGGGACTTCCGGAATTACTCCAGGAGCTCCCGGTGTATACATCAATGAGCGTGCCGGCCTCGTCGCCCCCGCTAACCTTGCCAGCTTTAGCACCGTCTATATGCTGGTTGAGACAGACGAAAATGTCTCTACAACTGTCTTCCCCTTCAACACCCCTGTCGCCATCACTTCGCTGGCTGACTACCGGGTTCTCAACCAGGGCAAGATCCCTACCGCTCGCATTCCAGCTCTGAGCTATCAATGCGTTGAAGAGTTTTTCAACAATGCTCAAGTTGGTGACCTGCGCGTAGTTCGCGTTGGTACTCCCAACCAGATTGTAGAAGTTGAGTTCTTCCCCTCCGGTAGCAAAGTAAATACCTCTGCCCTGCCTTCTGCATTGATGGCTGGTAACATTGTGTATGTTCAAATGATCATCAACGGGCTCAAGCTCGTTGCTGGCGATGGTTCTACCGGTTACACCGCAGATGGCGAGTGGCTGGGTGTTCCTGTTGTAATCCCTGTTAACTATGTTGCAGGCGATGAAGTTAATAACCGTAAAATCTCAGCTGCTATTGCTTTGGCTGTTGCCGAAGCTATTGACACTAACCCTGCCGTTAGTGCCTCCGTGTACGTTCGTGATTACGGTTTGGTCAATGACCTCGACCCTACCAACAACTCTCAGAACTCCTACGTAACCTTCGCGGGTACCGCTTTCGACGCCAACGTTTCTGTTGTTACCGAAGTGTTCCCTGTGGGCGCCAACTTCGTGTTCATGCAGAACACCTACGATATCCAGAATATCGTGGGTCAGCAGAGCAACATCGATCGCGTTCCCCAAGATTACACTCAGTGCATCAACTCGGCTTTCGACGGTCAGCAAGATCAGGGCTACCTGATTACCCCTACCGCCTACGCTCAGTTTGACGCTCTCGGCCGTGCCGCTGTTGGCGCTGCCGCTGCCGCTCATTGCGCAAGCAACAACTATAAGTGGATGGCTCTGGCCGATCCCGGTCCTTTCCTCATCACTGATGTCAATAAGTACCAGGAATTCACCCCTCATCAACCTGCTGCCGACCTAGTCGAAGGCATGCAGTACCTCGTAGATAACGCTATCTACAAGTGGATCGGTGCCGACCGTAACTACGATCGTCTGGCCTATCAGTCGATTGTCCTTGGAGGCAGTGCTCAAACTGCTGTGGCTGAGTCTGCCAACACAGTTGGTGCTGACGTTCAAGTTGGCATCCTGGACACCGGTTCTTACGACTCCGCAACCATCGCTGACTCTCAGTGGGGTGTGTTCCAGATTTCCGGTTCAAACTTCTGGCCGGTAACTCTGCCGATTCAGAAAGTTGTCCTCTCTGGTGCTGATTCACCTATAAACCCTCTGTACCCCTATAACGGCACAGAACTGTATGTGGTTGCCCCTGCTTACGAGCCCAATGTGGACGCAAGCGGGACCTATCCCCAGAACTTCTTCTACTTGGCCCCTAACGCCAGTACTGCTACAAATATCTATAACCAGGTAACCCTAGCTGGCGGTACATTAGCTATTTCTAATGCCTCCATCTTGCCAACCGGTGCTATCGCTGCTCTTAGTGCAGGCGACAGCTTCACCGTTTCCTACGCTGATCCTTACTGGAACTTCCCCGTAGACATTAACGGTCAAACCTCCAACCTGATTCAGAATATCACCAACGAAACGGTTGGCGTGAATACCTTGCACCTGCCAGGTACTCTTCAAGATCCTACCGAAACCTATCGTCTTGGTTTCGTTAGCCGCACCATTTACAATCCGTCTGTTGCCATTGGTGGTGTTTCCCCCTATGGAAATGCCGGTCCTATCGCAACCTTCTTCAACCTGGTTGGTGGTGGTAGCTATGTTGCTGGTACTTATCTGGCCGTTGCCCTCAATGGTGGTAATGGTACGCTCGCTACTGCTGACATCGTTGTTGATGCTAGCGGTTCCGTAATCAGCGCTAACCTGGTCAATCCCGGTTCCGGCTACTACGTAGGTGACGTTCTGAGTGCTGCTAACACAGCTCTTGGTGGTGCTGGTGGTGGTTTCACTGTCCAAGTTGCGACCGTCTCTGGACAAGTTGTCAATAAGTACTCTGGTGCGCTCAAGTTCAACATCATCGGTCACGGTTTGACCAGTGGTCAGAAGATCTACTTCACGCAGCCTATTACCGTAAGCGGTACGCAGATTGTAAAGCAGACTTCTAACATTGCCAGCAACCCTTACTGGGTGACAACTCTTGATGCGAATAACTTCGTCATCTCGAACTCGCTGACTAATTACACTTCATCTGGCTACATCAGGTTTATTAACGGCACCTACGCTCCCCTTCCTACCATCCTCTACACGGATATCCTGGTTGGTGGCACCACTGACGTAACACTTCAAAATGTTGGTCAGTTCCCTGTGATTCGTGCTCGTAAGTACGCTTTCGACTCCAGCTCGATCTTCAACCAAGCCTCCAGTTCTGCTGTTGCACCTGCCTTTGCTACTGGCGCTCCCGTTCAGAACATCTGGATTAACACCAGTGCCCGGGTACTTGGTAACTCGCTAATCTCCCCTTACGGTGAAGATTACGACACCGCTGGCTGGCTGCCTCAGCTGAGCCTGCCTAACCCTACAACAAACCCCGTTGCTAACGTGGCTAACGCTTATTGCGTTCCCACGGTAGATCAAGAGTTCCAGCCCGAAGCGTTCCTGGTTCCTGCCATCGCCCCTATTGCCAATAGTGGCTACAACGCTACCGCCACGGGTACCGTTGGACCTCTGGTTCTCGGTGCTGTTGCTGGTGTGGACATCACTGGTGGTGCCGGCTATGCTAACGGTACCTACACCGGTGTCTACCTCACAGGTGGCACGGGTCGTAACGCCATTGCAACAATCACCGTTGCTGGTAACACCGTTACCGCTGTTACAATCACCTCGGGTGGTTGGGGTTATACAGTTACTGACACTCTGAAAGCTCCTGATGCCATCCTTGGTGGTGGTGGTGGTTCTTTCGACATCAATGTTGCCGCCATCGTTGCTACAGCATCTTCCGGTGCAACCGTTGGTGTTCCCGTTGCTTATGGAACTGCCGCCGGTCTCGCCACAGGTAGCTCTTCCAACTCCCTGCAAGCAGCTCTGCTTGCCGGTGCTATCACTGGCGTTCAATTCGAGGTTCAAACTGCGGGTGGTTTTGCTCCCGACGGTACAACTCCTGTCTCTATTGGTGATTTCATTATCGCTACTTTCGACGGCAGCTCTTACAGCTGGACAGTTGTTCCCGCCCTCGACAACAACGGTGACTTGACAGCGGCCAACCTGGTCCAGTTCGAATCACAAGTCGAAATGACCTTCTCTTCCGAGGAGCTCCCTGCCGCCGCCCTGTGGCGCTTCGATGCCATCACCTCCATCGAAATCATTGACCTCGCCCTCCGTGGCGTTGGCAATGGTGGCACTCCTGAGGCTGTATTCATCGACTCCGGTGTTGACAACGTCAACCGCCTGCTCGAAGATAGCCAACGCTACTTCAACCCCTTCGGTTTCATCGCCTACTACGGGCCTTACATCGAGAACGGTGCTGGCGTGTGGATTCCACCTTCACCATATGTGACCGGTGTTGCTATCCGTCGTTATCGCTCTGAAGGTTACCAGTTCCCACCTGCCGGTATCAAGTACCAGCTTGCGGATGCTCTGGCAACTCAAATTCCGATCAACTCGGCTCAGCAAAACCTCCTCAATCCCAAGGGTTGCAACGCAATCCGCACCCTGCCTGGTTATCCCCAGACAGCCGTGTTCATCTGGGGCGGTCGTACTCGCGTGAACACAGCCGACGCTCAACAGAAACTGTACCAGTTCGTTAACACTCGTGTTATCATGAACGTGGTTTACGGCTCCCTGCGTCGCGCTTTCGACAGCCAAATCTTCAACGTGATTGACGGTTTTGGTATCGTGTTCAACCAGATCGTTCTGACTGGTCACAGTGTTCTTAACCAGCTGTACGTGAGGGGCGCTCTGTTCGGTGCGAAACCTTCGGACGCTTTCCAAGTGATTTGCGACCGTCGGATCAACAGCAACGAAGACCTGGAAAATGGTATCGTGAACGCCAAGGTGTTCGTGGTTCCCGTTCCTACTCTGGAGCGCATCCAAATCGACCTTATTCGCGTTGCGATCGGTGGCATGCAGACCGAACTCGACCTTCAAGGTCTGGGACAAGATAACTCCTGATGATCAAAGAGAGTCAAATGAACAGGGACCTAAACCTCAGTATCCCAGACTCTCTCCTTTTTTCGCTAGAGCGGAAAGCGTTAGAGCAGGGTGTCTCACTCGAGGCACTCTGCCTTTCACTTCTCTCAGGAGAAAACAACGAGGGAAGTCTGATCGACCCCAACTACTATCAATCGCTGGACCTTGTCGTCTTGCGCAAGGAAGTTCGCAAAGTAATCGAGAGTGTTCTCTCCCCTTCCGAAGTAAAAAAGAGAGTTAATGCTCTCGAATTTCAAATATCCCGCAGATATATCCGATGAGCGCCCCAGTTGTTCTCTCACCGTCACTTCGGGGCATCACTTATCCCCTTACAGTTGACAACGGTAACTTGGCCACAAGTACAGACTACGCCCTGATTACAGAACAAATCCGAAGCATTGTGGAAACACGTTACTTCGAGCGAGTCATGATCGCTGAATACGGCATTGGTGACTACGTACTGGAAATTCTTGACCCAGGCCAGATCAACTCGGCCATACAATACTCGATTGTACAAAATGTAGACGGTCTCTCTGAGCTCAGCGTGAGCGGAGACTGGAGAACAGGTGGTGATGACGGTATCTACATAGTATTCATTCAGTATGCGGTTGACGGTAAGCCTCAGCCCCCACTTTCCTTCACCCTGGCCAACTAACCGGGTAAAACTAACCAACTAAGGCACTGCGAGAAACGCTGGATGGCGCAACGATTTAAGACAGCACCAGTACCCTCTGGAGAGGTCGCACGTTACACGAGTGACCCTTATAATCTATCGTCCATTTACATGTTCGGTTCGTCCTCTCCCTTTACAGGGCAGGGGAACACCATCGTACGTCCGAACGATGACCTTCTGATTCAGAAAGGTGGTAACCGTGCTTTAGTCGTCTATCAACGGCTACTCTATGACGAGCAGGTTCAGTCAACTTTCCGAAAGTTGATGCAGGAAGTTACATCAAGGCCCTGGTACGTTCAACAATATTCAGATAAACCGGGAGATTTAGCAGTCCGGGACTTCGTTGCTGAAGTTCTGGAAGAGATGCCGCTTGACGACATCTACGTTGGTATGGCCGAGAGCCTGATCGCAGGTTTCTCCGTTGGAGAAATCATGTGGAAGAAGACAAAGCGCGGAGTTATACCTTTTGACATTCGCATGCGTGATCAACGCCGGTTCGTTTTCCAAGAAGACGAAGATGCACACACTGGCTTCACAATGCGTTGCCTAACTTTCAACCGCATGTTTGAGGGTGTTGAGTTACCCCAACGTAAATTTATTGTAAGTCGTTACTGGGTATCTCACAATGGTGACCCGTATGGTTCTGCTTTGGGTCGGATCCTTTACCCTCTTGTTAAGTTTAGGCGTCGTGCAATCGAATCATACGTCCTCTACGGCGACCGTTACGCGACGCCGACTGCTGTTGCTAAAGCACCCCTCTCAGCAAGTACTCGAGAACTGGATACGCTCTACGGTCACCTTTCCAATTTGAGTCAAGAAACGGCAATGATTTTGCCGGAAGGTTACGAACTGGAATTTGTTGTTCCCTCGGGCTCTCCCGAAGTTTTCAAAAACCTTATCGACTACATCGACAAAGAAATCTCCCTAGTTATTTGCGGTGAGAACGAAGCTGGGCAGGCCGAGGCAGGCTCCCGTGCGTCCTCTCAAGTGGCAAACACGGTGCGAGTGGTCCGAGCAAGCGAGTTGTCGGAGTCAATCTCCCACACACTTTCACAAACCCTAATTCGTTGGATCGTCGATCTTAACTTTGGCACCGACGTGGCTGCTCCTTTTCTGACTCGGGAGTTCCGCATCGAAGAATCCTCCATCACTGTTCCGGACCTTTCCCTTCTCATTCAATCCGGTTACACTCCTCGGAAAGAGTGGATTGAGCGCCACTTCCGTGTGGAACTTGAGGAAAAGGATGGTAAAGATGGTGAGCCAGAGAGTGATCAGACAACCTATGATCCAAAAGAAGATCAAGATTTGTTCGGGTCAATTTTTGGCGGACAAGAAGGTGACCAAGTCGGCAAACAAGCTGCTGCAGCTGATTTACAAGCTGCCGCAGACGAAACAGCAATGCCTGCGGGCGCAGACCCGGAAGAGTCCCAAGCTGACGCCACTGACGTAGATCCTGCTGCGGAACTTTCTCAAATTATCGATGATACCCCTGAGCCGGGGTCTCAAGGCCCCCTCGAGATGAGTCTTGAGGATTTACTCTCGGATGAGGACGAAGAAACAAAACCATTCGGAAATGATAAGATTACAGAGGATGAAGCTGTAGAGATGGATAAGTAGGGTAAAAAACCATTATGGGTCACTAATAAACACGGTGTTCACAAAACGCATACACGTCTTCAAAGCAGGTGATCAAACTTCTGCACAAGGGGTCCAACGGAGTTTCTCTCCGAAGGACCTAGATCAAGTTGTGCAAACTTATGATCCTACGATCCATGAGGCCCCCTTAGTTATTGGCCATGCGGGGGATAACGACAGTACTCCCGCCTATGGCTGGATTAAAGGTTTCGCCCGCCAAGGAGACAATCTCTACGCTGAAGTCGCTTTCACCGACACGGCAAAAGACCTGGTGAAGGATGGTCACTACCGAAAGGTGTCGATCTCGTTCTACTCACCGGACTCCACTATTAACCCACACAAGGGTAAATGGAGTGCTCGGCACCTTGCTCTGCTGGGGGCATCTCCCCCGGCCGTAAAAGGACTCGAACCTTTCTCCTTTGTCGAAGGGGAAGGCCTTTATGATTTTGCAGTCGCCTTGTCCCCTGCTGATATTTTTGATGATGATCTCGGCCCGACAATTTTGTCGGAAAAGAGCCCGCTTCAAATGTTGCAGGAAAAACTCATGGCGGTGCGTGAAGACGTATCGAGCGCAGTGAAAGATCTGCAGTCGAGTACACAAAACCAACAAACAAACCAACTTGAGGAAGTAGCTGGATCCTCGGTAACCACAGAGCCGGAAGCGGCTCAAATGGCCAACCCTGAATCCTCCCAGTACTCAGAAAACAAAAAACAAATGGGTCGTGAAGGCACTGAAATCGCTCAGCAAACGGCTGGCCTCGAAAATCAATTTCCGGAAGAGGAATTTATGGACCAAGGAAGTATCAGCCGGAAGCGTGCGAAAGGCGCCAACGGCCAAGTTATGCAAGTTGTAGAAAACGTCTACGACGAAGCTCACAAAGAATCGACCGATGAGCGCAAAGCCGCCGCTGATCGTGCCGCTGAGGCCAAGCGCCTCAGTAAAGAAGGCAAGTCAGGCGAGGCCAAAATGGCCAAACGTTTTGGTAAGGAAGAGGACGAACTCATCAAAGAAGCTAAGCATGGTGAGATGCCTCCCGCCCTCAAAAAGCGTGCCGCTCAAGTGAAAGCTCAAGGCCATTTTGCCGAGGATCATGCCGAGCTTGAGTATGACGAAGTGTCCTACAAGACCAACCCTTCCCCGGGCGTGGTTAAGTTCGGCAAGAAGTCTGAGGCCGACGATGACGACGACACCGGTCGCTATGAGACCGCTCGCTCTGCCGACAACGGTTATGTTGACCGTATGAAGACCGGCAAAGCTAACGCTAGCGCTCAAACTGGCCGCTTCAAAACCGCTAAGAGCAGCGAGCAGGACACCGATCGCATGCACACTGCCGAAAACGGTGAGCAAGATGCCGACCGTATGAATACCGCTGAAGCCGGTCCCGATGGCGACGGTTTCTCCCGTTGGGCTGGTCAAGAAGACGGTTACGACCAAGTCAGCAACATGGACCAGTATGACGCTGGCCT
>Ga0181355_1000841_pt1 | contig 13382 bp, 11 predicted proteins | sample Fa13VDMM15DN_FD_130099 | JGI IMG/M metagenome (GOLD analysis project Ga0181355, IMG submission 130099) | Freshwater viral communities from Lake Michigan, USA - Fa13.VD.MM15.D.N | ecosystem: Environmental > Aquatic > Freshwater > Lake | place: USA: Michigan | collected 2013-09-23 | reverse complement strand
GCTCCTTCACTCCGTTCTACTGTTCCTCCTGAGGAAGAGGAAGGTGAGTTAAGTTACTTTGCCAAGTTGGCACGTTCCTAATTAAAACCAACCCCACTGTAACAGGTGGGGTTTTTAGTTACCTTCCGTGTCTACCAAATGATGCAAATGTTCTATCTGGTATATTTGAATTGACCACGGTTGTGTTAGTTGAAGAAGCATTATTGGTAACATTACTGTTATTAGAAGAAGCAATAGAAGCTGTCATTGCATTTTGTTTTTGTGCTTCATTATCGGCCGATAGAACATTCATTGCTTGCCCAGTCTGAACCACGGGAGGCTTTGTTACCCAACCATCAGTTACTGGTCTTAATTTCCCTGGGCCATAGGCCTCATCAAAATTAGCTTTAACAGCTGGCTTAATATTAAAGTCTCTGTTAAACCTTTCTGCCATCTGAATACCCTGTGTAGTATTCAGGGCAGGTTTAACTTCTACTGCAGTATCTGCAGTAGCTACTGCAGCATTGCGTTTTAAATACTGCTCATCAAATATCTGTGTTAATCTATCCTGAGATAATCCTTTGTCCAATAATCCCTTTCCTGCTGCAGATATCTCCTCAGTGTCGTTACTGGTGGCTATCAGTTCTTCATATGCCTTGATATCCTTTCCGTATTTTTCATCCTCTTTTGTCTTTGCTCTGGCTGCAGCTCTATTATCAAGTTTCTTTTTCTTTTCTTCTTCTTTAAATTTGGCATCGGCCTCTTCCTTAGCTTTCTGAGCCTTTTTATCAGTGGCCGAATCTATCATCTCATCCGTATATCCTGCAGCCTTTAGATCCTTTCTCTGCTGCATTATTTCCTTTGCAGACTTTTTAGGATCACTTTGGTCTTGAACAAACTGATTGAGTTTATCAGCAGGTAAAAGTGCTCCAGTTTTAGGATTTAGCCCTGCCCACTGATAAACGGAGTCTGGAATTACATTAGAAAGAAGTTTACCTATGAAACTCTTTCCTGGATCTGGAAGAATCGAACGAACCATTTCCTTAAAGAATTCAGAAATGTTCTCTTTAACTGAATCTGGAACTAACATGGATAACAATCCACCCACAGGGAATATCAACGACATTATTGATGACATATCTCCTGAAAGTGCTCCTGAAAACACTCCAGAAATACCATCAGTCATCCAATTAAAAAACTCTCCAACGGCATCAAAGACTGTATCAATTACCATCTGAAAGTTATCTTTGAATGAGAAGTTCTTCAGGACATCTGCTACGTTTTCAAACCCTAGCCACCCTGCAACGTAACCCAATCCCTTCACCGGAATATCTACAAGGAAACCTACAAGACCATTTACAACTCCTACAATTGCTCCCTTGATACCTCCAAGGATTCCTTCTTCCTTGAATCCAGTCATAAATCCTCCAATACCGTCAATAATACCCATAACAATGGTAATTGGTAACGCGAGTTTTCCTAAAAGGTTTCCTACTACTTTACCCATTGAAGCAAATTTGCTTCCGAATTTTCCTACCTTACCAAAGAAATCAGCTACGGGCTTGAACATACCGTCTCCGGCAGTAAAGATTTTCTTGATTGGTTCAAAAATCTTTCCAATATTACCAAATAAATTTGTAACTGGTTTAAAAATACCACGAATAAAATCCATTACCTGGTCAAATTTCTTTACCAGATTTGGAGTTAACTTTGTAAAAACAACACGAAGTTGTCCACCTAGAGTAGAGAAGAAACTTCCTATAACAGCTGGAATAAAGGCTAAAGCACCTAATAACATAGGTATACTGTTCACCAAAAGTTTATCCAGCAGACCTCTAAAAAAGCCTTTCTTTCCTTCGGGTTTGTCATCGTCACCTCTTCCACCTGAAGGTGCAGGACGCATTTCTCCTGGTTTTAATTCTGCAAGTGCTTCAAGTAGAGCATCTTGATCCTGTTGGCGCGCCATGTCTCCGCCCATCCACCAATCAATGAATCTTCTATACTCCATTTTAATCTGATTTAATTCAGATAACTGCAGTAACATTATCTTTCTATCGGAACTCTTTCCACCTGCAGAAGATCCTCCCAAAATGGATATTTTTCCATTACCTCCGAAGAATAGTTTATTAAACGTTTTGAATAATGCTGTGGAAAGAAGAACCTTTCCCCATTTAATTTCCGAGAACGATTTAAGTGAATCAGCTATTTCCTTCAGAGGTGCTCCAAAATCCTCTGCGGCCCTTTTAAGAGACGAAGTATTTTTAGAAAAGGAAGAAAGAAAACTAAGAGTCTTTCCAAACACTTTTAACAGAAGAAGGTTCTTGATCAGAGAACCAAATTTAAGTTGTGAAAAAGCAACAAGTCCCGCCGATATATCCGTCAGTGGTTTAAATGATTCACCTATATCTGAAAGGTTCTTTATCTTTGGAATCGAGTTTAAAAACTTTAGTGCTGGTCCTATCAGTCGAATGCCAATTAGGTTCTTTAACAACTTACCCATTGATAATTCCGAAAAGGATTTAAGCCCTTCAGATATATCCTTGAGAGGACCTCCAAAGTTTTTTGCATTATTGGCAAATGACTTTGATATCTTGGTAGAAAATCCTTCCACCAAATCGCCCATTAAACTAGGTAGCTGTTTTAAATCTTCTAGATTTTTAAGAACATCACCTATTGATAATTGAGAAAAAGATTTAAGACCTTCGGATATATTAGTAAGTGGAGCACCGAAGTTTTCTGCACTATTGGCAAAGGTTTTTGATACTTTGGTAGAAAATCCTTCCACCAAATCACCCATTAAACTAGGTAAGGTTTTTAATTCCTCTACATTTTTAAGAACATCACCTATTGATAATTGAGAAAAAGATTTAAGACCGTCGGCTATGTTTGTTACCGAATTTCCAAATTGATATGAATTTGTATAAAAATCTTTGGGAACATCACCTGCAAAAGATTCAGTAAGAGTACTAACTATGCTCTTTACCTTACTGATACCCTTTATATTTTCTGCTAGCTTACTTACAGATACTTCCGAAAACGTTTTTAACCCTTTAGAAACATATTCTAAAGATCTACCAAAGGCGATAGAAGACTTGGCAAATTTTTCATCGAGGCCACCAGTTTTTAAGCCCTGGTTAAGGTTCTTAAATAGATCTGGTACCTTAGATATTTCCTTAACATTTTTAGTAATATTTTTGGAATCAATGTCCGAAAAGGAAGAAAGACCTTTGGCAATTCTATAAAGGTTTTCTGCAGCCGCAGAAGTATCCTTTGAACCCAACTCCTTGATATTTTCAGCAATACCTTTGACGGACGAAATCGTGTCATCGGTAGCGGAGGTGCCTGCGGGCTTGGGTTTAGAAGTTGCCATGTTTAGTCTTTTCTTTTCTTAAGTCTTTCGTTTTCCTCTGCAATGTGTTTCATTAACATACTAACATAAATCTCCCTCTCCCAAGGAATCATATTCTCTAATTCGGTAAGGCTATATTTGTGATGCTGCATCATCGAAAAGTTTAGAGAATAATGATTTGAAAGACTTTCATGCGAAAGGGATATTAGAAAAAATTATTGATACCTTCTAGTTTGACCTCTACATTTTTACCACACTTAGTGCATTTAAACTTAGCAGTGTATTCAATCTTAGGAGTTGATTGAATGAATTCGTTTATCTTCTCAACCTGTGTTCTATTGAGTGATTCAATGAATTCAATCAGTTCTTTTTCTGGAGTATCTTTGGCCTGATGGACTGTATCCTCATCGAAGATGGTTTCAATGGCCTTAATAAGGGCTTTGGTGACCATAGTGGAATCATCCGATTTACCTTCGGAAAGAGCAGCGATGTCGGCGACTGAAAGATGGCGAAGAGTCAGGCCAACCTTATCTGTAATGAAAACCTTTGAATCTAATTTTTCTGTTGGGTATACGACCTCTACCTTTTCAAGGTTCACCACAACACTGTTGTATTCTCCGCACTCTGGGCACTTGAGATTTACAGTAGCTGTTTCACCAACTGATTTAGATCTCAGTTTAAGGAAAATATATTCAAGGTCATATGGTGTAATCTTTTCAACCTCAACCTTACCGAAGGTGCAAGATTCAATTACATCTTTCATTGCATTAAAGATCTCTCTAGAATCTTTGGATTCATTTGCAATGAGAAGAATCTTTTCCTCTTTCACAAGGAAAGGACGATACTTAATAAGCTTCTTGGAAGAAGGAAGCTTGAGTTCAAACGTTGGTGTTTCGATTTTTGGTAGTGCCATAGATAATAATTTATATCAATCTTGTGATCGATCCAAGTTGGCCTTTAAGACCAAGTAGACCTGTTTTAAGACCGGAAGCGGATTCTATTTCTTCAAAGTTAAAACTAACCGAAATCTTTACAAAGTCATTATCATTTGTGTTAGACAGTTCAATTGAATTAACAGCTATAGGAAAAGCATTCAGTAGTGTGACACCAAATGTAGGAAGATTCTTACCATTTAATTGCTGAATAATTACTGTGGACTTGTAAGTGTTTGTGTAATTTAATCTATATGTAGTAGGATCTACTGCAAGAGACTGCCAGGCATCAAACATCTTTTTAAGCCTATAATCATTTGTTCCTATGAATGTCATGGTAACATCTTCAAAGGTATAACCAGTGGCAACCTTATTTGGTTTTCTAACAGTGGTTGAATCTATTGTTTCAATCTGTTTTCCTGGAATTGAACATGATTCACATAGAAGAGCAATGTCTCGAGGATCGTTGATCAAAGACTTAAGAGAGAAACCTCCAGATAACAGATTAGTAGCAATATCGGATATATTGATATTGAGCAGAGATTGATTTAGTGCTCTAGGTGGAGTGATGATAACTACAAAACGGTTGTTTCTGGCCAGACCGCCACCCGCTACGATTGTGCTTTTAAGATCATCAACCGTGGATGGGTTGATCAGATTAGTGATTGTGTTTAAAAGTCCCATTATGTTATGAGTTATTTATCATCATCCTGTGAGGATTTTGATACCTAATCCCTTGAGTGTTTTTTCAGTCCATATTTCAAATATCCATCCGCGGTCCTTACAGTATTCCTCTGCCGCTTCCCACTTAGAAGTATTCTTTACATAACCCATCACCTCTTTAATATATTTGGGAGATACTATTTTTTTCTTGGTAGGCGTAATGGTTTGTTTTTCCGGCTTGATTTCTATCAGATATGTCTTACCTGTATCGAAAATGATTTTAAGATCAACGAAATAACGGTGAAGCTTTCCATCCGTTTTACATCTGTATGGAACTACCACTTCCTCCGAACTCCATTTTTTGACCTGTGGGTTTTCATCTAGCCATTTAAAGGCCTGTCTTTCCCATAAGGATCTATAGAATACTTTGGACGGGTCTCCATCATATTTTAAATTATTTTGAACTCTATATCTTCCGGAATATGTCATAAGGATGTTATAAATAATTCTATTTATGCCTATTTCGTTACCTTCATTACCTACTTCTGGTTCCATTATCGCAGGAGCAAAGAAGGCTGTTTCTTCATTAAAGAGCAGCATCACAAACCAGATTAAGGATTTAGGTAGTGTTTATGGTAGCCATAAGGATCCCACTAAGGATCTTCCTGCCGATATGTTTTATCCAGATTATCTGAACGATGAAAAAGGAAAGTATCCTTGCATTCGATTCTCTACTGTCTCAGATCCAGAGGAAGGTAACAAGTTCTTTTCCATATATCTTCCATGTCCTACAGGTATTGCTTTTTCAGATGCTGGTACATATACCGATATCAATCTGGGTGTGATAGGTAATGCTCAGAATGATGTGGCTTCAAAGATATTATCGGGAGACTTTAAAGGCCTAGGAGATTCAGGCAAAGGAGCATTTGACCAGGTAACGAGTTTAACAGCTGCCGAAGCACTTGCAATTGCATCGGGGCAGATTGGAGAAGATGTTCAGGAAAAGGCACTCTTTGCTACCAAAAAGATTATGGCTCCCAATGCAAATGCGCAATTTACGGGGAATGAACCTAGAACATTTTCCTTTAACTTTACTGCCGTTGTACGAAGCAAGGAAGAAGCTCAAGCTATTTACAACATTCAACGACTCCTTAGAAGATATGTTTATGCAGGTGCTGATAAGGGAGCGGTGAACATCATCCTTTCATATCCACCTGTCTGGCAAATAGAGTTTCTCCTCGATGGTGTGGAAAATCCTCGCCTTCCTAAAATATACGGATGTTATCTAACATCACTAGGAACAACTTTTAATTCGGGTGGGCCAACATGGATGGCAGATGGTTCTCCACTTCAAACAGAAATATCGGTCTCATTTAAGGAAACCAGAACTCTCAATCGTCTTGACATTGATATGCTCGAACGTCGTTCCGGTTCGGGCCCAGGATCTTCAACTCGCGTTTTACTTTAACCTATGTCTTTTTTTAATCAATTCCCTGTCAGAACATATGATGCCGATAAAGACGGTATTCAGGATACCGTAACCGACATTTTTAGATATGTTGATGTGGATGATAATCGCATCGATAGTATCTCATCATATATTTTCTACGAGATTGAAGATGGAGAAAGACCCGATATTGTTTCTCAGAAACTATATGGCACACCAGATTATTACTGGACTTTCTTTGTGATCAATGACAGTCTTAAACATGGCTTGGAAGATTGGCCAATGAGCACACAAGAGTTTAATGATGCTATGGAGGAGAACTTTTCTCAGTTTTCTTCGGTTCAACTCAGAATGAATACTCAGGAAAATCAACCAGTTGAATTCTTTGATGATATTGATTTACAGGGTAATGTTTCAAATGAAAATAAGTATGCCAAGCAGATTATTTTTCCTTCTAAAATCTTACAGAGTCTTAATCCCAATGTTTTTATTCCGCCTTCGGATGCTCGGGCAAAAGATTCACTCACAAATACTTATAACGCTTCAAGTAACACCAATGGTATTGGTGACACCACCTCAGTAATAGCAAGTGCTTATTATGCAGGAGATGCCGGAGCCGCTTTGTCTGCCGATAAGAGTAATCAGTTGGCAGGAATCGTTTTGGATTCCAAAGTGTTTATTAAAAACAATAATACAGATGAAGTTGCTAAAATACTAAACTATGATGTAAACTCATCATCGGTTGTGTTTTTAAGAGATACGATTTCCAAAGTTGATATTGATACGAGTGGTTCGGGATATCTGATACCTCCCAAGGTTGTAGTTGCTCCTTCTTCCACGGGAGAAACCGCCACCGCTCTATGCTCACTTGGAACGAATGGTAAAATAGATATAGTTGAAGTCACAGCCGTTGGTGGAGGATATAAAACAGTCCCTCCCGTTGTGACATTGGATGAAGGACCAACATCTCCTGCAATCATTCAGCCAATAGTAAATATCCTTGGAATTATTACTCAGTTAAACATCGTTGATCATGGTAAAGGGTATTGCAAAAAGCCTATTCTTTCAATTTTGAATCCTAATAGCACAGACGAGTTTAATGCTAAATTGTTATTACCTCCCTTTGATTTAAACCTGACTGATGGTTCAATAAGTAATTGGGATGCTGGAGATAGTCAGGTTGAATATTCATATGATGTGACCGCTAAGTTTTTTGGAAAGAAGGTTTCTGCTACAATAGACAGACCACAGAATGTTTATACTTTTAATTACCCTGTAGGTGCCCCTGACTCTGCAGGAATAGACTCTAATAGCAAAATATATCAGGTGTCTCCGGATTATTATGCAACTTATAATTTTACGACTAATCAGGTTTCCCGTTTTTATATACAATGGAACAATGAAACATCAGTATGGAACATTATTGATCCCATTTTTGGGTCAATATTTTATGGGCAGGCGGTGGAGGGTTTCGGCACTAAAGGAGATTCTCTACAATCAATTGTATGGTATTATGGATATAATAATACTGCTTATTGGAATCAAACCTCGAATCCAGATGATGATGGGTATCCATATGAACCACAAGACGATTTTGTCGCACCTGTTTCTTTTACATCATCACCTTGGCCAAAGGCATTGATTCCTAATTCAAACATACGTGTTATTTCTTTAAGCGAGGGTGGTTCGTTTGCTGGTTCTTCTGAAGCACTTACAGTTGTAACTGCTTATGTAAAGGCAGGATATACTCTGGTATCCCCTGGAACCTTTGGATTTAATATAATCAATCCCCAAGAAACCATCTATGAAGATATAGGCACTGAGGATCTACTGAACATGTTCAGTGTTGGTTCATTCCTTTATACACCTTCAAAGACCTTTCCTATTGTTGGAAGAGGAGAAATTAGTCCCAACGAACTTCGTCTCAGAATCATATCAAGTGATGTGACCACACTCGCCAAAGGTGTAAACATCTTATCGGACGATGATGAAGCAACATCTGATGACTCTGAAGATATTACGTCTGGTTTTCTTTCAGGAAAAATTGAGGACAACTACTTTGATCTATTTTATACTCAAAATGAACCGATAGTATATCTGGCTCCTGATAAGAGTAATCAAAGTTCTCTATCGGCTAGAATTGTAGATGAAGCATGGGTTCAGGACCTAAAAGCATTCTCTTTGGTGTATCAAGAGGAAACAGCAAAGCAGAAAGTAGAAAATTATAAAGCTGTGGATTTGGGAACTATTTCGTACAAGTCTCCAATTACGGGACTCTATACGGCTCGAAACATTGATCCTGCGGTAGGTGGTATTCCTGTCTTTATTAAACCGATGGTTCAGGGTTATGATGTTTATGGCGGAGGATTTGATGGAGGTGGTAATCGTCTTCCTGGGACAGGAAAATATCTAACAGAAGAAAGAGCTCTAAAGCATCCTGAAACAATAGAATATTTTGATACATGGAAAGTATCCATTAAATCCGATTTTTTAGTTAAAACAATTGAGACGAGAACCGCACCTGCTACACCCGTCTATACTATCTATGGCACCGGTAAAGAAAATACAAATACTAATTTTAAAATGAGGCATAGAGTGATTCCAAACAGTAATTTACCTACAATGGAACTGTTTTTGGAAGGAGACACTCAATTTAGAAATCTAAACTCTAATCAGTTTCCTTTACCCTCTGTAAAAGAATACTATAATAATCACGAGTTTTATTATGTAACGGATACCGAACACTTCTTTGATTTTAGTTATCCTACTCTTGGAGCTCTAGTAAATACCAATGGAACTATCAATTCAGCTATGGATAGTTTTTATTCTCATAGCATAACAAATATAGTTAGTAGATTAGGAGGTCAATTCGGCTTTGATGCATATGATGATGGCAAGGGAGAGATACAAATTTTTCCAGTTCCGAATACTCGTAACCAATTTTATGCTCAGTGGTTATTTTTTGAAAATCCTCCTGTTGAAACAGGGGAGGATACAGGAAATTTCCATACTATCTATTATTCTACTGGAGGTTATGGGTATACTACGAATTTCGGTGACGCCAAAATATATTACTCTACTATAGATTTAGATGGAAACGAAACTCTAGAAATTATAATTCCTGAAATATACCAGTTTTCTGTCACAAGAGTGTCATCACCTAATGTTACCTTGGAACGTCGGGCTAGTTTAAACCTAAAAATCTCTATAGGTCCAGAACCTGGTAATCTGCTTACAGGTCGTGAAACGGATACCATCGGAATGGTTAATTCAAAGGGAGACCTGAGTTCAAATACAGGTGTTAAAATAGATGGTCTTTTATCTAATATACCACCTGGCAGTTTAAATCCATTCCCTGCAGGAGGAGCCGATGGTAGAACTATACTTTACAATGGTAATGGTACTTATAAACCCTTCATGGATCTTCTTTCATATCTAGGAACAAGAACCTTTCTGCAATCAGGACAAGGAGGAACATATAACAACTATGACCCAGTTAAATTATTGAAATACGACCTCAATGACCAAACTGCTTTTATCTCCGTTCCTCTTTCCGGTAAACCTACAACTGAATATAGTATTCTGTTTTCTTTAAAAACTTATACATATTTAAATGAAGTTGTGGGAACTGAGGCATTATCAAGTCAGGATATTCAGATTGAATTTAAAACTGATTCCATCGGGCTTGCAGTTGGTAAATCAGTAAATGTTGTTCCACCTGACCCTGGTTTTATCCGCAGAGCCGAGTTTGTAAAGATTGTATCCGAAAGACCTCTTGGAATTACTTCAACATCAACATATGAAAATACATTTCTTAATTGGCTAAGAGAAACAAGACCAGCCTTATATCTCGATGCAATAAGATATTCCACTCGTGATAATACAATTAACTTTGCACTTTTAAATGATTATCTTTCCACAAAATTAGTTTTCTCCGTTGATAAAGCCAATTCAAAGGCAGGAGAATCTGTGTCTTACTATAAAGATAAAAACGGAAACATTATAGATCAAGCTCTACTTACAACTGCTCCTAATGCAGAAAGAGATTTAATTCAATACAAAAATCTGTCAGGTATTTCATCCTAATGATTAAAAAAATCGACTATCCATCTCCTCTGGTAGAAACATTACAACCGGAGGAAACATTAACTCAGGTCACAATCTATCAAGATGAACTAGAGAAAAATGATAAACGAAGAAAGATCAGAGTCATTCGTCCTGAAAGAATAAAGGACTTTGTTTCCAAGTATAGAACTCTTCTGAATGATGATCAGGGAAATTATACAGAATAATGCCTCTCAAATCGAAAAATGTCATACCGAATACGGTTTCGGTTCTTTCGCCTGAATCGTATGTCCTTGATTACATTCAGTTAATCAACCATATTTCTCTAGGTTCTGATCCCATTGATATACAGGGCATCGTGACCGAATTTTCGATCACGGAGAGTATCTATTCTCCCGGGCTTATCTTTACTTGTTCCATTAAGGATTCAGTTAACTTAATTGAAACATATAAACTCAATGGGCAGGAAGTGATTAGAGTTTCCATGCAGAGAAAGGAACCATCGGGTAACTATCAGTCTGTAAAGTTAGAGTTCTATGTTTCAGATTATCCTCTTTACTCTAAAGTTGATCAGCATACTCAGGTATACAAAATAACTGGCATTTCACCCCATGTTTTTATCTCTGATTTAAAAAATATATCGAGACCGATGAAGGGTAAAACCACTGCGGAAGAGATAAAGAAACTGGTGAATGAAGATCTAATGAGTTCGTTATCAATTAACGGTTCAGCTATATCTAAAGTAACAGGTGTGATTCCAAATCAAACTCCTATTTCAGCTATTTCATGGTTACTAGATAAAACATTTGATGACAAGTTTACTCCTTTCTTTTTCTATCAAGTTCTATCGGGGCAAATAGTTCTTCGCAGTTACCAAGACATGGTTTCTGATGAGGTATATGGAATCTATGATGATAAAAAATTAGTTATCTCGCAGGGTGGGCGCGAGGAATCTGCAGTGAATCGGTCATATCAAGAGAAGAAAAACAAAATCATAAAGATGGATTCTTCTTATAGTGTTTCTAAAATCTTTCCTGCCAAATCAGGAGCCTATGCTTCTGAGGGTGTTTTCATCGATATAGGTAAAAAAAATCTAACAAGTTTAAAGTATGCATACAAGAAGCCCGAACCAGGCACTTCTCTGAATGGTAATGAAACGGTAAAACTAGATTGGAACTATTCTATTTCACTAGATGAAACCAAATCATTAACTCAAACTACCGATGCGTATCAGGTATTCTTTAATACAAATTCTAGTTCACCACACAGTTATTCTCTTCTTGACAAAGGACCGCAGTATGGTAAGAGGATTTCTATCATTGAAAATATAGAATACATGACTCATGAATTATCTTTATATGGAGACTTCTCTCTATCATCAGGTTCAGTGATTGAGATACGAGTTGTGAAAGCAGGTGATCCACATGTCATTAGAAATTCCGAAAATGGTTCTTCTTCTTCCGATATTTACGATTCTGTTCTTTCGGGTAAATACCTAGTCACCGGTATCTCTCATATGTTCGGAGAGGACTATTATTGCCGAGTTCGTATCAAAAAGGATAGCCCATTGTTTTCACTTTCAAAATGAATTTTATTCCCGAAACCGTAACCTCTCCTCTCTTTCCACACAATGGATCCTTCTTTTGGTTTCATGGAGTCGTCGAAGATATTACCGATCCTCTTAAAAACGGAAGAGTGAAGGTAAGAGCAATTGGATACCACACTCAAAATAAAAAACAACTTCCTACTGCCGATCTTCCTTGGGCCGTTTCTTTAACACCTATCACATCGGGTTCAATTAAGGGAGTGGGTATTTCTGCTACCGGACTTAAAGTTGGTTCTTGGGTTCTTGGATTCTTTAGAGACGGTTCTTCTGCACAGGAGCCAGTGATTCTAGGATCCTTTCAGACATCTACGGATGGAGTCGATGATATACCCGTTGCTGCCAAAACAAATTATCCCTTTAGGTCTGTTATTCGTACCGAGAGTGGCCATGAGATTATTCTGGACGATAAAAGTGGCAGTGAAATTATAAAGATTCAGCATAAGAGTGGTTCAAGTATTACCTTTCAAACCAATGGTGATATTGACATTACGGCCGGTGGTAATGTCAATGTTAAGGCCGGTGTTAATGTCAAGGTTACTGGAACTCGAATTGATCTCAATTAACTTTTATAAATAAGCTAATGGCTGTTCCTGCTTTCAACATCTCGGATTTTAATGGTAAGGATACTAACTCTAGAGTTGCTTATAAGTCTCTGTATTCAGATTTGGATCTTAAGTTCCTTAAACATCCTGTTAAAAGAGATATAGTTCCTCTCATCGACATTGATGCAGTAAAGAATTCAGTAAAGAATCTCATACTTACAAATTTCTACGAAAGGCCTTTCAAACCGTTTTTGGGTTCGGACCTTTCAGCTCTACTGTTTGAAAATGCAACTGTATTCACTGCTCACAAACTAAGAACTCAAATAATGAGGGTGCTTGAGGAGTTTGAACCAAGAGTAATAGATATTGCAATTCAGATATTTGATAATGCGGATGCAAATGAATACAATATCACCATAGGTTTTACAATTATAGGAATAAATAGAACCGAAGAGATCAACCTATTCCTTAGAAGACTTAGATAATTTTATGGCACAAAAGCTAACAGTTACCGAATTAGATTACGATGCAATTCGTTCTAATATAAAAGCATACTTTACAAGAGAGGGTTCGGCCTTTAAGGACTGGGACTTTGAAGGTTCGGGCCTTGCAAATATTCTCGACGTTCTTGCTTACAATACTCATTATAATGCCATGTTGGCTCACATGACTTTGAATGAGGGCTTTATTGATACCGCTCAGATTAGAGAATCGGTTGTTTCTCATGCAAAGCTTTTGGGATATACTCCTAAATCCAAAAGAGCTTCTACTGCAGTGATTAACGCTTTCTTTTACGCTT
>Ga0181355_1000838_pt1 | contig 13407 bp, 5 predicted proteins | sample Fa13VDMM15DN_FD_130099 | JGI IMG/M metagenome (GOLD analysis project Ga0181355, IMG submission 130099) | Freshwater viral communities from Lake Michigan, USA - Fa13.VD.MM15.D.N | ecosystem: Environmental > Aquatic > Freshwater > Lake | place: USA: Michigan | collected 2013-09-23 | reverse complement strand
TAACCAAGAAATAAGCATTACCTTCATCATGATCATAATCCACTGTGCTGGCCAGTGCAGGTGTATTAAATGCATACACTTGAACATTGTTATTGTTGTACTTGGTGAATGTGCCATCGGCAAATAATACAAAGTAATCATTGAACCCTTCTCTTCTGATGATTGCTGTGGCAGAGGCCGGCATCTCCACAGTGTGCAATGTCTCAAAATTAAGATTTGCTATGTTCAAAGCGCTTCCAGCAAACATGAATATGGTGGGGGTGAGATAGTTTACATTGTACACCCCAAATCCATCATTGGAGTAGTTGCCAAGTAATTGATAAGCAAAAGGCCTGGTCCAGTCACTGTTATATGCATCAAAGATTACTGTGAAGTTGTTGCTGTCTTGAATTGCAGACAGATTGTTGGTAACAGCATAGCTGGTTTTATTGAAGGTGTATATGCCATTGTTTTCTAGATCTGCGCCATTCACATTTTTATATGTGTCCAGATCTTTTTGCACCAATTTTGCTGTCAATGACTTGAGAAAATTGTTACTAAATTCAGGCCCAATGTGTTGATAGGCATAATAAGTACCAGCTTCAAACATGACGCTGGATGGCACATCAAACACTGCAACATCACCTGCTCTTTGCTGCACTTCACTCAAAAAGCATTCAAACACAGAAGTGTATTCAATGGCATTGAATGTTGCAGATGTGAGAGCATTAATGTAAGAGGTTTTATCTGGATTATAATATCTGTCCACCCATCTGGGCTTCACTGTGGGATCAATGCTGCCAGAGAGCCATGCACACAAGAAGTCACCAGATGTTTCTTCAGCAGTATCACCAAAATAGCTGGTGGCTTTGTAATCTGCTTTTTTCTTGAACACTTTGTCTGATTTGAGTGGATGATCACCAGCAATGGCTCCTGCTTCTATGAGCCCAGAATCATTGATGTTTAATCTCTTGAATGGGTAAAAATTTTGTGGTATGTGAAAGTAAGTTACCTTGTCTTTCTTGAATGTGATGTTGGATGTGTAACTCTCATAGTTTGTAGTGACATTGTCATTGCCAAGTGTTTGATTGGAGCCAGTGAACAAGGATTTGTAGTCTCTCATGTTCACCCTCTCTTCATCAAAGAAAGGATTGTTTCTGGATTGATAGTTTTCTGGGGTGTTTGTATTTTTTAGGGAAAGAAGATTCACATTCAATGTGTTGCCTGAAATGGTAAAATATTCATTATTGACTAAGAAATTATCCTTGGTATCTGCATAACTCAAATCAGGGTTAACTGGTAGAGAATTATTTTTTAAATTCTTTTGGTATGCAACCCATGGGTCCACTAGCAGGGTGCTGTTGGGTGCTTCATTTCTTGCAACACATCTGAAGATGGAATTGTTGCCATATGCTTGAGTGCTGCCAGTGAGTGTGTCCACTAGTGTGATGGCAGCCAGATCAGGATTATAGGTGACATACTTGATGATGTCATTAATATTTTTCTGTAGCACAATGAATTCATTGCTTCTGTCGTAAATGTACAGGAAAATTTGAGGAGAATATATGCCCAGACCATCTGTGCCTGCATCTTTCACAAAACTCAAATTGCCTGTGTAATCAAGAGTCAAATATCTTTTAGCACCATTATTTTCATGGGCAATCTTGCATAGCACATCATTAAGAAACACAATTTCAACGAAGTATCTGTTGTCAATTTTATCATAAGTGCCAGAAACTGCCACATTGGCCACATTCACACCAATGTCAGGCTCTTGTACCACCCAAAATCTGGAAAGAGGTGTGATGAAGTTCAATGCATTGGCTGCAAGATATGTAGAAAACCCTTCATCTGGAAGTGGGTCCAGGGGTTCTATGGTAACATAATCATTCAATCCTGCTTTTTTACTCAGGTACAAATTGGAATAGTTGTTGGTTGCAGTATCATTTGCTTCTTTGAAAAGGTTTGCAAATGAGAAGTTTACAGTGTTTTCAGTGTATACAATGTTGCTGTCTATCTTGAGGTTTTTATCAAAAGAATAGTTAGCAGTTAAAGGTACAAAGCTTCCAGATAATAAGCCGAATACTTGCATTATAATTATTTAAAGAAAAAACTGCATTTTAACAGGATAACTTATGATGCAATGCAGAATGTTATGGCATCAAGGGTGAGATGCTTTGTATGCATCAAACTCTTGTTTGAGCTCTTGTATAGCCTTGATCAAAGGTGCCACAAGTTCACCGTAACCAATGGATTGCACATCTTTGCCACCTTGGATTGTATGGTCTTGGTAGCCACCAAAATCAATGCCCTTGTCATCTATCACTTGTTTGACTTCTTGAGCAATGAGCCCATGATGATAGCGAGTGCGTTTGTGTGTACCATCATGCACAAGATTATTAATATCATTTGCTTGTGTCCATTGTTCCAGCTGTAACTTATAATTTTCTTTTTCTTCTTCAGTTGCTTCACAAGATGGTGCTACCGGGGGAAGAGTCATGTAGCTATCACGAAGATCCCATTTATAATCCACAGGGCGCAAAGCCATGATGAAATCTAACCCCAGAGCAGTATCACGTACATCTGCTTTGTCTCTGATATCAGATCTAATTTGCAAAGCAGCATATGCATATGGGGTAGTGCCTACTCCACCCAATTGCACTTCATTGCTACCTGTGACTTGAGCTGCATACCCTAGACATGCAACATCTTTATAGTCATTCGCAGCAAGACCTGCATAAGAACCAACAAAAGTATTCCTAATACTACGGGTTACAAAACTACCAGCAAAAACACCTATGCCTACATTCCAATCCCCGCTCAATAAACTGGAGAAGCAGTTGTAACCAACTGCTGAATTATAAAGGCCTGTTAAAACACTTTGAAGAGAGCTTGCACCTATTGCAGTATTGTATGCTGCTATATTTCCCCCTGGGCCATGCCCAGTAGTATTGTTCATTGCATAGTAGCCAACAGCTGTATTTAATGAACCCTTGTGCACAAGGTTTGTGAGGGCATTTCTTCCAACTGCAGTATTGCCACCCTCCGCTGCAAAACCATTTGCTGATAATGCATATAGAGCTTGAAATCCTACAGCGGTATTCTCTTTTGATGTAACGTTGTTGTAGAGTGCATATGCACCTAAAGCTGCATTGGCATCACCTGTTATGTTGAATCTTAATGACCCAACACCAATAGCAACATTATTTTCTCCAAAAGTTGTAGCATTATCATATGCTTGGTAGCCAAGAACAGAATTATTATTGAAAGATGATCTTTTTCCTCTGCCTACAGGTACTCCATTAATGATAAAATCATAATTACCACCTGTAAGAAGACTGCCTGCAGTGTATCTTAATTCTTGATTGCCATCTTTGCTGTATCCAACCAGATAATCTGCATTACCTGCAAATGATGAAAGACCGAATTGTGTAAAATTCTTGTTTGCCATATATTATATTTATATTTGAATTATGTTATCTCCTGCAATAGTAACCAGTGTATCTCCACCAATTCCAACTATTGCACCGGTGCCAGCAGATGGTGTCACAGTGGGTGTTACAGTGGGTGTTATGGAAGGTGTGAGTGTTACAGTGGGTGTCACTGAAGGTGTTATGGAGGGTGTTACTGTGGGTGTTGGGGTTCTAGTAGGTGTTACAGTAGGTGTCTGAGAAACAGTGGGTGTCACTGTTATAGTAGGTGTGATGGATGGTGTGGGTGTAGGTGAAAGACCAATGGTAGGTGTCACAGAAGGTGTAATGGAAGGTGTCACGGTGGGTGTTGCAGTTGGAGTAATAGTAGGTGTGATGGAAGGTGTGGGTGTGGGACTGGGTGTGCATGCTACTGTTGCAAAAGATGGTATGGAAAGTTGTCCACCTGCTTGAGCCCATCCTGCAGTAGGAAATGTATTAGGAGTGACAGATGAGTTGGTATACAGAGACTCACTGCCACTCAGATCCCAAACAGGAGAGGCCAGATTGTCAAAATATATCACTGGCAATCCACCTGTGGATACATTGTAGAAATATTTGTCTGTGAGGCTGTATGTACCATTGGCGCTGACAGTACCAGCATCAGATACGCAAACAAAGGGTGGGAAACCTGCAGGTATGTTTGGTGTGAGAGTTGGTGTGGGGGTGGGTGTAAGTGTGGGTGTCCTGGTAGGTGTCACAGTGGGGGTCACAGTGGGTGTGGGAGTCCTGGTAGGCGTCACAGTATTAGTTGGAGTGACAGTGGGGGTAATGGTGGGTGTGGGTGTCCTGGTGGGTGTGATGGTATTAGTAGGTGTAATGGAAGGTGTCACAGTGGGTGTCACAGTCATGGTGGGTGTCACCGTAGGTGTCATGGTGGGTGTGGGTGAGGGAGTGGGTGGTATGAGAGCAGTTAGCAGCTTGAAGTTGGTAACATATTTGTCTGTACCTGCCTGCATCACAACCATGTTGTCGTACACATTGTTGCTCAAGCCCACTTTGTTGAGCAGGTTCACATCATCTATGTCATAAAAAGAAAGAGGCACAGAGCTCAAATTGATTTGAAATATGTGAAACACTGAATTGCCATCCACAACAGAAATCATAGTGGTGTAAGTGGTGATGCTGCTGTTCATGGGATAATAATCATGGGACACATTGGTGTATATGGGATTGCCTGGATCTGAACCAATGGTGTAACTGGCAATGTTCACTGTTCTGTAGTCCACAATGATGTCTTTCTCCACAGTTTGTGTGGTGCCTTCTCCAAAATCATACACAATCTTGATGGTGGTGTAAATGGAATTGTCCACTGCAGAAGGCACATAAGTTATGGTGTGAGGTCCTTTGAGAATGCCCAAATCTATGGTGGTGAATGTGTTCTGCACAGGATACCCCCAAGGAAAGAACAGAGCTCCATTGGCAGTGAATGGATACACAAATGTGCCAGTGGTGGCATTGAAAAAACTGCCATTGGCACTGTTGGGGTATGCAAAACTGGTGCCAAACACAGGATCCAAGAAGAAATAGTGATTCAGGTAATTGGGCACACCAGACATCTGCTGGGCAGTGGACAGTACTACATTTAGAGAATTCACTTTAATTATTTAAAGAAAAAACTGCATTTTAAACTGGGTTAGTTATCAAATTAAGCAGGTGTAAAATTGTATACATTTACAATTGAACCTGGCGCGTTAGAGTTATCTTCAGTCTTTACTATAATTTTATTTGTTGCAGAATTATATGCAAAAACACCTGGTGCAAGGTATGGTTGTGTGATCCAGCTGGCACCATCGTTGTTGGTGTAAAACATGCGGTAATCTGCAGCATTGAAGGTACCACCACTTACAATGTATATTCTATTGTTATAAACTGCTCCATAATATCCAAGCCCCGGATATGCAGCCCCTGTTGCTGTCCAATTTAAACCGCTATCAGTTGATTTGTATAATCTGTTCCCAGAGTTAGTGGCTGCACCATACCGGCTCCAAGTGTAAAGTGTTCCTGGTGTATTTGCAGCAAATAGCTTGTAGTTGTCCCCAGATCCAGTAGCATTGCTTTTGCGTAGAGTCCATGAAGAACCATTAGCTGATTCATATACATCTCTCATGCCAGACATTAATAGAAATTTATTAATTGCAGTATCAAAGCAAACAGGTCCATTTGTCACAGGTGATGTTAGTATGTTTTCTGTCCAATTTGTTCCATTAGCAGAAGTGAAACAGTATCTTGCTGCAACTCCCCCACCGTAGTAGTAGCTTGGAATATACAAATAAAGACCATTACCATAAGCCATGCCACCACCTTCCATGTCTTGAATAAAAGATCCAAACAAACTGTCATTTAACTTGCTATAGGACCAGTTTGTACCATCTGTGGAAGTATACAAATATGGGGTGCTGGTTTGCACTCCAGTGCCAGTACTTACAGATGCAAAAAATCTACTTCCAACAAAATACATTGCAGAAAAACTTTGATAATTATAATCAACACCAGGTATATTTGGCATGGCTACACCAGTGGACCAATTGGCACCATTGTCAGTAGAACTCCTGATGTATTTGTCTTGAAATCCTCCTAATAAAATATTATTTCCATACACCATGCTTCTGAAAGGGTAAGTGTTTGTGGCTGCTATAGGTGGTAAGTCGGGTTGTTGGGGCTGGAGTCCCGCGGGCGAGGGTGTAGGTGTTACAGTTGCAGTAGGTGTCACTGTTGGTGATGCTGTGGGTGTCACAGTGGGTGTGGGCGTGGGCGTGGCAGTTCTTGTGGGTGATACAGAAGGTGTTACTGTGGGTGTTACTGTGGGTGTAACTGTTTTGGTAGGTGTCACAGTGGGGGTGGGCGTGACAGTGGGTGTGGGTGAAACACCAGGTGTTTGTGTCACAGTAGGTGTCACAGTTGCAGTAGGTGTGATGGATGGTGTGGGTGTGTTAGTAGGTGTTTGCGTCGGAGTGAGTGTGACAGTAGGTGTGATGGATGGTGTGGGAGTCACTGTAGGTGTGATGGAAGGTGTGGGAGTCACTGTAGGTGTAGGAGCTGGTGATACTCCAATGATATCCAATGTATATGGCCAAGTATTGGAATCAAATGCGTATGTTTCTTGAGCATTTAACTGTGCAAGAGAATTGATCTTGTCTTGTGGTCTGAATTGCACAAAGTATTGACCATTTTCAGATACACCCACCACTCTGTTCATGTTTGTAAATGTGTTGGCAGATGTGAGCACATAATTGTGACTGGAATTGTTCTTGGATATTTGATATCTGCCAACAATGGCAAGATGTTGATCATATGGTATGCCTGGTGTTAGTGAAGGAGTGGGTGTGACAGTGGGTGTGGGTGTTTGTGTTTTAGTAGGGGTAACTGTGGGTGTCACAGTGGGGGTTGCAGTGGGTGTGGCAGTGGGTGAAGGTGGCGGTGGGCTAACAGAAGGTGTGACTGTTTTAGTAGGTGTAACAGAGGGTGTAGTTGTTGAAGTAGGAGTGGGCGTTGCTGTTTTTGTGGGTGTAAGGGTAGGTGTTGGTGTTTTTGTGGGTGTTATAGAAAGCGTGACTGTGGGGGTCACAGTGGGTGTAACTGTCATAGTGGGTGTTATCGACGGTGTAGGGGTAGGAGATGGGGAAGGGGCAATATCAGATAATGCCATAGTATAATCAACACCACCAACCACTTGTGACCAAACACCTGTGAGTGGTGTGAATACATTTCTATTGCTGTTGTTACCTAATCCCAATTGACCGTCATCATTTCTCCCTGTACCAAACCACTTGGTAGTACCTGCACTCAGTGCCATGGTTTGGTAACCACCACAAACCACCTGTGACCAAACACCTGTGAGTGGTGTGAATACATTTCTACTGCTGTTGTCACCTAATCCCAATTGTCCAGAGCTATTCGCCCCAGTGCCAAACCACTTGTTAGTATCAGCTGACAGTGCCATGGTGTGTGTTTGACCACAAACCACCTGTGACCAAACACCTGTTAATGGTGTAAATGCATTTCTATTGCTATTATCTCCAAGACCCAATTGACCACTAGAATTCCATCCTGTACCAAACCACTTGTTAGTATCAGCTGACAGTGCCATGGTGTGATTATAACCACAAATCATCTGTGACCAATTGCCAGTCAATGGAGTCAAAGTGTTTACCCCATATGGGGGGGTTGTAGATGTATAGCCTAATCCCAGTTGACCATAAAGATTGTATCCTGTGGCAAACCACTTGGTAGTACCAGCACTCATGGCCATGGTGTGATTGTTACCACAAGCTACTTGTGACCAATTGCCAGCTACTTGTGTGAATGTGTTGCAATCAACGTTGTTGTCCAATCCCAATTCACCTACACCATTGTCTCCAGTGGCAAACAATTTAGTAGTGCCTGCTGATAGTGCCATGGTATACCATGTACCAGTTATTATTTGACCCCAGTTACCAGTAAGCGGCTGCAGTGTATTTACATCTCTATTATTACCAATACCTAGTTGACCTCTCTCATTGTATCCTGTGCCAAACCACTTGCCAGTGTCTGCTGATAGTGCCATGGTATGAAGACCATTTTTACAAACCACCTGTGACCAAACACCTGTGAGTGGTGTGAATACATTTCTATTGCTGTTGTTACCTAATCCCAATTGCCCAGAGCTATTCCGCCCTGTACCGTATAATAAGCTCATACCCTTATGCCTCCTGTGTTAAAATGATGGTCATACATATAATTTATCATGATATGCTCCTATGTAAATCATTTACTTTTTGCTGATAAAATACAATGTCTTCTTTTAAGAGATCTACCAATTCATCTTGCCTATATGTACAAGTATTAGTTACTATATACTGTCCTATATCAGAGGTATCCAGATCCATATCTAAAAATTTACCTAATTTTTTAAATGATAACTCCAAATTATTTAATGTGTCTGCAATACCATAGAAATTATGATTGGTCATTTTTGAACATTTGAAAATATCATCAATTACTTTTAATTTTTGATTATTAAAAGTAAATGTAAATTTACCAATATTTTTTATAAAAAAATCTGTATATTCTTCTATACTATTAAATTGATCGATCCAGGTGCTAATGGCATAATTTGATTTTCTTTTTTGAGGTTGTTGTTTAATTTGTCGTGACCAAGCACGTGCTTGTCTATATGAAAGATAGAAGTTAGAAATAGGGTGCACCATAAAGGTGAACGAAAAATCAGATGCATCTTTAACTAATTTATTGTATGGAAATATTCCTCCCACTGAATTATTCACATTGGAAGGATATCGCATGTTATGTTTAACGCCATCAAAAGGTGTTGATAGTAGATCATAAGAATCTATTAATCCTTTCTCATACCCAATTTTTTCTTCTAAAGGACTATCAAACTCAAACATCATGTCAACATTACAATATCCATACTTTGCATCTAACACGTCAACAATACAAGATTTTGAAGTATAGCCAGACCCGCGGAGGCTGTGAACTTGAAGTTGTAAAATTATCATGATACATCTCCCAAGTATTGGCCTGTGCCACCTTGGTTGGCTGTGAAGCCATTGCGATTGATGCATTTGCCGGCTGCTCCACCTCCAGTAACACCATCTGGACCAGCTTGAGCAGATTGACCGTTTGCACCGAGATTGCCACCATATCCACCTTGTGAATACTGTCCACTGGTAGTACCATAGGCTGCTCCACCAGCTAATGCAGTTCCTGCATCACCGGGCTTATTTCTTTCTGAGTTTGCACCTGTACCAGAAGCTCCTCCTGCTCCTGCATTAATCCCTGCACCGCCGCCACCTGCAGAAGATGTAGCTTTATCACTCCCATTGTCGGGAATATTATTACCATAACCGCCGCCACCACCACCGCCACCTATGACTCCATTGTTGGTGATGATTAGATTATTATTTAAATTAATGGCAGGACCTCCACCGCTACCTGCGCTCCACGATCCACCTGCACCACCTGCACCTGCAATAACACCATTGGCAGGTGAATTAGTACCATCCGACACTGCAGGCACAATGAGCTTGATGGTGGATCCTACAGGCCATGTGCCAGTGTCCAATGCATATGACCCAGTTGATGAACTTCCAATGTTGCCTGCCACAGTGAATTCCACATTTCTTGCACCTGCAGGCACACCATAGATGGCCACATATGCATTGTATAGATTCACATCCAATGTGTTGGTATTAGCTGTACCAATTGTTACAAATTGTGTGGTGGGTGATGCAGTGGGTGTCACAGTGGGTGTAGGTGTCATGGTGGGTGTTCTTGTGGGTGATACAGTAGGTGTCACAGTGGGTGTCACAGATGCAGTGGGTGTCACAGTGGCAGTGGGTGTTCGAGTGGGTGAAATGGTCACAGAAGGCGTCACAGTGGGGGTAACAGAAGGTATAGGTGTTCTTGTAGGTGTTTGAGTGGGGGTAACCGTGGGTGTTTGGGTAGGTGTTCTGGTGGGTGTAGGTGTGTTGGTAGGTGTTTGTGTAGGAGTGAGTGTTGCCAGCACTTTGAGACGCAAGGAATAAGGCACTTTTCTGCTGGTGATCAGATATGCAGATCCAGGTTGCATCACAGTCAATGTATTTTCTCTTTGCAATGGATCATATTCATCATATTCCACAAGTGAAGAGTGATCTGTGCTGGTACCAATGACCTTGATGGTGTTGCTCAGATCTATGCTAGGCAAGTAATTCTCGTAATCAATATTTTGAATATACTGGGCATATTTGGTGATTTGCACATTGGCAAATAAAGGAGTAGCAGTTGGAGTAGGAGTGGGTGTGGGTGTCATAACACTAAATCTCCTGCTGTGAAGTAGTTGACATATGTATAATTTATGGGTGCTCGGTAATAGGTAAACACTTCATTTGCATAAATGGGGTCAAATAACACATTGGCCACAAGCTGTGCTCCAATGTACAGATTCATGGTGTCAGGTATTGTGAGAGCAGACAAGCCATTGTAACTCAGCACATCTTGACTGCCATCTGTGGTCAGGGTGACACCACTTAATCCAATGGGCCCAGGTCCTGCAATACCTGTGTTCACATTCAATCCTGGATCAGATGTACCCACATTATTCCAAAAGAAACCATTCACATTGAAGTTTTTGATCATCATTTTGGTTGCAGATGTCCCAGAGCTGAATGACAAGCATGGTTTCACATACCTGGGCAATGCTTTTGTCAGGTTATAATTGGCATATGTGTAAAACTTTTCTTGATCTGACTTCTTGTGCTGCACAATGACTTGTCTTCCCAAATTGGCAATGCGCACTCTGACTCTCTTGAATTCTGGTGCACCAGCAGTGATGTACTGATAAATGGTGAATGGTTCTTCAAATGCAGACAGTGCAGGTGTTCTGTACAGTGTTTGATATGCTTTGAAGAAAGCATCTCTGATGGTGATGGAGTTCGGCACACTTGCACTGTACCCCTGTGTGTTGAAGCCTTGCAAGCCAAAATTACCATTGATGTCAAATCCAATTCCCAAAATGCCACCAGAAAGACCTGCATAATTGATGAAAGCAGCTTGATTGAGTGCATTTGCACTGATGAATGTTGCATTGGTGTAGTTTAATCCAGGTCCAGGTGCTCCTCCTGTGGTCTGTGCAGTGTATCCCAAGAAAGATACACAGAACCCTTCACCAGCTTGTTGTTGATCACCATGGCAAGCATAATCAAATGTGACCACCACATCTTTGGTAGTGTCAAATCCACTGCTGGCATATATGATGGTGCTCACAGATTCAGGTGTGAGTATGTAATTACCAGAAGGGTAAATGGTCAAGGTAGTTGTTGCAGATCCTGTGAGGTTGACATCTGCTACCACAGCACTCACAGTGTAGGTGCCAGTGCTAATGGGCAACACCTGGGTATTGCCTTGCAAGTAGTAGGTATTGAACGTCAATCCACCATATGCAGCTGCATATGCAGTCACAGTTTGAACTGTGCCATTGTATATGTAATTGGGTGCAGGTGGATCAAATGATATTGCATTAGAAATATCTAATTTTTGCAATGCAACAGTTGTTTGTGCAGTTACTGGTACAAATATGGATGTGGAAGCAGAACTCAACAGCAGTGTCACTGTGCCAGAACCACTCAAAGCGGAAAGTGTATTTGTGGCCACCATGGCACCAGGGCCAGACAACACTGAAGCATACACAGGAATGTCATTGGTAGAGAAATAGTAAGCAGAAACACGTGTCACTGCAGTCTGTTGGTATCCCAATGTTGCAGGCACACTAATTATGTTAATTTCTGGTGTGGCTCTGGGCACAGAACCAGGTGGTTCATTTGGTGCGATGAATGCATTGTAAGGAGGGCTTACCAGCTTGGTGTATGCACTGTCAGTATATGCTGTTCTGCCTTGTGGGTTGCCAGTGTAAACAAAAGACAATCCAAAATCAGTAGGATCAGCACTCAATTGCAAGTACAGGCTGTCTATGGCTTTGGAACTCAATTGGCAATTTTGCACTTGCAGATCATATGTGGAAGATATGTTTTGATGCAGAGTGATGGCAGTTAGTGGGTTATTGCTACAATTCAAGTAGTTTATGTTTTGTATATTGGATAAATTGAGTGTAGACAATTGATTGTTATATAGATAGAGGTACTGAAATGAAGGAGAGTTTAAATTGATCTGAGATATTTGATTGCTATAAAGATATAGTGTTACATAATCTTGACTTTGTGCATTGAAATTTACACCTGTTAGCTGATTAGAATTTGCAACGCATTGCGACAAAACAGGGTGTGAATTGATTGTTAATTGTCTTAATTGATTGTTGTTCAGGTACAAAACATCCAAGTTGCTGCTGTTGCAGTCAACAAAAGAAGATAACATATTTGTATATGCATATACTGTTACAAGAGAATTGAAATTATTAATATCCAGACTTGTGATGGAATTGTTGTTGCAAATTAAGCTTGTCAAATTAGTGGCTTGTGGCAAGTTCACTTCATTGAGTTTGTTTTGTGTTACAGACAGGCTAACTAAATTTTTCGTGTTTATTTGTGGAGGGAGAGCAGTGAGACTTGCAAGACCAATTGAAACAACACTCAAGAAATTGGTGTTGGTCAGATCAATGGCAGATAAATTGTAGAGTTGGTTGCTAAGGGTAAGGCCACTTAAAGAAGGGTTATTGACAAGTGATATGGCAGATAATGAATACCTGTTGGCTGGTGAGCTAGAAAAGGTACCTGCAATTTGAACTGTATGGAGAGAGGGGTTATTGTCTAGATTGTATCTTGGCACTTTGGGGTTGGTAGAAGAATTAAAATATTTTAAACTGGGAGAATTGAAGGTCACTGTGGAACTTAAGTTGGCATTAACGGTTAAATTCACAGTTCGAAGAGAATTGTAGGTGAGGTTGGTGTTGAGTGCAGTTAATCCAGGATTGGATTGTATGTCAATGATTTGCATTGCACTCAGACTTTGTAAATTCAAGTCATAAGGTGTAGATGCAGATCCCATTGTGTAGAAACGGAGCCAATTTAGAGCAGAAAGTCCAGAAAAATCAAAAGAAGAAAGCTTTGGGATATTGCTGAGGTACAGTGTTTGCAAGTTTTGCAAATATGTCACATTCAAGCTGGTCAAGGCAGGCAGATTGGCAAAACTAAGCAAGTATACTTTGTTAAAATTATTAGGTGAAGACAGATTTATAGTTGTATCAGGATTTCCATCCAAGAACAGTGAGCTAGTTCCATAGGTAGGGTATATGACGTTGGTTAATTTTGAGCAGCCATTAAGATACAGATCTCCTAGGCCAGTCAAAGGTGTTAAATCCACTGAGGATAATTTTGAGCAGCCAGCAAGAGTTAAGTAGCTGTTGGGAAGACCGATGGGAGGTGCAGGATCATTGTCCAGATGCACGTCACTGAAGTTGATGCTTGTTAGAGATGGGCAAGATTGTATTTGAAGATTGTACAGCCTGGTTGAACTAGGTATTTCT
>Ga0181355_1000837_pt1 | contig 13409 bp, 15 predicted proteins | sample Fa13VDMM15DN_FD_130099 | JGI IMG/M metagenome (GOLD analysis project Ga0181355, IMG submission 130099) | Freshwater viral communities from Lake Michigan, USA - Fa13.VD.MM15.D.N | ecosystem: Environmental > Aquatic > Freshwater > Lake | place: USA: Michigan | collected 2013-09-23 | reverse complement strand
CGTGTTCTGCGAATTCGGTGGCGCATCACCGATTACGCGGTCGGTGCGCGCGTCGACGACTACTGGCTTTCCGTTGCGCATGATCGTCACCGGCTGCACGCCGACGCCACCGCCCGACCCTCGCGCCGCCGCAACAAGGGAGGGAAGTTGCCGCCGCAGTTCTCGATCGCGCTCCTTTTCCCCTTCCCGGCGCCGGATCTCATCGCGCCGCTGCTGTGCCCGCTCGGACGCGTCCACGACCCTGCCGTACTGCTGATCGTAGAACCTCGCGTCCTCGCCCGCGCGCTGGATCTCATCAGCACGCAGCGCGTCCGGGTCGGCCGTGAAGCCTTCTGCCGTGACCATCCCGCGTGCGGTCTTGATCGGATCGCGCGTTGCCATCGAGCGCTTGAGCAGCGCGCCCTGCAGGCCCTGGTACTGCGGCCCGGCGAACTGCGCCGCGAGCGCGTTGAGCATTGCGTCCTCGCCTTCGATGCCGCGCTGCTTGGCGAGCTCCTGGAGCTGCGTGTAGTCGACCGGGCGATCGCGCATCTGGCGGTAGCGGTCCATTGCCTCGGTCGATTGCGTGAGCAGCCGGCCCATCTGCTGCTCGTAGCCGCCGCCCAGCGCGGAGCCTGCCGCCACGTCCTGGGTGACCCCGTTGTTCCCACTGAGCACGCGCGAGGCACGCGGCAGCACGCGCCCGGGCATCTGGCTCTGTTGCCCATCAAGGAAGTCGTTGTAGAAGGGGAACATGGGTCGCCCTTAGCCTTCGGTTTCTGGCAACGTAAACTCAGGCACGCTGGCCGATATCGGGGTGCCAGCCGCGGCCGGGTTGCGCCGCTGCAGCATCCGCTCGCGCATCTTGCGCAGCTCCTCTTCGCGCTTTACGTTCATTTTCGCCATGCTCGCGTCCACGCCCTGCTGCTGCTGCCCGGTCATGTACGCTGTGCCCATCTTGGCGATCGCCTCGCCGACGCCGGGCGCCACGTACACGCGGCCAGCCATCTGGCCCTTCATGGGGTCCATCGCCTGCTGTCGGAGCGCGTCGACCATGGCTTGCTTGCGGAGCATCTGATCCTCTTCCGGCCGCATCGCGCCCATCTGCATCAGGTACTCGTACATCATGTCGTTGTTGCTGTTCATTGCAGCGCTCCGTAATTGACCATCATGTAGCCGTTGGCGTGGCGCTTGACCAGGTCAGGCCGCACGGCTTGGACCTCCTGCGCCAGCACGCCGGTCTGCGGCATCCCCGCGATCGTGTACTCGTACACGCCCACGCCGATCGGGTGCGTGCCGATGCGCTTGACGCGAGACTTCAGGCGCGCGTCGGAGAACATGTAAGCGCTGCCCAGCTGCGCCCCCGCGCCCAGCAGGTTCCCGAACGCGGCGTTCGATGCGTTGGATTGATCGAGCTGCGCCTGGTAGTTCATGTTCGCGGCGTTCAGCAGCTGGGGCGTCTCCGCGCGCTGGGCCGTGTTGAACTGCGGCATCTGCGGCATCCCGACCTGCTGCCCGGTCAGCAGCGCGTTCATCTCGTTCAACGGCATCGCGCGCTGGAGCTGCTGCTCGGCGATCCCCTGCTGGCGCATCCGCGCCATCTGGTCAGCGTACTGCCCGCCCAAGCCGAACGCTTGGCCCGCGGTTTGGTTCGCGAACTGCCCGCCCTGCAGCGCCTCTTGGAAGCCCTGCTGCCGCGCGCCCAGGCCCATGTTGTACATGCGCTGGGCCTCGTTGCCGGCCATGTCGAGCGCGTTGAAGCGCTCCTTCGACTGCGCGTTGAGGAGGTCGCTCATCGCGCGGTTGTAGGCCTCGCTGCCGACCTGGAAGCCCTGGTTGGACAGCTGCGCGCTCAGGCCCTGCATCTGCCGATCCTGCGTCGGCTGCATCCGCTCCATGAGCGAGTCGGCGATCTGGTTGCGGGCGCTCATGTCGTACTGCGGGATCGCCTGCAGTCCCTGCGTGTTCAGGCCACGCTGGAGCTCGGGCGGCGCGCTCGGATCGACACGGTTGGGCAGGTTCTGCCAGTCAAAGGGCTGCTGGTAGCTGCCCGCGACACGGCCCATGAAGCCCTGCGCGAGGTCGCTGCGGCCCTGCTGCAGAGACAGTTGCGAGTCGAGCGCCCTCTGCGACTGCGGGGCCAGCGTGGTGTTCTGGGTCCACTGCGTGACCTGCTGGCCCGTTGCCGGGTCAGTCACCGCCTGCGTCTGCCAGTTCTGACTGCCGAACGGCGTGTTCTGGGTCGGCCGGTTGGCGTAGTTCTGCATGTTCGTCTGCTCGACAGACGCCTGCGCCTGCTCCCGTGCCGCGCCCGTGTAATCAGGCGGCGGCGGGCTGCTTTTTCCACCCATGACTGAGTCTCCTCTCTCGCAGCCAGCGACAGTCCTCGCGGCGCATTTCCAGAATCACCAGGTCGACGCCGTCGGCGACTGCGTCACGAATTTGATGCACTTCCCGGAACCCCAGGTGCTTGTCCAGGCGCAGCGCGGGCTCGTTGTTGCTGGCGACGTGCCCGTAGACCGCGACACGATCGCCCTGATTGAAGGCGTAGTCGAAGCAGACCCGCAGCATCTGCCGGTCGATCCACCGGCCGCCGTCGCCGGCGACGTGCATTGAGCAGACCCGGTGCGTCCATCCGTTGTAGGCGACGACCGCGTCGATCTGGCCGCGGCTGTCTGCGTGCGCGATCAGGCGCAGGTCCTCGGACGGGCTGATGTCGACCCCGCGGGTGCGCATGAACTCCAGCGCCTGCTGTACGTGCTCGACGGTGTGCGGGATCAGCACCATCACATGACCCCGCCGACATCGAACATCGAGACGTAAGAAGTAAACGTCGTTGCCGGCGCGCCGCGCACGCGCATCCGCAGCGCCCCGATGTAGCCCATCGCGGCCGAGCCTGCCCAGGCCTCGTAGGTGTTGTACGCACCGAACCAGGTCGCAACGCCCCAGACGCCTGCGTCCCAGCTTGACGCTGCCTCGCTCGAAAAGCCTGGCGTTCCGTCGACGGTGTTCAGGTTGTACTGGGTGTTGATCTGCAGCTTGACTGACGGCGCGGAGCTCGAGATAAAGCTCGGACGCACCATCGACCACTTCTTGAGATTCGCGGGCGAGCCGTAGGCGTTGAACGCGGAGAGCACGTCGCCCTCCATCTGGTTGCCTGCTGCCCCTGCAACGGTCTGGTTGTCGGTGGTCCCGCCAAGGGACTCGTACACGAAGCTGGGCCCGGCCGAGTACAGCTTGCCGTCCACGACCGTCATGCAGTCGCTCGGGATACCGGTGAACCGGCACCAGCTTCCCGTCGCCATGTCCATCACGTAGTTGATCCAGCCCTCGGGTGTTTTGGGCGGCTTGATGATCAGGATGTTGCTGCTCGCAACCGGAATCACCTGCCATTGCGCGGTGGCCTTGTACAGCGCCACGAGCGGGCGCAGCGCGGGCAGGATCTTGGAGGCGGGGCTGTTCTGGGCGATCGCGTCGAAAGTCCCGCGCACGATCGCCGAGAGCATCGCCACGCCCGCTTGGCTCACGATCATCACGTCCCCGCCCATCGGGGTCCAGAAGGCGCCCTTGGTCGGGACCGGCCCGACGTACCACACCCCCTTGATCCCGAAAGTCGATGCGCCGGTCGGGTCGGTCCCTTGCCAGACCACGACGTCGCCCTGGGTGCCGATGAACACAAGGTAGTCATCGATCGACTCACCGGCGTCCATAGTCCAGTTGATCCCGCAGGCGACGTATCCGCCGCTGCGCAGCTGCGCGCCCATCGGCAGCGCCGTCACGGTCCCCGTGATCGTGTCCACGGTGTTCATGTAGTAGACGTTGGCGTCGTTCTCGCAGGTGAACCACAGGCGCCGCTTCCAGGCCACCACCGTCTTCGGATTCGCGGGCAGGCTGGTCGGCGTGCGCTTGACCCACCCCGACGTGGTGCTGTAGGTCCAGTAGCCGGCACTGGGCGAGACCGCGAGCAGGAACATGTCCGCGCCGGTCGAGAACTGCGCCGTGTACCAGAGGTCGTCGGTCGAGCCCGTCGCGGCCTGCGAGACAGACGCCGTCGAAGTGCTGACGTCGATGATGTCGCCACCGATCGCCGCGAACAGCTTCGTGGTCGTGTTGTTGGTGCCGACGTAAGAGAACAGCGACCCCGGCGTGCCGGTGACCGCGCAGTGCTGCTTGTAGCCGCCGCGCAGCTCCAGCCCGCCGGGCCGCGGGATCATGTTGTCCATCACCAGCGCATCGGTCGGCGCCATCGCTGAGATCGGGTCGCGCAGGTTCAGCCCGCCTACGGGCGCGACCATGTTCACGACCTGGTGCGTGCGCCCAGCGGCGGCCCGGCGAGGGGTCTTGTAGGTCGCGAGCGGGACCAGGGGCATCTAGACCCCGTACCCGGTGTCGGGCGCGTTGACCCGCGCATCGAGCAGCGGGAACACGCTGCGCCCAGCCATGTTCAGGATCGGCGCGCCCTTCTCGCTCGCCTTGCGCGACTCAAAATTAATCTGGAAGTCGCGCATCGCCGTGCTGGAGTCGAATCCCTTGATCTCCAGCCACTTGACCTTGGTCAGCAGCCCGATCAACACCGGGTCGAGCAGGAGCGTGTCGCCGTTCTTTGTCGCGCGGTTCTTGTACAGGTCGGCGTCGTCTGCGTCTCTGACCCACGCATAGGACTGATAGAAAAAGGTCAGGTCCTGCGCGGAGTCCGGTGGCGAGAGGATGTAGATCTGGTTGTCGCGCACCTGCCAGTAGAACGACAACGTCGCGCGCAGGTTGCGAACGATCAGCGTCTTCCAGTCCTGCGGCGACACAGGCCCGATACCCGGGAGCTGCGTGGTCGCGTTCCACTGAGTCTGATCGATCCAGTCGTAGAAGTCCTCCGGCAGCGGGTACGCGCGCTCGGTCTGCCCGGGCGATGCGGCCTGCACGCTGACGGTGTAGCTCTTGGTGAGCTCCTGCCAGTCGTACAGGCCGAGCAGCTCCAGGCCGGCGCGGTTGCACGCCGTGACCATCTGGATTACTGCCGGGTCGGTAGAGCCTGCAGGATCGGGCGGGACCGGGTAGCCGACATCGGCCGCGACGTTCTGGACGATCGCGAGCAGGGTGTCATCGGTTATAAGCTGGAAGGCCACCCCGTCCCCTTTCTTTAGGCGTCAGCCGCTTCAGCCTGGCGCGACTTCTTGCCCATCGCGCTCTTGAGCGCGGCCAGCTCTGCCTGCACCTGCTCGAGCGCCGCGGCAGACTGCAGCCGCGCGCTGCGCTCGGCATCAATCTCGTTCTGCAGCCGTTCGATCGGTGCGTTGCCCGCGGCGACCTCCAGGAATGCCTTGGCGCGCTGCTTGTCGCCTTGGAATCCCATGAACTTCTGGCCGATCGCGTCAGGCGCGCCGGCGAGCTGCTCGACGGTGATGATCTTGTAGTACCGGAACTCCTCGACCTTAGCCGGGTTCATGCCGGGCAGCGCCGACAGCGGCGTGCCGGTCACGGCCTCTTCCTGCCCTGCCCGCCACTTCGCGTAGCGCTCCGCGAACCGGACGCGGTCGATCTCATCGAGCGGCCGGTCGATCACGGTCAGCTTGTCGCCAGGGACATGGATCCGGATGCAATCGCGCTCTTCGTAGATCGCGCGGCCTTCCTGTTGGCTCTTGCCGGTGTGCAGGAACGGTGCCCGATAGAACTCAATGTACAGCTTGTTGTCATCGGCAAAGCGCGCATCGTCTGCCTTGACCGTGGTGCTTTCAAATGAAAGAGCAGGAGTGGTGGCTTGCATGCGGTGTACCTTTTTATAGTTGAACGAACGGAGGGGAGCCGGAGCCCCCCTCCTGCGGGTTACAGCGTACGCAGCACGCTGGGGTAGCTGAACATCGCGTCGGCGTTGGTCGCGGCCGCGCCGCCGGTGGCGGTCAGCAGGACCAGGCCGCCGATCACTTCCGCGCCCGCGGTGGCGTCGTCATCGACAGCGCCACCCGTGGCGGTCGAGTTCAACTGCGTGCCCTTCGCGGCGCTTGCCAGCGTGCGCAGCGAGCCCTTGCCGTAGATCTGGAACCAGCCGAACTCGTTGTCCGCGAGCGCGGCCTGTGCGGCCCCGCAGCGCGAGCTCGGGCCGGCGGTGCCCGGCGTGGTGCTGGTGGTCGAGGCCAGGGTAAAGTCGAAGCCGGTGGCCTCGACGCACAGGTAGCCCAGACCCGTGACCGCGCCATCGGCACGGCCGTAGACGAACTCTTGGTACCCGTTAGTCGGGTCGTCGTAGCCGCCCACGGTGCCCAGACGAAACGCCGCGCTGGCGGTCGATGCGGTGACCTGGTCTTTGCTCAGGCCAATGATTGCAGTTGCCATGTTGGATTGCTCCTAATTCGGAATGCAAAAAACCCTCGGGAGGGTGGGTCACACCGCCCCGAGGGAAGGCGACCCACCACAGGCCCACCGAAAATCAGTTCTGGATGCGTGCCTGGAACTGAGCGCCGCAGCAAGTCATCGCGCCGGCCCAAGCCAAGATCTGCACTTCCGCGTCCTGGTTGATTGCGTAGCGCCGATTCGGCGACAGCGGGACCATGTTCCGGTCCTTGTGCGGGCGCCACTTGATGTACTTCGTGTTGAGGAAGAAGCCCGTCGATGCCGGGCAGTAGCCGCCGATGCCACCGTCGAGGACCACGTCGGCGTCCATGAACTTGATGCTGGGGAAGCCGAGATTCGCCGCGTTCGGATCGGTGAAGCGCTGGTTGGCCTGGAGCGATGCCATGTAGAAGCCCCAGTAGTTGTTGTCGAACACGATCAGGTCGGGGCGATCGTTGCCACGAACCGTGCTGGCCCAGAGCGTGTTCATGGCTGCCTGAATCGTGGTCGAGCCAGGCGAGATGGACGCGACCGAGAAGTCGAACAGCTTCGACCGCCAGAAGGTGAACGTCGCGCGGTTGATGCCGCCGTAGGTGCCGGTGGTCGGGTCGCTCGGGACCGCCGCGTTGAGGCCGACGACTTCCTTGCCGCCCGAGCCCGTGCCGTCCGAGTACACCGAGGCCGAGAGCTGGTTGACCATCGTGGACTCGGCCACATTTAGGCGCGCCTCCATGAGGTCGATGAAGGCCTCCTTGCCGCTGTTCTGGAGCATCTCCAGGCCGCTCATCACGACCGGGACCGCGTACTGCTTGAGCGTGTATTCCGCGGCGCTGATGACGTCCTGCGCGGCCACCGGCAGGAGGTCGTAGCCCGAATAGAAGCCGCCGTTCGCGTTCTCGGCAAACGAGAGCTCCTCAAGGATGCTGGAGCCGCCGGAGACACTCTTGATGTTCCCGCGCTGGCTCAGGCGGGCCAAGAGGGCGTTGTTCTTGGTGACGTTGTCGGCGATCTGACGGGTGCGCGACTGGATCGTGGTCGCGATGATGTCGCTGACCGAGCTGTTGGCGAATGCCATGATGATCTCCACAGGGTGAAGCAAGAGAAATGCGGTTACCCGCGCTTCGCTCGGTCTTCGCCCAGTGGGATGGCGGCATCGCCATCTCTGTCAGCCAGCCACCTCGCTGATCGTCTATTCGTTCGGCGCCCCGTGGGCCAAGTGCTCGGTCAGCGCCGCACAACTAGACGATCATCGGCTGTTCGCCTCGATCGCGTTCTCGATGGCAGACCGGATGTCGCTCGCGGACTGCTGGGGCGCGCCCATCGGTGCCGATCCTGAGACGCTGCTGGCTGCGATCTTGCGCTGCGCCAGCGGCCGGCCACCTTGAGTTGCCTGCTCCCGCTGCGACATGATCCTGCCGATCGAAGGATGCAATCGGACGGCCTGATTGTAGGCATCCTGCAGGCTCATGTCACGGCCGCGTCGAGCCGACAATTCGAGGATATCGGCCATCTCCTCGCGCACGTCGTTGCCGAACTCGGACTGCTGCAGGAACTGCTCGACCGACTCGGTGGCCTGGCGCACGGACTCCTGCTGGCGCTGGTACTTCATGCCCTCGATCTCAGACATGAATTGCCGGATCGGGGCCAGCTCCTGCTGCAGCGCCTGCTGGAGCTGCGGCGCAGGCGCGGGCTGGCCGGGGGCCTGTGTGGCGCCGCCGAGCCTGGCCGCGAGCGCGCCATCGAGCTGCTCAACAAACCCCTGACCGAACCGGCCCAGCCCGAACTGCTGGACGATCCCCGCTACCAGATCTGCGAGCTCCGGGGCGGTCCCCGTGCGCAGCCTGACCGCAGTCGCCATCAGGTTGTCGACCGCCTGCAACGGGTTGCTGTTCTCGGCCCGGATGTAAGCCTCGTAGGGCGCAATCACGCGCGAGAAGCTGTCGACCGTCCTGCGCGCCTCTGCGGACTCCTGCAGCGTCTGCTGGATCTCGCGCTCGCGCTTGTGGATCTCCTGCCTTGCGTTTGGGGCCAGGCTAGACCAGTCCTCGCGCGCCTCCGGCGACCAGCTCGCCGGCGCCCGGTCCTCTGGCACCTTGGGCCCAGGCTTGGGCCCCGGCGTGATCGCCGGCTGCGCGGGCTCTTTTTCTTCTGGCAGGCTCATCTCCTGAGCCTCTGCTGCTTTAGGCGCGAACCGGCCCTGCTCATCTCGGGCCGCGTCGGTGGCGGGGGCCTCTTCTGCCGGGCTCTCTGCCGGCGCCTGCGTCAGCTCTTCAGGCTGCTCTGCTGCGCCATCGAAGGCGGCCTCGAGCAGGTCGCGTGTGGTGGGTTCGTTGTCGGTCATTTTTTGTTCATCACCTGGTGGATGGCGCGCTCAACGGATGCGCGATCGAATGAGCCGCCGCGCTGGTAGTAGCGCTCGCGGGCCTCCCGGGCCTTCGCCCAAGACGATGAGAAGTCGTCCACGGTCGTGAGCCCCGTGCGCTTCATGTACTCGCGGTGCTTCGTGCGCGAGCTGATGTCGCTGCCATCGGTCGCTCGGAGCCCGTCGTAGTCGCGATCGTTCCAGAGCAGGCCCGCGTTGCGGGCACCGTCCCGGGTCTCGCCGACATGGTCCGGCGTGACCTCGATCAGCTCGCCCTTGATCTGCACGTACCGGCGGCGTGTCATTGGGTCTCGGCCTCCTCTTCCTGCTTCTTCGCGCGCAGGGCCTGGATCACCGGAGCGGCGGCAGCCGCCCCGCCCGCGCCCAGCGCGAGGCCGCCCAAGAGCATCGGGTCGACAAAGCCTGCGTGGGCCTTGCCGGTCAAGATCATGTCGCGGGCCTGCTCGGGCGAGACGCCCATCCGGTTCGCGGCCTTCGCGATCTGCTGCGACAGGAGCTCGAGCTTGGGCGCGCCGATCGGCGATGTGACCCCGGTCGCGTGAGATCCGGCGCCCCACACAACGGCTTGGGCAGGGACCGACTCCAACTCAGACCGGCCAGCGACACGATCGCGCCACCACGGGCCCAGTGAGACCATCTCCGGCGTGCTCGCGCTGGCGGCATTGGGGACCATCTCGCCGGTCTTCTTGTCGCGCTTCAGTCCGCGCACATCAGGCAGCCCAACTAGGCGGGACCAGTGCGCATCGCCGACCGGGTACTGGGTCTGGAAGCCGCTCTCAGGGACACCGCTGGAGTGGATGTAGGTCGGGACCTTCGGGCTGTCCATGTCGATCTCGCCCGCGCGCAGGTACTTCTCCATCGGCCCTGCCTGGGCGGTCGAATGCACCATGTGGCCTTGGATCGCGCGCATGTCTTTAGGGAAGTCTGCGCCGCGCTTTTTCTCAGCGATCCCGCCGTAGCGCTGGAAGTCTTCAAACCGGCCCGCGGTGTCCATCATGTAGGCGCCAGTGCCGCGGTTCAGCTCGGTCAGGACCTCGCTGTTGGGCGATGCCATCCCGGTCAGTGCGTTGATCCGGCTGAACTCGACCAGGCCCTTCTCCGGCCCGTGCAGGCGGACCATCTGCTGGTACAGCGGGTCCATCGTGTACCAGGACGCCATGCCCTGGAAGAGGTCCGGGCGCTTGCGGGCCTCGGAGATGATGTCGACCAGGCGCTGCTCATTCTGCGGGGTCATCACTTGGGGCGCGTGAGCGGCGCCGCGTGGCTTTGCGGCGGTCCGGAACGGCACCCCGCTCATGTTGCCCTGGCGCTGGCCCTGCTCTGCGATCTGGAAGAGATCGTCGCGGGTGACCCCGAACAGTCGCTGCATCATCGGATCTTCAGGCGCAACACGGGCCCGCGCGACCAGCTCATCGGGGCGCATGTAGATGTCTGGGAAGGCGACCCGATCGGGGCTCGCGATCGTCGGGCGCGATGCGTACTGTGCGGGGTCCGCGCCCTCGGGCAAGGCCTCGCGCAGCATCCGGCGCTCGTTCGCGACACGCCTCTGCGGCGACACGACATCGACAGCCTCCTCGAGCGATGCGCGCAGGCTCGGCGCGGCCTCTGCTGCCGTGGCACGGCCACGGCGCATCACGTTCGCTCCACGCGCCACGCCACCGACCACAGGGATCATCCCAAGCCCAGCAAGGCCCATCCCGAGGCCATCACCCTCGCGCCTGGCGCGCTCAAAGTCGCGAGCGCTCAGTGCGGTGCCGGGCCCAGGCACAAAGCCCAGCCCGAGATCGATCGCGGTATCGGTCAGGTCGGCATCCTGCGGCGTGCTCAGTGAGAGCAGGTTCTGGCCTCGCTGGCGCAGCGCGTTGACGATGTCGATCTGGCTCGCGCTCGCGCGCCGGTCACGGGCCCGCCGGAGTTCTCGTTCGTTAGCAGTGACTGCTTCCATGTTTGTCTCCTAATTCATTAGCCCAGGAAACCACCCATCCGCGTCCATTGAGACAGCAAAGATCGGCACCGTGGCCTCACATCAGCAAGAGGATCTCTTCCTCACGCCTGCGCCTTTGCAACCTGCTCGCCTCTTCCCGCGCCCGCTCCAGCGCGACCCGCGCGATCTCTTGCGCCTGTGCCCGCTGCGTCCGCTCAGCCCGCACCTGGGCCTCTGCCAGGATCCTGCCGATCGCCGCCTCCAGCGCATCCAGGTCGATGCCCTCTGGTAGCGGCACCGCCACCGCCGGCCCTGCGGCCGGGATCACCACCACACCATCGTTTACCGCTACCAGCTCGACCGAGTCCTCATCGGCCACCGGATCCAGGGCACGCTTGAGCAGCTGGCGCAGCTCGTCCTTACGCTCGCGCTCTTCCCGGAACTTGACGTCGCGCGCGCGGTTCTGCTTCCTGATCCATGTTGCGTTGTCGCCATCAGCCCCACCCGGCGCAGGTGGGGCGGGCGGCACGTTACCGCCAAAGAACTGCCCGCCAAAGAACTGACCGCCAAAGAAATTGCCAGGTAGCCCGCTGCCCGCGGCAAGCAGCAGTGACATGCGTTACTCGAAGTAGCCGTCGAAATCGACCGTGAAGTACATCCCGCCCGTCGCCGTGGCCGCGCCGTTGAGCATCTTGCAGACCACGGTCAGGTAAGTGCCCGGCGGGACAATCAGTGGGGTCTCGTAGCGCATCGCGATCTCGTTTTGCGCGTAGGTGCCGATTGGCGGCGTGGTCGATGCCCAGCCCATGAGTCCGATCGCCTTGCGCCGCGTGCCGTGCGCCGTGGCGCTATCGGTCACCGTCGCCAGCGTCGTGGCTGTGTGGCCGAACGCGAGACCCCATTGGAACAGGTGCGCACCCGCTGCCGGTGCCGTCCAGGCCGCCGAGAAAGACGCCGCAGTAATGCGCACGCCCGTGATCATCAGGTTGCGCCCGGTGATGGCGACCGTCGCCGCCGGGTTCAAGTACTGCAGCATCACCATGTCGGTCGCTGCAAGGTTCCACACCGTCGCCAGGCCCTGCCCGCCGATGCCAGCCGGGAGGTTGGCCGTCAGCGCTGTGTTGACCGGCAGAGCCGTGGTCGGGTTTGCGCTGTTGGGCCAGGTTGCCGTCGTGCCTTGGGTCGCGTGCCCGTTCTGGGCGACGTACAGACCGCGCCCCGCCGTGGACAGGTTCTGCGGCAGCGTGCGCCCCAGCGGCACGTCCATCACCGAGATCGTCACGTCGGCCACGCGGCAGACGCTGGTCGATGCGCCCACCGCTCCGGCGCAGAACTTCTGGAAGAACGCGGGCAGCGTGCCTTGGATAAACGGCTGGCCGTTTCCAGACGGCACGTTCTGCCGACCGATCAGCACATCATCGCGCCAGTACTCGACCTCGCGCTCGCCAATGATGATCGCGAAGCGATAGATGTTGCCGAGCGTCATCGTGCTGATCAACTGCAGCACGCCAGATTCCGTCTCGGTGCCGTTGTAGGCCATCACGCCGACGATGCCCGCCGTGGTCAGCTTCAGGTACACACCATCAGTCGGTCGGGTCTGCGCGGCGACCGGCAAGCCCATGCCAAAGATGAAGACCTCGTTGGCTTGCAGTGCCTGCGTGAATATGCCGACCTGGAATTCTGCCGCGAGCGAGGCCGTGCCCTTCATCGGGAAGTTCGCATACGTCCGCAGGTTGGCACCGTGCGCCGTGGTAGTGCCGTTGGTGGTGCCTACCTGCACCGCGCCGCCGATCCAGGTGATCGTTGTCGTGGCGTTGTTGTACTGCCAGATGTTCGTGTTCTGCGCGGTGGCGTTGAACGTGTCGCTCAGCAGCACCGTGTCGAGGCCGACGCGCAGCCGGTAATCCTGCGAGGTCTCGGGCGAGGCCAGCGAAGACGTGCCGAGGATGTCGCCCGGATCGTTCTCGGAGAACATCCGAATGCCGCCCACACCTTCAGGCGAATCGTTGGCGTCACCCGTGAATACCGGCACGCCGTTAGTGGTCGTGGCGATGTTGGTGCCGTCTTTGCCGATCAGCGTAATGCTCATGTCAGTTCCTTAGTTGTAGACCCAGCCGATGTTGTAGACGCCGTGCCCGAATCCGGTCGACACCTTCGCGTAGATCGTGAAGCCGACTCCCGGCACGGGAGGCCCGGCCACCACAGACAGTTCTTCGACCCAGTGGTTGTCCACCGTGTTCGACGCAGTGGTCGCAGGGGCAATCCACGCCTCAACCAGCGACAAACCTGAGATCGTGGCAGCAGGTACGGCCACAGATGCGTCTGTGGCTCTAGCGCCGAAGTCGATTGTCGCGGTGCCCTGGATAGCCATGTCGGCCCTTACACCGCACCGTCGCGCAGGTGCTCAACGAACAGATTAGCCGCCTCTTGCACGGTCCCAGGTTCCGCCTGGATCTTTGCGGCCATTGCATCGAGTTCGCCAATCGAGAGCGCGTTCACCGTGCTGATCACTTGCTGCGCGATTGCGTAGGCTTTTTCTTCGGTCAGTTGCTTGAGCGATTCGTTTGCCGGGCCAGTGATAAGTGCGGTGACGTACTCATCAAGCGAGATCTGCGACAGGTTCTGCCCCCGGTGCTGCGGGCTGCGACGGGCGGCGTTCTCTTGCATGAGATTGATCTGCGTGAGTGCTGCGGCTTGCTCGTCAGTGAGGCTGACCGTAAATGTGGGCATGTCTGATCCTAGCTGTAGAGTCGAATGTAATACTGCACGCCGTCAACAATGACGGGCAAATCTACTGCGTGT
>Ga0181355_1000835_pt1 | contig 13422 bp, 9 predicted proteins | sample Fa13VDMM15DN_FD_130099 | JGI IMG/M metagenome (GOLD analysis project Ga0181355, IMG submission 130099) | Freshwater viral communities from Lake Michigan, USA - Fa13.VD.MM15.D.N | ecosystem: Environmental > Aquatic > Freshwater > Lake | place: USA: Michigan | collected 2013-09-23 | reverse complement strand
TTAACTCCTGCTGTTACTAATCCTTTTGAATCATAAGTTATCTTTGTATTAGTTGCTCCTGTTATAGCAGTATTAGCTGTTACTTTAGAAGTTGCTAATCCACTATATTGACTATTTGTGGCATTATCACCTGTATTAGTTCCGCTTTGATTTGCAATAGTAACTAAATTAGCATCTGTTACATATCGTTTATTTGTAGTATCTGCAATATCAACCGTAGTAGCATCTTCACCAACTGTAACTAACCCTTTCGAATCGTATGTAATTTTAGTTTTAGTCGCACCTACAATAGCAGTATTTTTAACAACTAGATTTGTCAAGTCTTGGTCTCCAGTATTAACTCCACTTGTATTTCCTAATATAGTACTTTCAGAAGATGTAATTAATCGTGAACCTGCAACTTTATCTACCTTTAAAGCATCTTGAGTATCTACATAGGTAATTGTAGCTAATCCACTAATTGAAGGTATAGTTGGTTTATTTAATATCTCTGCATCACCACTAACTGCATTCCAATCTGCATTTACATTTACTTCAGCACCTGTTGCAATTCCTGCTAATTTAGTTTGTTCAGCAGTTGTATAATTATTTAAACTTGCGCCTGCTAAAGCACCATTCCCTAATGGAATAGTTGCATCACTTCCTGTGTCTGAATTTATAGTAAAACTACTCGCAGTTTGAGATGGTGTTAAATTAGTAGTTCCTAAAATAGAAGTAGTTAATTTTGTATTACCATCGTCTAACAATACATTTAATCCTGTTCCGTCTTTTTTTATAAACGAATGAGCTGTAATATCTCCATTCTTTCCTACATTCATTACTGAAAATAACCCTTCATTTATAACATTTATTGCATTTACCGAAGCTAATGAATTTACTGATATTGTTATACCTGTACGTGTTCCAGACTCAGCAAGTATAGCAGAACCCCCATTGTATTTAGATAAAAATCTACCACCATAATATCCTTCTCCATAAACTCCAGAAGGATAGAATGTGTATCCTGCATCTGGTAAAGTATCATTTATACCATTTATAGGCGCACGTTGGTTAGGACTTATTATATTTGATATTATAGGAGAATTAGAATTTATAGCTCCATATGCATCTATTTTAAATATAGTTCCAGTACCTCTTACTAAAGAAAATACATCTCCAGTAGAAGTGTTTCCATTATACATCACTATACCATGACCAGTAGATCCTAGATAGTACTTAGCCATTGTTCCAGTTGATGTTGTCCCTGTAAAGTTTACACCATCAGCATTCAACGTTCTACTATATACACCAGTATTTTTTCCAGTTACATTTATACCATTATCACCACCAGTTATGTATAAAGCATTTGACAGTAATGTAGACGCGTTTATAGTTATTGGATTAGTTGTTATAGCGCCAATATCTGTAATACGTTGTAAATTTTGAGTTCCGTTTATATTATCTATAAACGTAGTTATCTTTGCCATTATACAGTTTCTTTTAAGTATTCAACAAGTACTTGACTATTAGCTTTAGCTACAAATGTTACTGGTGTTTGATTTAAAGTTGTAACTTCTATATTTTGAGTAGTTCCAGGAGGAAGTGTAAATGTGTTGTAAACTATATTACCAGACACAACAATTATTGTTAATGCATGAAATGTATTTATAGGTATAGTTATTGTCTGATCTAAAGTTGGAGAGTATGTATTTGAAATAATTGTGTTATAATTAGGACCGCCATTAGCACATGTGTTAACAGCAGAAACTAATTCTACAAGTTTTCTAAGATCTGAATTTAATATCTTATTACAATCTTGAAAAGATATTAATAATTCATTTATTGTTTGAGATATCTCGTTGCATTCTATTACCATTATCTTTTTTAATTTATAGTTAATTTTATTAATACACCTCAATTATAATGGTATACTTTTTTAATTTGATACTATGTAAGTTTATTTACTTTAAATAAAATGCTTGCATACGCATACGGAGATATAGATACAAACAAAGTTGTATGAATATTTATAAAAGTTTTTGTAAACGTAGAAGTGATATTTGTATTTGAAGAATCTAATATACTAAAAGTAGAAGTTGACTTCGTATCTGTTACTGCAAAACAAACTCTACCTATGTTACTAGGTATTAACGTTATAGTTTTTCCTGCAGAAAAGACAGGAAGAGTATCGCTTGGCTTTGCATTTAAAAAACCAGGTACAGCAATCTTAGCCAAAACATCAGCATTAACTATTGAAGAGCCAATCTCTTGCCAATAATATACACTTTGATTTGATTCGTATGTATTACAATCTAAAAATTCAGCTTGTATAAATTCAGGTTTCACAACTTTTATATCTTGAGCCAAAATCATTGGCATACAAGTGTTTTTAGAAGTTGTTAATATCCTATTATATAATGTAGTTAAAGTTCTTCTATTTGGTTGCGATAAAGATGTATAGCAGGCTCCTAATAGCTTATATATAGCTTCTAGTATATATGCATCATTTGAGGTTAATTTGCCCGTTAAACGAGCTTTTTTATATGACTTCTCAATAGATCCTATTATTACTGAAACATGTCCTTTTTCGTTTATTTCTGCCATAGCTATTTAAGATTGTATATATCCATTACATGTCGAACAGGTTACGGGAACACAGTCTGTGCATGGAGTTAATGTGCAAAGTTTTTGCAACTTAGTAACCATTTGAGATGCTTGAGTATAATATCCTATTTGCAATGCTTTTACAATATTATCTATTAACATATTAATAGTTATAACCATTTGATTAGATTTGTTCTTGTCGCAATCAACGCAATTAGTTATTTCTAATTGTAACAGAAAACTTAGTAAGCAGTAGTAATATGGCGTTAGATTGTAAGTTACTCCTATAGCTGGTGATTGACAATCTTGACAACCAGCAATATCTACATATGTACTTTCAACTTCCATGTACATAATGTCTTTAAATATAGTAAGACCTACTTCACTTGCATTTAATATAAGTACTTCTTTGTTATTTACACCTAATATTTTAGACGCTAAATTTATTGCTAAAGAATAGTCTTTATAATCAAGCATAGTCCATAGTAATATATTAGATATTTTATATGCCAAGTTAGTTTCAACATCAATAGCTAGTTGAGTACCATTATTTATTATTTCAAAGTTATTAATAGTTATAGCCATTTGGTTATTTTTAAATTATTATTTAAATATTTCATTTTTTAATATAAAAAAAGGGAGAGAGTTTATCGCTCTCTCCCTTCTAGGTATTAATTATTTATTATTATGTTACTGCTAAGTCAGAAGGAACAGTTGCTCTTGTTCCAATAGCGGTACGTAAATTTGCTAATACAGTGTTAGTAGCAGCATTGTTGGCTGGTGTGTCAGTAACTTTATCTACTAATATAGTAAGTACTTTGTATTGACGCTCTACTGATGTAGCTTTTCTTTCAGTATGATATCTTACTTGAACTACATTATAAACTCCAGTTGCAGATGCGTAATAAGGAGTTCCAAAATCAGCAGGATAACCTGTTTGACGGTAAACTTCATATTTCATACCTTTAATAAACCACTCAAAGTTTAATGCAAATTTACCAGTTCCGTTTCCAGGGTTAGATGCAGTTGTAAGAACAGCGGTAACAAGTCCGCTATTGGTTACTGGTTGATTAATATCATAAGCGTTAGAGAAAGATTTTCCAATAACGTCAAATTCAATTTGCTTACCAATAATTTTACCAGGTATAGTTTTTTGAGCTTTACCAGTAATTGTAAATGTAGTAGATCCAGCACTTACAACTTCTAATTCAAAGTTACCTCTTTTAATAAGGTTTTTTTGCAAAGAAAGAATTAATCCGTCTTTAATAACGGTTGTAGTTTCAGCAGATTCGCCAGTAACGTAAAATCCTTGAATGATTGCAAAGTTTTCAGGAGATAAAGATCCACCATCATTGTACAATCTAACTTCAATTTCATATGTTGTATTTTTAGTAGCAGTTCCTACAGTAACTGTATTAACTTCTTGAACTTCAGCAGCATATGCTTTAACTGTAACTTTATCTACATTGTTAGGATTGATAACGTCTGAAAATTCATAGTTAAGTCCTTTAGTTGCATCACCAGATGTTTTTTGTAAAAAACTAAATGACACTCCATCAGCAACAATTGTACCATTTTCAGATACAGCTTTGATTTGTTTGTCTGTAGCAGATGCTATAAACGTTTTAGTAGTTGTTTGTGAAGCAACAGAATTACCTATAATTAATTCACCAACTTGATTTGGTCCGTACATAATTTATTTTTTATTTATTATTATTCGTTTCTAAGATCTAGACTAATTTTACTTTCTAAGTTAGCAGGTTTGTAATCCCTCAATGCTAACTGAACAGCCCTGTCAACAATTTCTCTATGAAGTTCTTTATCTAGTACACATGTTTGTGATACAGCTGAACCATCTATAGTTAAACCTTCGCCTGGAAAAGATGAAGTAAAGTTTGAAATTATAATTGGTGGAGGATACATTATATATCTTAAATGGTATTGTGATATAGTATATGGATTTATTAATTCAACTACTCTATCATTTCCTATTTTAGAAAAATCTAATCTCCAACAAATATTTTGATCTGGCTTTTTAAAAGGATTGTCTATTTGTATTATAAATTCATCATGTGTTTTCACGTTTACATTTAATATGTTACCATTGTAACAATCTGTAGTCGATATAGTCACATCTTCATAAACAATAAGGAAGACATCGTCAGGTATTTTAAAGAACTTAGAATCTGTATGTATCTTAGATGTTGAGGTTACAATTTGTGTAGACTTGTAATCTTTTACAAGTTCCCTTAAATCAACTCTTCTTTTTTCAGATCCTTCAAATCCTTCTCTATACTTGTTTCCGTCTATTTTATAATTATTTTTAACTAATTCTAATTGTGCCTTAGTTAAAAAAACACTAATCTCGAAATCATCTAGACCAGGAGCGGAATTAGTAGCTATTGCATTATAATGAATAAGAAATTCATTTTTGAATTCAGTTACAGTCATAATTATTTTTTGTTACCAAGTAACTTAGCTTCTATAAAAGATCTAACGTCTTGGTGTTTTGGATTGTCTATATAAGTAACAGCATTTTCAAATGTTGGTATTTGACCATTTTCACATAAATCCAATCCATCATTTGTAGAATACTTATTACCAGTTTTAATAATAACTCCTTTATCAATTGCATTGTTTATTAAGAATTTAGTATCTAATGATTTATCTTTCATTAAAACAACAAATGATTCTGGCTTACTATCAATGAACTCCTCAACTTTAGTTTGAAGCCATTTTAAAGTGGTTTCTTTAGAAATTGGTTTGTTAGTTAATAAACCTAATATACCTATTAATTTATCCTTATCATCTTCAATTTTACCGTAAAGTTTAAAAGCTTCTTTTTTATTGTCAAAACCTGCTTTCTTTTCAGTAAGCTCTTCATCAGAAGAAGTTATTACAAATTGATATGTTTGCTTTAGGTTTCTTTCTGCCCATGTAGGAGCTATATCATTTTTAAGAAACGTAAGTATCTTATATGATATATAATCAATTGGGTTACTCAAATTTAAAAGATTATCATCTTTATATAAAGACACTTGATGATCATACCAAAAATCTCCATATACAGATAAATCTAAACCTGTAAGACTTTCTAAATGATCTTTCTCTTCTTTTGTTAGCACATTAGCTATTGAGTTGTTTTTAAGTAATGGTGCTTGAAACTTTTTAACAGATCCATTCAACATTCCTCCTGATATAACGTGGTCATCACCAACGTTAGATGCCATTCCTTTTTTTCTTTTAATATACTTAACCGTAACTGTTACGTCAGGTAAAGTAAATTTACTTTCTTTTACTTCCATTATGTTCTCCCTTTAGTTTAAAAAAAAGGGGATGTATTTGTAACACATCCCCAATAAGTTATTATTTAATATTATCCTAGTAATGCAGGAATCAATGAAGCTGTACGAGAAGGATCTTTTACCATCGCTCCTGTTCCGCACATAGCAGTCATTGTAGCTGAATCTTCCATCAACTGCATGATACCACCTCTACGTCCAGAGAATGGATCACGAATACCAGCCATGTAACCTCTTAACTCATCATCACCACGTACTTTGATTTTTTGGATATTTGGCTCTTCCATAGATCCGATATACAAGATATCATATCTGTAAGATTCAGCAACCCCACCATCTGGATGAAGAATTTTGTTACGAACTTTATCATCGTACATTGGATCAACTTCCAACATAATATGAATATTGTTAGGAGCTCTCCATTCTGTGAATTGAAATCCTCCTTGAAATGAATTGTCATGGAATTTAGAAGAAACTCCTTTAATTGCGTTTTGGTTGGTGTTATCAAATAATGATTTCCATCCAGAAGCAGCAGCTGTTGCAGCTCTATTGAATTGAGCAGCTCCTCTTTCTCCAGTACGCAACATGAATTTTCTTTCGTCAAAATCCAATTTACCTTCTGATAACTCAGAAAGAACATCTTCTAAAAGACGCATTGAGAATCTGTTGTAAGAAATAGTATTAGATACTTCCATTTGCTCACGAATTCCAGAACCAGCTTTGATTTCTATATTAGAAGCTCCTTTGTTCAAGAAACGACCATTTTCATCACGGTTAGTTTTTCCAAACATTATGGTACGAGATTTAATACGTGACAATGCTTTTTCAAACTGCCAGTAAACTTCTTGCATCCAAGTTGTTGATTTATGTACTTTTCCAGTATTAGGATCACGAGTCTCTATTCCAGCAAAATAAACTGGCTCAACTTTAACATCAATCATAGCTCCAGAAACTTTATGTTCCATACGAAGAGTAGAAAGTGAATTTCTCATTAAATAAGGAGAAGTAAATTGAATTCCAGCACCTCTTGTAGAAAGTTCGTCTTCAGTGTAAGCAGATTCAATACTAAATCTATTACCAGCTAAAAGCTCATCTCCAGGAATACCAGCTAATGATTCTTGACCACCCCATGCTTCACAAGGATATACATAGTTTTGTCCTTCTTCATAAGGTTCATCAGTAATTCTGATTTGATATACATCAGGACGTGGTCCAGCAATTACATGCATTGCAGTAAACCATTTTTCAGCAAATACTAATTCGAATTTGCTACGAGCAACACCAACACCTACTGTGTTAGTATCTACAACAGCTCCAAAAGCTCTAGCTTCAACAAGAGGAATATTTCTCTCGTCAGAACCAACAACTTTCCATACAAAGTCATCTGCTGTATTCAATACTTTCTCAGGGAATAAAGACAAAGTTGTATCTAAGTTTTTCATTCCTGAACTTTGAAGTAACACTGTAGTTAACGGTGATACTAATTGTGGTTGAGATCCGAAGATAGCACCAATGTGATTTTTTAGCGTTAAGCCAGACCAAGCTTTACCTTTGGTCATTACAAACTTCCCTAAAGACATAGTTTTTTTGTTTTAATTATTAATATTGTTTTTTACTTATAGAACTAATTCTGAGCCAATTCCGCCGTAGCTGTCTGGATCTTGAAGATAACCAGGTGTTCCATTGTCTTCAAACCTAGTTTTTCTAAGTACTTTTTCTAAATTTTTGACAGCTTTAGAAGTTACTGTTTTTGATATGCTAGACATATCTGTAAATCCATTTGTTAGTTCATATAAGTAATACATTTTTGTATCAAACTCAATTGGATTTAAAGACCTGCTTTGCATGAATTTATTTTGCATTTCTCCAGTTTCTGGGTTTTTAGAAACAACCTCAGTCATACTTTTAAATACTCTATCTTGTAATGCTTTTGTATTTGGTAATCCAACTATAACCTCTTTAGAACCGTATATAGTATTCTTAATTGAATTGTTTATACTTTCTTGCTCTTTAGCTTGCTGTTCTAATTGTTGAGAATACCTAGCTCTTTCCTGTTGCTCTGATCTAGCTTCAAACTCTTTTAAGCTTTGCGCTGATTCAATAGCATCTTCAATTACCATATCTTCACCAAGATCTATTGTTTTTCTAAGAAGCTTAGTAGCTCTCTCTTCAGATAAACCTTGATTAATATAATCCCTAAAGATTATGTCCTTTGCTACATCTATATTTTCTTTTAAATAATCTTCATCTATATTAGATAACTCTATCTGAGCTTTTCTAGATGATGCTATTTTGTTTAGATCTAGATTTTGCAAATACTCTTCTAATCTTTGTGCTGCTTGTATATCAATTTCTTTCTTTAAAGCGCCAACAAAATCGTCAGATGTTTTTATATTTTCAGAAGACTCTAACGAAGGAATGATTCCTTGTTCAAAAAGAACGTTTGAGATGGAAGAATACAAGTTGGGAGAAGAATCTACATCAGATTCATTCTCTTCGTTATTTTCGTCTTCTTCCCCATCTACGCTCTCCGGATTATTCTCCTCGATAGGTTCTGTTTCTATTTCATTTTCTACCTCAACTTCACTATCATCAGACGTGTCGTATTCAGTATTATAATCGTACATATTATTGTCTACATTCAATTCCATTCCGGAACCGAATATATCCATTGATTCTTCTAATTTATCCATTATTTCTCCCGTTTTATTTTATAAAGTACAAATATAATCTTTTTATATGTGAAATACAATAAAAAGTTAATTTATTTTTAAATATTCTATATTAAGTAATAGCACTTTGCTATACTTTCTTTTTAACTTTAGCTATAGTTTGATCAATTTTTTTTGCATCCATTTGATCTTTATGTTTAATCATCTCTTGATCTAGAGCTCTCATTTTTGCTATTTGATCAGCTTTTGTTTTTTCTATATCCAAGTTAAACTTATCTCTTTCCAACGGGCTTTCTATTCCATCAGTAGAGTCAATAGTATCCATATCACTAACTTTTTTAGTTAATTCAGCAACATATCTTTTTGTAGCATCTTCTCTTTGAGATATAGTATCTTCTAATTGAAGTTTTTGAATCTCTAATTCTTGTGATGCTTTATTTGCTGCTTGTTGAGTTTCGTTTGCTTGTTGAGATGATTCTGATTGTCTTTGATGCATTTGTTCTTCACCATCTTCTAATCTTCTTCTCATATCAGATAATGATGGACTAAAGTATATATCCATTATAGTGGATAATGAGCCACCATTTTGTATAAATGCTTGTGCGTTTTGTTTTATCATCTGTTCTAATTCCGCAGTTTTAGAACTAGATGTTATAACCAATCCATAATCATTTTCAGAAAAAGTCTCACCTTCTATATTTAGAATTTCTATAGACTGATCATCCAATATGTTTTGAACTTTTTTATTCTTATCTTTTAAAGCAACTTTAGCAGTTTCTAAGAAGCACTCAAGAACACGTATTTTACATTGCTCATGTTGCATAAACCAATACTCAGTTATATGAGATGATTGGTTAACAGATCTTTCTACACCACCAACAGTTTCTCTGTTTTCTATTTGACCTTGACGTTGCGCTGAAACACCAGCTATTTCGCCCATTTCTGTTTTAATAAATTCAAGTAGTTGTATATGTTGTTGTATGTAAGAACCAGTCTCCATATCCATAACCCTACCTCCTTGCGTATTCATTGATCCTGCTAGTTTTCCAGTTGATGCACCCTGATTCCCTTCTTTAAAGGAATCTATTACAGCTATTTTATTAACAACAGCGAAATGCATCCATTTTTCAACTTCCCAATTTTCTGGAATTTTAGCAACGTCTAACTCAAATATTTTACCGTAATTAGTGGCTATTGCTTTATTTAATCTATCCCATATTACATCGTACATGTATTGATAGTTTTTACATCTATCTACAAGTGATACAGCTTTTGATTGATTGGTATTATATATTTGACCAATAATCCCAGCATGACAATATGATGGATTGTGTATTTTATTATATTGAATTTTTCTTGGTTTTATATTTAAGTAAATATCTTTACCTATTTTTACACCTTCCCAAAACTCATTTACCCACATTTGTTTAATCTCCTCACCTTTATCTTTGTCAGCTATATACTCTTCAGAAGCAATCTTGTATTGCTCTTCACCCATTTCATCATAATACTTAACTTGTTTTATCATCTTAATAGATTTCCAAAACAATTTAAATACTCTAATGTTACCAGTGTCATCTGTGTAGTTAGAACCAAAGAAGTGTCCGTTTAGTTCAGCTAAATTAAATATGGTATCGTACATACCCTCAACACCTGTATTTAAAGCATCTCTAAGTAATACGTGATTGTTTTGATCGTCAGAGTAAGAACCTTTTGAAGATGTTGTACTATACTCCATTATGTAATCAATATCTTCTGGTTTTAATTCATCATGATATACATCAATGATTTTATTAGGTGACCAGTGATCTTGTATTATAATAATAGAAGAGTCCTCTATTCTATCAGAATTTCCAGACTTTACAGAGTGAACTTTCAATGAGTTTAATTTAAACATCACTGGTTCATCATTAACTATATCACATTGATATATTTCTTCTCCAAATATTAAAGCATCTTTAAATCCTTCTGAGAAAGTTTTATCAAACCTTTGTTCTTGAGTATAATGTTTTAGTATTTGATTAGCCATCTTCTCCCTAAGATCCTGCCAATTATACTTCATGTATTTTTCAAGATCTTTTAACTTTTGCTCTAATTCTTTATCTGAATATCCAGCACTGTACATTTCACTAAGTTTTTCAAATAAGAATTTCTTCTTATCTTCTTCCTTCATTGTTATTGCGTCTGGATTTGTAACTATGCAAGACCAGTCAAATCTACGTTTAATTTCTTCACCAACTAATAGATCTATCTTAGGAACCATTATTGGATGATGAGGTAGATTGTCTGGAACAAAGCTAGCGTCTATTTGATTTGGATTTACAACATTTGTTAAATCTCTAATATCTACAACACCATTATAAAGATTTAAATTTATAATTTTGTTTTGAAGACTCTTTCTAACCCTTTCATTATTGTAAAAAGAGTGCCTGTCACCGTAGTTAACATTGTTCTCTCTCCATTGTTTGTCTTTCTTATTGTAAGGTAATCTTTGTCTTGGTAGTACTAGATTATTAATTCTTGGACCTTCCATATCTTGTATATTAAATTATATTTATATTGCTAACTAGCAAATATACGAATTATAAAATTATAATCACTATTAATGTTAAGTTATTTTTGTTTTTTTCCTATTAAGTAATAGCATTTTGCTGCCAGTTGGTAACATTAGTTTGTGTTTTATAATTCTTACTAAAGAAGTTATCAAAAGAAGCGTTTGTTATTTTCTTATGCTGATTGTCTTTTGCCGATGCAGTTCTTTTCATTCTATCTTCTCGTAATATGAATAACATTCCTGAAGCGGAAACCCTATCAAAGTTACCATCACTATTCCAAGCAATACACTCTTCTATATATGGAATACTTCTAAGTCTATGCATGTTAAGTCTTTCATCATCTTCATCTCCATGAGCTTTAGTTTGCATCCATTGAGCTTGAAGCATTCTTCCCCATTTATTTATTTCTTTGTTAGCATGAGTTCCTTTAGCTTTATTTCCATAAAGATTGGTAGCTTTTACCATATCCATATCTTTAAGCACTTGTGGTACATCCGATAAATAATGAAGACAGTTTTTACTATCAAAGTAACTAAACAAACCTTTTAAATTTGATTCGTAATTAGCTTCTGCATTATAAAACCTTAAAGCTCTTAACGCTATTTCATAAGCATCATTTGCTAGTCTAGGTCTTGCAGAGTATTCAGCAACTATCCTATCTGTAAATAAATCCATAATTTGCATACTAAACAATGACTTACCAGTGTCAGCATCTATAGGGTCAATCCCAGCTATATATCTACCCCTTACTATTTCTCCAGCAGCATTCTTTCTTGGCATTTCAAATATCTCTAAACAACCAGTTTTATTGTTGTCTGAAGAATCATAAGCTCTTATTGGGCTTAGATTTGAATTTGGTTTCCATTCAACTTCTCCAGCTTGATTAAGAAGTAACTCTCCGATATAATGTTCAGCTAAGAATGACTCTTGTTTTGGCGCTATATCTTCTAAGTATTCTTTTAAGTCAGCAACAGGAAACATAGTTCCTTCAGTTCTCATTACAGCTTCTTGAGGAGTAATTGGTTCCTCTGCTTTTTTCTGAGTAATTGCAGTTGATTCAGATGAACTATATTTTACTAGATGCCTATCTATTAATATTTCTACTAACGACTTAATTACATCTGGCTCACCATCAGCGCTATCATAACATTCATTACGGTTTAAGTATGCTCCCCAAAAAAAAGAACATGAACTCTCTCCATTTGTATTCTTATCAAATACATTTTTTAATTCATATATATTGTAAGCTCCTGGCTTGTAGAATAATTTTTCAGATCCTGCAAAAGAAGCTCCCATTGTACCACCAGTTCCACCAGCAAGCATAAATCCAAATGCAACATCACCATCCTCGACAGCTTTTCTGTTTACATTCCATGCTTTTTCTAGGTTATTAAATAATCCATCTTCTTCATAGTGAATAAGTGGACCCCTAATACCCCTTGCTTTATCTGGATTATCTTTAAGGGATATTCCAAATATAGAAGATAAGTTTCCTTTACGGGAACCATACTCATCTAGATATCCTAACTGAAGTTCCATTGCTTTTTTACCATCGACTATTCTATTCTTAGCCAATGGCGTATGTTCTCCTATCCAATCCAGAGTATCGAGAATTTTTCCCCATATTCCCTTATCACCAGATAGAAACGTTTTGTCTGAAGCAAGATGAAAATTAGGATTTCCCGAACCTGGATAAACATACATATTGCGAGGAGACTCAGAAGCATTCTTAAAACTAAAACCAATCCCTCTAGTTTTGAGGACTTTTCCATGTTTACCATTGTCTTTTGCTTGTTGTGTGTAATGAAAATATAAATAATCACCAAGCCATGGTTTAGCAAACTTCTTTACTCGCTCTCCTTTTGACTTGCTTCCTTCTGATTTTAAACCAACTGTTTCTACTAACCATATCGGACTGTAGTTCCAGTAAAAATATAACGTTCCTGGAATCCATTCCCCATCAGACTCTCTTACAACACCATGCTTCCATTTATATAATTCATCTTTCCAAAATTGAGCATACTCTGATTTTGGATTTGAATTTCTAGGTATATTTGTATACTTACCATTTTTTTCAAAAAATATAGCTGCCTTTCTAAAGTAGTCCATATCTTCAAGTATATGAGGATTTATTAAATCAACGTCTACTCTACCATCTTTATAAAACCTATCTTCCCTAGGTCTGTCTATACATCTACCTCTTTGATCTTCGGGAGCTATTAGGTTTTGTATAAATTTAACTCCAGATATATACTCTAGCAGCTGATCATATACTTCTTTAGGTATATCTCCTTTATCAAGCATTTCCCT
>Ga0181355_1000834_pt1 | contig 13422 bp, 25 predicted proteins | sample Fa13VDMM15DN_FD_130099 | JGI IMG/M metagenome (GOLD analysis project Ga0181355, IMG submission 130099) | Freshwater viral communities from Lake Michigan, USA - Fa13.VD.MM15.D.N | ecosystem: Environmental > Aquatic > Freshwater > Lake | place: USA: Michigan | collected 2013-09-23 | reverse complement strand
TTGTCACACTTGTCGCTGGCCGGGCTAGGAGCGATCTCGTGCCGCAGCTGCACGACCATGCGGGCTGTCTCGCAGGCCAGGTCGGCGGTAACGCCGTTGTCACCCGGCAGCGTGGCAACGCAGCCAACGAGCACAACACAGAACGCGAGCAAGAATCTCACAGGATGCCCTCCAGCCAGTTGTCGGGCATCTTTCGCGGGGCGAAGCCCGAGTACCCAGACAGGGCGAAAGAGTCCTCGCCTGCCAGCATCCGAGTGCAGGTCTCGGCTCGCACATATCCGGCCGAACGCTGGAACTGCACCGGCAAAGTCGCATCCACGTCGCCCGAGTAGCAGTCGCCCCACGAATTGACGCACAGCAGGGCCGGGTATGGCTTCCACCTCACGCCCGCGAACATCATGCAGTGAGCCCATTGGCCCATCGGCGACAGGTAGCCGCCGTCGCGGAGTGTCATGGAGAAGCCCTGCATCGAGCAGACGGCCACGGGATAGCCGTTCTGGATCGCCTTGGCGGCTTCCTCGAACGTCTTCACCAGGGCCACGCTGCTGACCTTGTGCTGGGCTGCGTACTTCTCCAGCGAGTCTGGCACACCGTCGCGGCCCCATTCCTTTTCGCGTGTGCCGCTGTTGTCCGTGAACCGTTGGCCGCCGTAGTCCTGGCCGTAGTGCAGGGTGCCGTACTTCGTCACGGCCTTGGCGGCTGCACCGCCATACGAGCCGTCGCCGCCGAGGTTGCGTGATCCACGCACCTCAACGCGGCTGAAACCGTAGACGCTGGCCTCGAGCACCCGCCCGCCATACGTCTCGGCTTCGTTTCGCACGTGGATGTCGCAGGCCGCAAGGATGTCGCACGACAGAGCCCAGCCCCAGCCGACGCACGAGCCGATCTTCTGCGAGCCACGCTTCCATGACGGGTCGCACGTCAGTAGGGCCGAGCCAAGGAACACGTCCCGGCCTTCGTCCAAGGCGAGATCAGGCCCGGCTTGAGCAAGAGTCGGCTTGGCGAGCGACGCCAGGAATGCGTCAGTGCCTGCCCGGTTGGGGGCGTAGCCAAAGAGCGGCAGGAAGTCGGCCATGCGTCAGCCCCCGTTGACGCCGGCCCACGCCACGGCCTTACAGAACGCCACGTAACGGCCCCGTAGGTCCGCAGTGACCGGAACCACATCCGTGCCGACAGCGGCCCCGTACGCAGCCTCCACGGCCTTCCTGAGCGATTCGTTGGAGCCGGGCACATGCTGCCCGATACGCCGCCAAGCGATGTCCACGGCCAACGCCGTGAACGCCCGCAGGCTGCGAGTGTCCGTGAACACCACCTCGGTGGTGACGGCATCGCCAGCGGCCACCGTCGCGGCCTTGTTCCAGACTTCGGCCCACAGGGCACGATCCACGGCCGACGCACCACGGAGGGCATCGGCAATCGGCTGCACAAGCGTCTGCATCTCGGCACTCGGCGTCTCAACTGCCACGGGAGCCACGGGGCTGGCTGGCAGCGTCGGCAGCGGCACTTTGCCCCAGGCGGCAGCCAGCAGCAGAGCGATCGCCGCAAGCCGCGTCAGGAGGCCGGCTTTTTCTTTGCCGGCTTCCAACGCACGACTCGCGGCGTCGCGGATCTGCGGCCAGCAGGGAGCCACCGCGAGAGCAACCGCCAGAGCGACGGCACCGGCACGAAATGCGAGCTCGACATTCACTTGCGGCCCTCGACTTGGAGCAGAGCGAACCGCACGAGAGCCTCGCCTTCCTTGGTCTTCAGCACGTCCGAGACCAGCCGCACAAGTTGGTCATCGGTCACGGCCTTCGTCTTCGACGCCAGCCATTCGCAGGCTTCACCGACGATGATTGAACGTTTCCAAGGGTCAGCCTCATTGACAAAACGCTGGCCAAAACCGATCAGCGGCGACCAAGCCGAGAGCAGCTGGATCTGCTGCCAGATGTTCAGATTCGTGCCGTACTTGTCGAGCTCGGCGGGCGTGGCTTCGTAATTCGTCACGGCGTGTCCTCCTCCTCCGATTGTGCCTCGCCTTCGTCTAACCCTTGCAGCGGCGTGACGTTCACGGTGTCGTTCAGCCAGTCCCACACCGAGCGGTAGCAGTCCTCGGCCTCGTCTGCCACGTCCTTGCGGTCCAAGCGAAGTGGCTGGCGGAACTGCTCATCCTCGAGCACCTTGCCGTTGCCGTCAGTCATGTAGCAGTAGGCGTACAGCTGCCCGTACTCCACGACGATCCTCCGGTGCACGTGATCGGTTCCGCTCACCACTGCACCTCGCCGGCCTGGTCCTCAAACGCCTCGCGGGCCTCGTCGGTCATCTCGATCCTTTTGAGCGTCACGGGCTGGCTCTTGATGACGCGGCGGTCCTCGCGGACCTCCTCGCTCCACGTCGCTTGGATCTCCTTCGTGGCCTGCAGGATCTCGCGTGGCGTCGGGTCACGCTGCCTCACCGGCTTGGCACGCAGTCGCCTGTCGTGCCGGGGGGGCAGATGCCAGACGTGCTTCAGCCTGATGACCTGATCGCGGGAAATGGTCCACCGCTCGCACAGTGCCCGCATGGGCATGTGCGTCAGCCAATCGGCTCGGAATGCGGCAACGCTAATGGTCGCCGTGATGCCCTTCATCGTCTGCCATCCAGGCCATGACGCATCGCTGCGACGGGTTCAGGTACAGGTGCTGGCCCGTCGCCTTAGCGATGCTTGCGTGATACGGGACGTGCTCGCAGTCTTTCACGCCGTCGTATGTGCCTTGCAGGAATGCTTCCGTGCGGTAGATGCACAGCCCGCCGAATGCAGACGAGACAAGCACGGGCGGCGAGCCAACCGGTGGCAGCCACTGGTGCTTCCAACCGCCGAGCCCGGCTGTGTAGTCATCGAAATAGCAGCGAGACTGCCCAACTCCACGCAACGCCCAGCAGTCATACTGAAGAAATCCTTTTGTGATGGCCGGCTTTTTGTCTTCGCCCATGGCCATGACAGGATGCTCAACCAGCGACACGCTCGCCATGCCATACGCCCCCGGCATCTCCACGAGCCAGCCGATGCCGTTGAGAACCCCAGCGTGCGACCATCCGCCCCATTGGTCCCAGTCGATGACGATCACGTAGTCGGCGTCGGCGGCACAGTCACGCACCCACCGCTGGCACGCATCGCGGTACTCGGCCAGGGCAATCGTCCTGCGGCCTGCGAACTCGGCCCCGTAGTGCTCGCGGCCCAGCGTCTGCGACGTGAACGTGGCCTGCTTGTACGCTTCGGCGAACGCCTGGAGCACCTCAAGCGTCTGATCTGTGCTGTCGTTCTCTTCGATGTGCAATGCCCATGACTTGCACGACCGCACGAGGTGCTCGAGCCGCCCGAGGTTCTCAGCCAGCCGCACGGCACAGTTGCGAGCCAGGCCCACGAAGGCGACCTTGGAATTGGCCAGCCGGGCCATGCCTTCCGTGTACCGTTTCTGGTACAGCTCGGCGAACGGCTCCAGCGGGCAGATGAGATGGTCGGGAATGTTCATCTTCCCACCCTTACGCCACAGCGTTTCATGATCAGTGCGTCCGATGTCTCGTCATCTACGCCGGCAAGAGACAGGAACTCATAGCAACGCTTCGCCCAGTGCAACGCCTTTTCTTGCGTGTTCACTGAGTCGCGGCCGTAGCTGCTCTCGGTCATCGCGTAAGCGGCCCCGGTGGTCGGCAGGTACGTGGCACCGTAGATCGCAGCTGCCGCCGCGTAGCCGATGGAGTCCATGTGCGGCCCCATGTCCTGCCAGCGGTTACTCCAGAGCCATGCGGCCACGTCCGAACGCAGAGACGAGCCAATGCCCGTCTCGGTGGCGTTTCGTCCTGACTGCAGACGCTCACGCACGCTGCCAGGCGTCATCGAGCACGGCTCGCTCACGTCCTGGCTTACGGCGTGCATGTAAGAGCCGTCAGGCCGCACCACGTCGTAGCTCGTGAACACGACGGGCGACTCGATGTGCCGCCGGATCGCCGTCACCAGCCCAGGCAGTAGGATGTCATCGGCACTCAGGGCGATGATGTGCCGGCTCGCCACGGATTCGTAGGCAGCCTGCATCGCCTGAAGGTGGCACGCCGTTTTTTCCTTGTGGAGGATGAGCCGCACGCACGGAAACCGGTTGGCCCAATATTCGACAACAGCCAGGCTGTCATCGGTGCTGGCATCGTCGATGACCACCACCTCGTCTGGGCCTTGATGGCACGCACTGCCGAGCGACTTATGCAGCGTCGCGGCCATGTTGCGGTTGGGAATGACTACGGCAACGCTCACAGTTTTACCCCAGTGCAGACGGCTATGCGGTAGTGGCACATCGGGCCAAATCCGGTGTGGAGCGTCTCGTCATTCATCCCAAAGACGAAGACGTTCCTGAAGTACCGCTTGAGCGTTGACCGCAGCCCGTCCTCGGTCTTGCAGTTCACATGCCCGGCTCGGCTGAGCGCGGACGCATGCGGCTGCGACTCCAGCGAAGGCATCCCGCAGATGAACGTGCCGTACTCGCCGATGCTCAGGGCCACGTTGCTAAGAAACGCCCCCTCATGGTGCGGCTGGATGTGCTCAAGCACGTCCAGGGCATATGCAGCGTCAAAGCATTTTGGAATGCTATCTGGCTTGTACAGCGGCCGTACTGCCATGTCATGGTGTGTGATAAACACGTTCTCCGGCTGCTGCCGAGACCGCGCATCGTCGATGAACTCTGCGTCGAAGTCGGTAGCCATGACGTGGCCTACGGCTTGAGCAACTATGCGAGTGGCGAATGCATCACCGCAGCCAATTTCAAGAACCCAATCGCATCCTGCTAGAACGCGGGCCACGAACTTGTATCGGGCCAACGTGAACCCAAGCCGCTTGGCGTCAACCTCGTAGGTGTGCGAACTCATGGCACCTAGTGTGTGCCGTGCGTTGCTCTTGAGCTCTGCGTACTGTGGCTCGCTCATCCGATTCGCACGGTTGTCCGTGCCTCCGTGCCGTAACTCTTCTCGACCACCAGGCGAGCAACTTGGGAATCGTCCTCCCAGGCCACGCCGTTCAGCGAGTCAAGGACCGCCTTTGTCGCGTTGTCTAAATCGAACCGTGGCAGCAGCGGAGCGTCAGGCTTCACGCCACTCTTTCGCATGTGCGACCTTGGGCGCGATGCCACGAAGTCAATAACAACGCTCACTGGGTCTCCGTGCACGCCAGCACCAGCCGCTCGAGCAGCTGCCGCCAGCGATTGCCGGTAGGCATGCACTGGGTGCTTCGCTGGCACATACGCCCGTGCGAACCCGCCCCGAGTCGAGACGCGTGGCCTCGGCTGCGGTATTGGCTCGCCTGGGACAGAGAACGTGATGGCCATGCCCGCAGGATGGCGGGCGTGTCAAGCAAAGCGGGCTTCGCCGTCTTTCGCGGCGACTTTTTCGCCTAGCGGCCGTGAAACGCATTTCCGCGCCGTGTTAGACGGCGAAGATGCCGTCGAATACTTGTTCTCAGGTCAATCCAGCCAGCCTCTTGCGAAGTTCGGTCAACGCCTTGCGTGCGTTCCGAGATTCTGGCGTGTTGATTTTGTAATCCCTGTCCACAGCCTGACTCGTCCAAGGGTCGGTTTGATCGATGAATCGCTTGATTCGGTCAAGCAAATCCCTGACGCTTGCGCTCTTGGCGTCAAATCGCTTTTCGCCAGAGTAAAGTGGCACGACTTCGGCATACCTCAACACGCGATCTGATCCGTCCTTGTAGGACAAACTGTCGGCAAACGTGATTGCCTCGCCTTCTGTCTCGTAGATTCCGAGACACGCAAACGCGGTTTTCACCGCCCACGCGACCGGCTCCTGTGTATTGTGCCCCCGCCCACCCGCCGCCTCGCCGTTGTCGGGCCGCGTAACGTCTAGGGGCCGCCCCTCGCCGCTCCCATTGCTGGAGGCCGGTGGCTGCGCTATCGCAGACGAGGAGCCATCTGTCTCCACGCATGGTGGAGCAGTCTGATTGCCGGTGCCCGCACCGCCACCGGGTTCCCCAGCGGCGGCATCTGTTCGGGCTGTCGCCGCCGGCGCGGCGTCATGATCGGTTCGCTCCCGCTCGCGGAGCATGGCGTCGGCAGACTCATACGCCAGCCTCGCCCAGTAATCCATGGCGCGGTCTTTATCAGTTGGTGCTGCCAGCATCCCGGTCAGGGCCGCAGCGGCAAATTGGTCACGGTCTGTCATGCCACACCTCTCGGGCTGCAGATGCCGTTCCGCCACTTGGAAACCTTGCTCTGCGTGTTCGTCACGTCTTCCCGCATCCGCTCTTGGATGTGCCGTTCCTTCAGCACCGCCTTCAGCCGCTCGATCTCGTCTGGCGACGGGTCCACTGTGCTGCGTTCCTTCTCCACCTTCGGCCGCTTCGGCAACTTCATCCGCTGGGCGTAAGAGTACATCGTGCCGATGGACACGCCGCACCTGTCGGCGATCTCCTGCGTCGGAACTCGCTCCACCCACAGCCGATGGATCTCGGCTGCCGATAGCTTCGGCCGCTTGCAGTTGCTGCGTCTCTCCAGCCCGAACTTCCGCGTGGCACGGTGCACGCTGTCCTCGGAGCAGCCCAGCTGGGCTGCGATCTGAGAAGCCGTGAGCCCCTCAGACCGCAGCGCCAGCAATTTCTCGTAGTCGATGCGGGCTGCCATGGTCACTCCGTGGCCAGGGGCATGATGACGCTACGGTACTCGGCATCTTCGCCGTATAGGAATACCACTGCGTCACCAGGCCCAGCAGCCTCAATCGTCACAGTTGGTTCGCCATCAAGCGTCGCAAAAGCCCTCAGCACATCAGAAACAAAATGCGGGTCGAGCTTGACGCTTGAGATGCCACCAGACTCGACCACGTCGAACTCGACGCTGCTTTCGCCGTGCTCCGAAGAACGTGCCGTAAGCGTCAACACTTCTTTGCCAAACGAGTACAGGACGCCCTTGCTTTGTTCCGTAGTCACGATTGCTGCCGCGCGAGTTGCCGATGCAAGCGTCTCGCCGATGACGATGAACTTGTGTGCATCGCGATCTGGAAAAACATCACGCCAACGCGGGAATCGACCTTCGACCAGGCGAGCAAAGACGCGCTCCCCTTTGAACTTTGCCACGATTTCGGATTTCGTGGACGTGAAGTCGATGCCAGACCCGTCTTTTTCGTGAGACGCCGCGATTGACTGGATCGCAACCATCGCACGCTGCGGCACAAGCAAGTTGGCGTCATCGACATCACGCGACACAGGCAGCGGCATCGTCGCAACAGAAAGACGCCGCCCGTCGCTTGCCACGACATAGCACTGCCCACGATCACGGCTGACCTCAAACAGCACAGCCCCGAGCGCGTAGCGACTCGACTCGGCATCGCAGGCGTAAGCCACACTGCGGACAGCCCTGGCAAACTGATCGACAGGCAGCACCGGCATCGGCGTCGTTGCTTCTGGCTCCCAGACAGGAAACTCGCCGGCGTCCTCGGTCGGCAGCTTCCATTCGCTTCGGCCGACCTTGACTGTGCAGGAACTTCCAGACGGAAGGAGCGTCACCTCTGGGTGCTTGCTCTCACGCAAGATCGCCAGCAGCCGCGAGTGTGGAAGCACAAGAGGCTCGTCGTGGTAGTCGATGTCGCAGTCAATCCGCAGCTCAAGGTCCGTCGCGGTCAGCATCCCGTCGTGCAGCAGCACGTTCTGCAGAATTGGCTTCCCGCCCGTCTTTTGAACGGCCGCACCGACCGTTGTTAAGGCACGAAGAAGTGCCGACCGGTCGAGAGTCGTGCCAGTAGTCTTTCGCCGCCGAGTTGCTGTTGCCGTAGTCATTCCTTTGACCCTTCTTTGCGAGTGAAACCCCAACCAAAATGCCCAGGGCGAACGTCGCCGCGAGCAGTGTTTCGCCAATCGCTATCCACGCGAAATCGGTAATACTCATAGCGCCACCCCCGGATCGTCCCCGAGCAGCGGAAACCGCATCGACGCTAGTTCTGCCTCGACAACCTCAAGAATCTTTGCCGTGCGAACCGAACGGTTCATTAACTGCCGAATCGTCTGCCGCTGCCTGTCGATCACGTCTGCCTGCTCAATGATCGTGTCGTGTGCCTGCTCAAGCAGCAGTCTCGACTCATCGTCAATCTCGTCACGCCACGCCGACGCTAGGCATGTGTCCGCGACGGCTTGCGGGGAAGGCTTGCGGCGGCTCATGACACCACCTCGATTCCGCGCGTCTGGCCGGCGCGACGGCGGATGAGACCCTTCCGCTCCAGGGCCAGGATGTGGCACATCGCACCGTTGGGCGACTTAAACCCGAAGTGCTGCATGATCTCGCGGACGGTCGGGCCGCAGAGCGCCGTGCGTTCGCGGACGAAGTCGAGAATCTCTCGCTGGCGGTCGGTTGCTGGTGGCTGCTCGGTGGTGGTCACTTTCGTTCTCCGATGGCTGAAACATGTTGAACTTCGCCGTCTGTACCGACACGGCCGAACATCGCGTCCTGGCCTAGCAGACGCTTGCGGGCGTACATGAGCACGCGATAAGCCGGCAGCATGTCGATCTTGAGGTGCTCCACCTTGTCGAGCACCAGGCCCTCGATCATGTCGAAGTCATCGGCCGTGGCTGATTCAATCGTGGCCACGAACTCTGCCGCAAGACGCTTGCTCTGTTCGCTGTCTACGTGCACTGCCTTGTGCGACTCGCCTGGCGTGCGCTGGTTCATCGCTCGCCGCTTTGACGAGAAAAGATCGCGGTACGAATCGAGCATCCACTTCAGCTGCGGATACAGAGTGTCGTGCGTCCGCTTCACGTTGCGGATGGCGTCGTACAGCACGACCTGATCGAGTCGGGCCAGGTCATCAGACCAAAGCCGCCGCTCTTCATCTGTCCACTGGCACTGCGGCCAGAGTTGGTTGATGGCCGACTTGTTGTCATCCCAAGTTCTCACAGGTTCCCTCCTGCTGGTTGGCGTCCACGGCTCCGTGCCTGATGCTGCACCTTTGGGTCAGCGAACTCGCCGGCCCTGATCCTGTCGATCAAGTCAAAGAACTTCGTGACCGGCAGCGGCCTGTCGAAGTACTGGCGGCTTGGAAGGCGTGCCAGTGCCTCGCTGGCCATCCGCAGCCACCCAGGCGACGCGGCCAGGTCCACCCACCGGTCAGGCGGCGTCAGGTGCGGCCAGGGCTCAGCCCGCTCCGTGACGTTCCAGATCGCCACAAACCGCTGCCACTCGTCTGCCGCCCACCCTGGCTGGCGGAAATCGTCCGCCCCCGCGTGTGTGTGTGTGTCTTCCAAGAACGAATCCGAAACCGAATCCGAATCCGAATCCGAAACCCCCGTGTTTTGCTTGGTCGTTTGCTTGGCAGTTTGCTTGGGTTTTGCTTGAGTTTTGCTACCGCCTTTGCTTCCGCTTTGCTTGCGGGCAGCGCTCAGTTCGGACAGTCTTGCAATGCGGCGGCTAAACAAAACACCGCGAGAATCGCGGGAAAGAACGCCACTCCGCTCCAGTTCGGCCAGGGCCGCGAGCTTTTCTTCACGCGATCCGCCTGAAACGGCGTCGGCGATCTGCTCGTCAGTCCGAGGCGTGCCGTCAGGGTTGCTGGCGTATCCCTGCTCGTTTGCTTCAAACAAGATGCAAAGCAAATCGACAAGCAAACCTCGAGCAAAAAGCGAGCAAAATCTGAGCTCTGGGTCCTTCATCCAGTCGCCTGTGAAGAACCAGAAACCGGGTGACTTCGCCATCACGCAACCCTCCACACCGTTGCCATCCGCCCGCTCACCGTTTTGCGTGTCCCTGCCTCGACAACCAGACCACGCCGTGCAAGTTCAATCCGCCGTGGCCGCTGCGTGCTGGGGTTCATGCCCAGGGCCAGCTGCTGCTCTTCGTCAGTGAGCCCGTCCGGCGTCGCCGCGAGCAGCTCGAGCACGCGCCGCTGCATCGCGTTCAGCGTCGTTGGCGATAGCGAGTCGGCCGCCTTGGCCGAGGTGATCGAGCCGTTGACGCTCGGTGCTCGCTGCGTGAACAGCGGCAGATCGCACTGGGAGTCGAGGAAGACGCTCATTGAAGTGCCCTCGTTGCTTCGGCTGTGAAAATCAGCGGCGAATCAGGCCGGTATCGCCAGACCGTCTCGTGCGGCGTAATGACTCGCACGATCCGCACTTGGAACTTGCGGCACATCCACGCCAGGTGGCGACGCACGGTCTTCTCGCAGCAGCCGATCCTGGCTGTCATTGAGTCCATGGTCGCGCCAAGCCGAAGCATTCGGTCGAGGTAGGCGATTTGCTCAACGCTGCTGCGTGTGGCGATCTTCGGTGGCATCTGACACGTCCTTGTGTATTTGCCGGGTTACGCCCGGCGCGGTCGCCTCACGTCGGGAGGTGACGCAGCGACTGCCGGCGTTGTTCCGCACTTGGCCGGCTCTACGGGCGGATGCAGCATTCAGCCGCTCAGGCAACCGCGTGCCGTTGGTTCACCCGTCGCTCATTGGCCCCGGCTTGCCTCCTGGCCTGACTCCGTTCCGCGTATCAACGCCGTGCAGCTCGTCACCCGTCACAAGGCCGCGAATCTGGAACGGCGGCTGGTTGGCATGGACCCATCGCCGCAAGGCGCGGGCGTAGTCCAAGGCTTCCGCAAGCAACCGTCGCGGGTTGTCTGGCTTCTTCTCGACGAGGTATTCCAGCCGGCCCACGACGATGTCGGCGGCGGAGCCAACACCGATCGCGGTGCCGTTCTCGCGGATCACCCAGTTCATGCCTGGTTCTCCGTGGCGGCAGCCTCGTGCTCGAACTCCTGGCCGTTGTCCTCGGGCTCCGACTCCAGCCACTCGCACTTGCCGTCGATGAGGTGCACGAGCTCGTTGCGTTGCGCCTCGGTAAACGTGCCTTCACGGTGCCGCTGGTTCACGCGATCCCGCAGGGCGGCGAGCAGCTTGAGGCTGTTCGTTCGCTGCACGGCGAGCCGGGCGTTGGCGACGGGATCGTTGGCAGCCGGGGCAGCCGCCGGCGGCGTGTCGAACTTGGGACGCACCACCACGGGCTCGCGGGCGGGCTCTGTGGCCGGGGCAGGCGTCTGGTAGTCCTGGGCCTCCTCGGCCGTGATGAGCCCACGAAGGGCGTCGGCGAAGGCGTTACGCAGGGCGAAGCCGCGTGCTCGCAGGCTCAGCATGCGGCTGCTGTACTGGCTCCAAGGGCCGCTCTTGCCCCACAGCCCCGCCTTCTTCGCGTCCGCCACCGAGAACTTGGCGACCGTTGGCTGCGGGTAGCCTCGACGCTGGACCTCGCAGACGGCGGTCAGGTTGTCGCCTTCGCCTTCTGTGTACTCGCAGACGTACTCGCAGACGGGGCTGCTCTGCACCAGGGCCAGGGCGGCGTCGCCCCAGATCGTCGGGCGGCCGTTGATGACCGCGATGCTCTGCAGGCTCTGCATCGGGGACAGGCCGACTTCGCTGCCGTGCTGGATGGCCAGCATGCAACTCTCGGGCTTGCCCCTGAAGTCCTTGGGGGCGAACTCGCTCGACGCCACCATCTTCGAGAACCTGAAGGCGTCATCGAACGATTGAAGGGCCAAGCCGCTGGACCGATGGGTGCTGATTTCCGTGCTCATCTGTCGCGTCCTTTCGTAAGAAAACTTGCGTCACTTTTCTTTGAAAATCCCGCTCGGCGTCCTGCGTTGCGGGTGGTTTGTGCGTCCTTGCTCTGGCGTCTCCGACGCCACTCCTTCCGCCGTTTAGCTCCGCTGTCCGGCGGTCCTTTTCTTTGTTTAGACCTACGCCACTTCTGCCAGCTTCGCCCTGAGAACGCGGATGCACTCGTCGTTCTCTGCGTTGCTTGCAGGATCGCTCCGCTCTGTGGCGTTGCTCTCGCAGACAGCGAGTTCCTGCCGCAAGATTTCAACTGCGGCTGCCTTCTTGATCTCGGCGTCACGCAGCGTCCTCAACAACGGCAACGCCGCCTCTAGGAGCGCGTGTGTCGCGCCGCACCTTGTGTGCCAATCGCCGCGAGTCGTTTCCTTCTCGGCCAGCGTGATGATTGCGTCCAGTTCCCTAATGTCGATCATCTGTAATTCCTTTTGCGGAGCCGCGATCCGCCGCGTAGTTGTTGTTCATCAGCGGTCGCGGGCCGCCGATCGCCGTCAGTCATTCAGAACGGCGTGATCTGATCGGCCGTCACCGCGTAGTGGGCGTTGCCAACGTCGGGGACATGCCGCCTGACGTGATAGGTGTCGTTGGTCAGCACCTCGACCACGACGCCGGCAAGCGTCTGGCCACGCTCGATGAAGCGGATCCTGTCGCCGACCGCGTAGGTGGTGACGAGCTGCCCGTCGATGAGCCGCGTCGTGCCGCCCGAGACGGTGTGCTCGGGCATGGCAGCGACGGCGGCGAGGTACTCGGCGTGGTGGGGATCACTCATTGGGATTTCCTTTCGTGTGAGTGGCGAACTGTACCGATGTTCACTACGGCGTCAAGCGGTCGGACCAACAAAATGAGGGGACTCGAAATTGCGTACACCATGTTGCGATTGCGGAACCATAAGGGCAGGGGGCTAGAGTGTTGCGGAATCGGAACCATTTGTCAACGGAAAACGCCGATGGCAGCGTCGGCGAGATCGAGCGTGGCCCGGCCGAACGTCCGCAGACGGCCAGGCTCCGGCTGCGGAGCCGGCTGGAAAGCAGGCACCGCGTAGGGCTGGGGCGTGGCCAGCCGAGCCGAGAGCTCGATCACGGCGAGCCGGTGGCGAGTCTCGACCAGCAGCGAGCAGCCGGAGGCCAGTACGGCGATGATGAGCAGGGCACGGAGCGTGTCGTGGATCATGGCGAGTCCTTTCGGATTTCCCGCCGGCCCGATTGCCGGCGGACGCAGCGATGCTCAATTCCGCCAGCCCGGATCGACCTCGTCCATCAGTGCGTCCAAGGCATCCGTGCCGAGCCGGTTTTCGATGACCTGATACGCAGCTGCCCGAACCATCCGCTCGTGCTCGCTCGGCAGCCAGCCGCCACCCATCTGGCGAACGATGGCGCAGGCCATCTCGGTCCCCATGCTGTCGATCCGGCTCATCACTGCTTCAAGGGCTTGCATCGTTTCGTCTCCCGGCTGGCGGCTGCGAGTCTCATTCGCTCGCATGCCCTAATGATACCGATATCGGAACCATTTGCAAGGGGGCTTGAAAAGATTTTCTTCGGGGGCGTTTTCGTCGGGAAAAACGCAGGTCAGCCGGCCTTGAAGCCGCCGGCCCGCTTACGTTGCCGGCCCTCGCCCTTGGCGGCCTTGGCAGCCAGCCGCCGGACCTGGGCTTCGTCGAAGACGTACGAGCCGCCCACCATCTCGGTGTCGAGGCGGCCGTCTCGAGCAAGCCTGCGAATGTAGCTCATCGTGCAGCCGTACGCCTCGGCCGCCTCACGGCAACCGATCATGCTGCGTCCGCTGTCGTTCTTGAGTGCCACGATCATGCCCCAATAGTACCGATAGGGGAACGGCAGTCAA
>Ga0181355_1000833_pt1 | contig 13453 bp, 30 predicted proteins | sample Fa13VDMM15DN_FD_130099 | JGI IMG/M metagenome (GOLD analysis project Ga0181355, IMG submission 130099) | Freshwater viral communities from Lake Michigan, USA - Fa13.VD.MM15.D.N | ecosystem: Environmental > Aquatic > Freshwater > Lake | place: USA: Michigan | collected 2013-09-23 | reverse complement strand
AGCATCGTGTTGACGCCGTGATTCGCCGCCTCAAAGAACGCGCGGTGGACAAACTTGCCCAACTCTCGACCGTACGGTGGGTTCAACCACACGCGATCATGTGACCCGCCCCACGGCTCCGGCGACAGCGCGTCTTCTCGCGCCTGCCCTGGCCCAAAGCCGACCGGCACGAGTTCGTGCCCTAGCCGCGCGGCGGCGTCAATCGTGAACGGGTTGCTCGACAGTTGCTCGATGGCCTGAAAGACCTCGGGCGGCGTGCGCCAGTCCTGCGCCTGCGACGAGTGCAGCACCTTGTCCATTACGTCACCATCCTAATGATTCGTGGCGGCACATCCTTGTCCGCCTTGATCTCGGTGGAGATTGTAAACGGGTTATCAAGCGTCAAGACACCGCACTGGATGAGCGCCCGACGGAGGGCGTGACACACGAGCATTTCCTTCACCTGAAGCCGCTCGGCGTCAACAAAATCGACCATCGCCTGTATGTCGTCGGCCGACACCCAATCGTCCGGCAACGTGAACACGAACGTCTTACCGTCACTCACCACGTCCGCGCATCGCGGCATGTTGGGATAACGAACGTGCGTGCCCTGCAACGCCGGAAGCTCTACCGCGCTCATTCCGGCACCACGATCAACCGCTTGCAGCCGTCCGGCTCCACCGTGATCTCGCTCAGCACCACGACGACGGTGGACTGATGCGGTTCGTTCAGGATGAACTTGGCCGCGTCCATGCTGAACCGGAAGCGGTCGCCGACGCGCACGGTGTTGTGGCCGGTCGCGATCTCACGAGGCCCACCGTCCCCGCCGAAGTCGATCGGCGCGCCGTTGATCTCGCGTTGAATCCGTTCGCGTCGTGTCGTGGTGTCATCGGCATTGTCTGGCCAGTACGGAAACGTGATCGTCGGACGCCCCGGCGTGTCGATGTCGTAACTGCGACCGTCTTCGTCGGTGAACACCGTCGAGCACCTGATGTTCTGCTTGACTGGACCCTTACCACCGAACCCTTCGCTCACGTCCATCCACTCGCTGTCCGCGCCAGTTAGAGGCGTCAAACACTTGCCGGCGATGCACCTCTGGAGAATCGGCGCCATCACCCACACCGCGCCGCCGCTGTCCCACGTCTCGAAAAACAGCGCGAGGATTTTCCGCAGAACCTCGATCTCGTTGTCCTGGAAATTCGCCAACTTTAACTCTAAAACTGCTTGATCGATTACGCTCATGTTTGCTCCTTAGTAGGGGATTTGCACCCGCGTCCATCGCATTGCCTCACGCACCGGCTCCACCCAGATCCCGGTCGCCACGTCCTGTGGCGTCACCGGGAGGACGAGATACCCCAGTGCTGCGTAGGCCCGCCGCTTCTCCGCGTCTTTCTGCCAGCCGCTCCCGCGCGTGTGCCGGCCGCCACTCCATGTCCCACCGTCGACCTCCATCACGACCCGCTCCGTGATCCACGCGAAGTCGGCCCGCCACTGGCGCGTCGGATGGAACCGATACTCCGCCTGGGGCCGCGGCAACCCGCGCAGATCGCAGAACCGATGCACGGTGTCCAGGTAGCGCGACTCCGGAGCTGGACGTGAGACACGACGACCCGCCACGGGCCGCTTCGTCAACCGCGCCACGTCCGCCGCCGTGAAGCCGCGCGCCATCTAGATCCCGAGCCGACGCAGGATGTCGAGCATTTCCTCGATTTCTGGGTTCTTCTTCAAAATCTCCTGGGCCCGCTTCAGATCGGCCGCGACCCGATCCGCGCGCTGAATCTGCGCGTCCAGACGCATCTCCAGTGAGACGTTCCAGAGTCCGAGTGAATCATCGCCCATTGGCTGGGCTTGGTAGTTGTCACCGAGCATGACTACACCAACTCCCGCGAGTAGCGCCGCAGGACCGCGTGCTTCGCTTCGACGACCGTGCCGTAGAACTTCACGGCGGCGATCAACTCGCCCAGCGCCGCGCTGTCCATCGGCGTCGCGAACTCCACCTTCAGTGTCAGCCGCTCGACCGGCTTGCCGATCACCGCGTCCCGAATGGCCGCGATGGGATCGACCGGCGCCGGCCCGGTCCCACCACTCACCGGCCCGCTCGCCATGTCCACCGTCTCGTCCTGATTACTCACCAACGATCCCTGTCGTGCCATCGCTCACTCCTTCACTCGGCGTTGATTCGCCGCGTCCAACTGACTCCGAAACTCGGCCGTCACGCCCTGCCGCTGATCGTCCGCGCGCTTCGCGACCGGCACCACCGGCACCGCCGCCGCGCGCGACGCCACCAACGACGCAAAATGCCCGTTGATGAACGGGTAGATACTTGGGATCGCTTCGTCCGGCCCCAGCCGCGTTTCCAGTTGCCGATACCACGCCTGCAAGACGCGCTCAGCCTCCCCTTCATCGCCGCCGTAGCGTCCAATCAAGTCCTGATGAAACTGCTTTGGAATCCGCAGCCGCGGCCCGACGTAGCCGTGCTTCGATTCGAGCGCCGCAAACGCCAGCGGCGACATAATCAGCGGCTCCGGACGCGGCCTGGTGACGACCGGAACCGGAGTCGGAACTGGCGCGGGCGGAGGGATGGTGTGGCCCTGATCCGCTGGCATTTCCAGCCTACCCGACTCAGGCACTTCCGGTTCCGCGAGACGCCGCTGGGACGGCCCGATTTCAATCGTTCGGTCGGCTCTTTCGCGCTCCCGAAACCGCTCCACGCGGCGTCGATTATCGGCCTGTTTTTGCTCCCGATCCGCCGCGCTTCGATTCCATTTCAGGTAATCGTGGATCTGGTAGCCGTCCCGCACGTTATGCCACAGCCGACCCGTCACCAATTCAGCGACCCATTCCTGTCGCGGAACCGGCAGCCCAATAATCGGCACAATCTCCGCCGGCACGAACCCGTCCGTCTTGTGATCCTGCACGTAACACAAGCCTTGAATGTAGAGCCAGCGCGCGTCCGCAGATACCCGCGCCAACTTGAGGCTCCGCGCCGCCGTCGTGTCGACCTGGGCGTAACTCACGGGCGCTCACCGCATTTACACACGAGGGGTGTCATGCTCCGATAGCGACTCCCGCACGACGGACACGTCCATGGACCGGGCCATCTCCACGTCGTCCGTCGTTCCAGCCACAGGTCTAACGCGATCGCCACCGCCACGATCGCCACCCCGCCGACCACCGCCAACCACCACTGGAACCACGTCACTTCGATACCGCCTGCCGCTCGCGCGCCAGCACCGCCGTTTCCGGCACCATCAGCACCGCGCGACTCCGACCAGGCCGCAGCACCGTCCGCGACGCCAACTCTCCCGTCCGCAGAAGCGTGTAGACCGTTGCAATCGACAGGCGCAGCCGCACCGCCGTTTCAATCGGCGTCAACAGCATTTCAGGCGCCTCTTCAACCTGTTCCATGAGACGCATTAGACTAAACCAGAAAAGAACTGTCAACAGGAAACGTCAATGAATCTAAATATATTTTCGTGCCAACATGGCCGTGTAATGCATTACGTAATGGTATTACGTCACAGCATTACGTAACGCGCATTAGGTAATGCAGTCACGTAATGCGCCACTAGACTGTACTGGACTGGACTGGACTGGACTCGACTACTCTCAGTCCCTATCGTCACTTATTACCAATTTGTAAGTGATCCCTTTAGAGCGCGTGTGTACGGCGCGCGCACGCTTTCGACCGCGGCCCAGGCTCAATTAGATTTTCTAAAAATTGGGAATAGGAAATCGCCAGCAGACCGCCGACGATCACGAATCGTAGGACTGAGGTTGGTTCCACGAACCACGACCGTCCGCCGCTCGATGGCAGTTCGGGCAGAGAATCTCGACGTTCCCCTGTACATACCGGCCACCGTCCTTGCCGCTCACAATCCGATGCCGCTCGCAGTAGCCACGCCAGCCGCATCGAGAGCACGCCACGCCCTTGACAGACCCCAGCCGCTTCTCACGAGTGTGGCCGGCGCAACGAGAACGCCACTGTCGAACCCCACCATTCCCGTAATTCTTGAACATTTGCTGCCGTTTACAGCCAGGGACCGAGCAAAGACCACGTTCGTTTGCCATAGGGGTATTCTACCATCCTTCCCCTCCTGGAAAGGTGAAAACTATAGCGATTGGTTCCCCCTACCCCCACGCCGACCGGAGTCCCGCCAAGAGGGGGTCCCCTACCCTCCCCGTGCCAAGTTCCGAGCGCGTGCCAGCCTCGCCACGCCACGAGCGCGCGCCGCCTGCGGTCTACCTGCGTCCGCGCGTCCGTTCGTGGCTCCTGCGGCCTGTGGTGAGGTTTATACGCGCCTAAATCGACCAAGATGCCGGCCGCGCGTGTATCGAGGCTTCCGCGCAGCGTGCCAGGCCGAGGCGGGATCAACTCCACGGCCCTGGTAGCATTCGACCGAGCACCACCAGCGGCCGGCCAATGAGCACTCAGGCCGACGGCGCCGAGCTGGCGTGAGCCGAAACCATCCCCACCGCTTGCACCCCGAGCAGGCGCCCCAGCTCCAGAGCGGCCGATACCCTTGGGCCCCAGCTCGCCGGCGCGCCAGGTAACGCCAGGCCGCTGATTGGGTTACGCCGTAGGCCCGCGCGATGCGAGCTGAACTCCAGCCGGCGAGGGACATCAACACCGCGTCCCGGTCCAGCTTCAGACGGCCCGCCGGCGCCGTTTCCGACCGCCCGCCGGCCGAGGCAAACGCCGTGCCATGCTTCGCTGGGATGAAAGCCCGGTAAGTCGTTGGAAACACGCGAGTTAGCCCACCAAGTTAGTTAACATAACGCGCATTATCAGACCTGTACCATTTTGCGAATATTCAATCCGATAATCGGACACTTTCCAGCCTTTAGAATCAACGACTTACCATAGTGTCGTCTCACCATTAAACACGCTCGCCGGCGCAAATAAATCCGAACATTACCAGGGCCAGAAACGCGCCCAATTCTTGACCCGATTCTACGCCAGATCAGGCACGAGAGATGCATTCTCGACCGGCATGATGAAGCAGCAGAAAACACCCGTAACAGCATCCGGGAATCCGCGCCGTTTTCGCGTGCTGGCGATCAATGGCGGACATATCGCGATTGCCGGCGATTGCGACTCATGGCAGGAAGCCGTTGACCTGCGGCGCATGAACGAGGACCGATTGGACCGAGAGGATCAAACGTGGTTCGACATTGTCCCGCTGGTGGAGCGTGACTTGTGACGCCCTTTGATCGCGCGGTGTTTGCCTACCTTGAGACGTTGCCGCGCGGCGCGCGAGCGTATGCCGCGCACTACGCGCACGTTACGGAACGCGGCGCACAGCATGAGGAATCGGCGGGCCCATGGGCGTGCACGGCGCGCGAGCGGGCGAAGATCCGCAAGGAGATTGACGTGTTGCGGCAGGCGGACGACGACGCGATCGACCAAGAGGTAACGCGCGCCGAGGATGCGATCGAGGCGGGCCAGGCGCGGTGGAGTGAGACGGGCACGACGAGACGGTAAACGGGCAAGTTTTTCGCGCTACGGCGCCACAGGAGAGAGCAATGACACAGGAACAGATCCGAGCACTTCGAGCGGTAGCCGACGCCATCATCGAGTCGATTGATCTTGCCGGTCCCCAGGGCGCGCCCGCCGGCGTGATGTACGCCGCGCTAATGTCCTACGGGATCACCCTTTCGCAGTTCGAGCAGATCATGGCGGGATTGTGCGGCGCCGGCAAGTTGCGGAAGTCGGGCCACCTGTACTTTGTGGCAGGCCAGTACTACGAGGCGGGCCGATGATCCCCGCACTCACGAAGACCCGCCCCGAGCAGTTAGCGGACGCGCTCTTTCAGGTTGCGCGCGTCAATCACTACATGGTCGGCATCATTGACCCGATCACGCCGGCCGAGCTTGACCAGGCCGAGCAAATACTGATCGACGGGCAGAACGCTTGCCCGAAGACGAACGGCGCCCGGTTCCGCCAATACGATCTGGCGCTCGATTTGGTCGAGCACTACCGCCGGCAATGGCGCGATCCGAAGAACGCCGAACGCGCGCGCGCGATTATCGATCCCTTTACCCCCGAACCCGACCCCCGAGATTAGGAGCACAGACCCATGAGCGAAACTTTGCAGCAATTCATCGACCGCGAGCACATCACCGCCGAGGCCGAGTACGCCGACGACAACCCGCAGATATCCGACATGCCGCCAGGATCGCGCCACTGGCGTGTTATTTTCCGCCGAGGCCGGCGCCGCATGACGATCCCGTTCTCGCAAGGGCCAGCACTCCACGACGATCCGACGGCCGTCGACGTGCTCGATTGTGTGGTCTCTGATTCGTCCAGCATCGATCAGCCCTTCGAACATTGGGCGGCCGATCTCGGATGGGATAGCGACAGCCGGAAGGCCGAACGATGCTATCGCGCGTGCGTGCGCCAGGCCGCAAAGTTGCGGCAGTTTCTCGGGGAATCGTTTGAGGCCGCCATGCAGGCGGAGAGGTAAACCAATTGGCACAAGACCTTGAGACGTTGATCGCCGCGCGCGTGGCGGACGAATTGACCCCGATCGACACCGATGAGCTGTACGACGAGATGTTGAGAGAGGTGCACGCCGACGCCTTACGTGGACCGTTCGCGCACCTTGACGCGGCCGAACTTCTCAAAGAGGCCGATCCCGTGGCGTACCGTTGCGGTAGTGTCGACCACTTCGACAGCTTGACCCGCGAGCGCCAGTACGAAGAGATAGACGAGCAACTGTATGACGCGCGCGAAGTGCAGGCGATCCGAGACGAAATCGAAGCCGAAGACCGCGCGGAAACCGACGACGACCAACACGACGCCGACAGCGAACGCTAACCCCCAGCAGGAGCATACGACAATGACGATAAGAGCGAAATTCCCCGGCAAGTGCGGGTGTGGATCATTATGAGCGCCCGTACGCGGTACATCGTCGCGGTCTACCTCTGCGATCAAGCGTACGGCGGACCCGAAGAGGGCGGTTGGTGGTACGACGTAGGCACCCTGGCGCGCGTGCTCCGGGTGTACCCGTCCGCCACACGCGCGTACGCGGTTTGTCGGCGCGCAAACGACCTCTTACACCGCTTCGTAAACCAAGATCGGCCCGAGATCACGAACAGCAACAGCGAGGGCCGATACTATGCCGAAGTACACGAAGATCACGCCCCCGCCAGTTATCCCGACGCGCGCCCGAGGTACGAATAATGACGCCCTATCGCGTCGCCGTGTTCACTGAGGCCGGCGGGTTCCACGCCTGGACGCCGGACACGACCGCCGAACCGTGGCGCGCCGGCTCTGGATCGTTTTGTTTCGCCGGCGGACTCCGCGCGATCGCCACGGCCCGCTATCACTTGCGCGGCGCCGACGTGCGCCAGGTCCAGATCCGCACGAACCAGGACCGTAAGATCCTGATTTACAACAAGCACGATGACGGCACGATCACGCACTATCGCGCGGAGGACTAGGCCCATGAGGAAATACACACGCCCGTACGTAGGCCGCCACTTCGGAAAGCCACCAGCGCGGCTCGACGAGATGTTCCGCAGCGCCACCGAGCCTGCCGCATTCTCTCATCCGATGTACGCGTACGTGATCGGCCCATTCATGACCGCGCGCGGCGCCAGGTTCGCAGCCGAGAACCCATATAGCCCTTGTCAGACCGTGGCCGAGTTCGAGCGAGCCGCGGCGAAGGCGCAATCGTGCCAGGACGGCCGATCGTGACCGACAAGCCACGATCCTTCGCCGCGATCATGCTCGACCAGTGGGCCGATCCCGCCATGCACGCGATCCACGTCGCCACCGGAAAGGACTTAGGCGGCGATTACGAGTCGCGCGCCGTGTGCTCATGCGGTTGGCGATCGATCCCGTTCTCGTGGGATAGCCAGGCGCGGCGCGAAGAATGCCCCGTGCTGGAAGCCTTGCGCGAGCGCGCGGGAAGGATGGTGCCCGATGTCTTCGACCGCTAGTTGGCTCACGCGGGCGGAGCTGGGCGCGTCCGAGTGGGGGAAAGCCATCTACGGCCGCCGCGCCCACTACGCCGGCAACCCCGCCGGAGGCACGCCGAACGGGTGCCGGAACTGTGCGGGCTACGCGGGCGCCCAAGCCGCGCTGTCGCTCCACTGTCTGCGGAGCGCCCAGCATGTCGGCCGGAGCGCCGTCTACCTCGACCAGCACGCCGACGACGCGGTGATGTTCGCCAAGCAAGCGTTCCGCGCGTGGCGGAGCTATCGATCATTCGGAAAGGACTTGAGGCCATGAGCGAAATATGGATAAGGCAACGGCGTTATTGCGATCGTCCTGGCCTGGAACGCCTTCAAGTTCTGGCGCCGTTTGCGCCACGTCGTCGCCTACATTTCAAACTCGGAGAGGATTAGCCAATGAGATTCGACGAAAACGACCGAGACGACGACCGGCCGCGCAGCCAGCGGTGCCCGAAGTGCCGGCGCGGGTTCCAGGTGCTCGCGGACGAGGGCGGCCAACACGCCTGCCAGCATTGCGGCTATGGCGCGCCGGAGGACACCGCCGAGGAAGTGGACCCGGACGACCACGGCGCGGCGCTGTTCGACGCCTTGAAGGACTTGGTACTCCGCGTCGACCAGACGGAACTGGCCGACGGCAGCAGCATCAACACTATGAAAGCGCACGCCGCGCTGGAGTTGATCGAGCCGGGGGAGTGGTTATGAAAGGAAAGGACTTCAGGCCGAGACGGCGGGGCGGTCTGATCAGCCGCTCTGGTGGGAGTAGGCGACGAACTGGCTCGTTCGCTTGAATGGCAAGGGCAGATTACTAAGGCTCTCTCGGAGCGTCTGTCTACCGTGAGCCTTACCGTCATTGCCGCCATCAGGGACGAGGGGTCGGCTCGTGCTGAGGCGCTGAGCCGATCGCACGGCGGTGCCCTCGGAATAGACATCGCCGAGATGGCGAGTCATCTGCGTCTCAAGGCCAACGAGGATCTGACGCCCTACAAGGCCCACAAGGGGAAGTCCCGTCGCGGGCAGCTCCCCGGTCTGGCGACTGATCGTCGCGGCTACGCCATCAAGAGCAACCGCAACCGCCGCTCGCGTTATCGCCGCGCCAAACAGGAGTCGTGAGGTCATGGCAGTCTTGCTGGGATTGAGCTTGGAAGAGTTCTTAGCGATCCGTGCCTATTGGATTGCGTGGCACCAACGCGCGACGGCTCGCGTGGTTACGCACGCGTAGGCGAGGGGAAGTGGGCCAAAGGTTAGCCGCCTGCCTTGGGAACAGGACATCAAGCGGGTTCGATTCCCGCCTTCCCCACCATATACTTGCGCCAATGGATTACTTGGCCGTGTGCGAACAACTCGATCTGGAATTGACGCTAGAGCAGCACATTGCTTGCGCGTTTCTTGAAGGCCGTGGCCTCCGGTTCCTCGTGGACTTTGGCTACGTGAATGCCGTGGAACGAACACTCGCTCTCTTGGAACTCGTGCCAATCACGGTGGTCGCGTCCTCGGGGCTCTCTCGGGGGCTGCAAATAGACTGCCCCGCTTGACAATGGCGATAAGAAGGGATTAAAGTCGCCCTATGAAAACTTTCCGCGTGCGAAAAGCCAAGTGCCGCAAGTGCGGCCACCAATGGGTGCCGCGCGGCCGTATCGTGCGCCAATGCCCGAACCCGGCGTGTAAGACCCTGCGGTGGGACGACCGAGAACCGAAGGAGCAAAAGTGAGCATCATCACCACGTACGACAATCGCGCGGACTGGTTGGCGGCGCGGCGGAAAGGACTCGGGGCCAGCGATGCGCCCGTGATTCTCGGCCTGTCGCCGTTCAAGAGCGCGTTGCAGCTCTACCACGAGAAGATCGGGATGGAGGTCGAACGCGCGGGCGAGTTGGAGTTTCTGCACTGGGGAAACGCGCTCGAAGCGCCGATTGCCGCCCGCTACGCCGAAGTGACGGGCCGCCCGGTCACGCGCGCGACGAACCCCTACACGATTCACTGGAGCGACGACGCGCGGACGCCCTGGGCGTTTGCCACGCTCGACGCGACGACTCGGCGGAACACGTCTCTCGAATCAACTATCTCTCTTGACGGCGAGGAAGGCGCGCTGGAAATCAAGAACGCCAGCGTCTACGTCGGCGACAAGTGGACGGACGAGCCACCCGTCGACTACCAGGTGCAGAACCAGCATCAGCAGATGGTCGGCGCGTTCGGCTGGGGCAGCATCGCGGCCCTGATCGGCGGCAACAAGTTTCTGTGGTGCGACATCGAGCGCAACAACGAGTTCATCAACGGCGTGCTGATGCCGGCGCTGATCGAGTTCTGGGGCCGCGTGCAGAACCAAGATCCGCCTCCGATTGACGGCAGCGACAGCGCCAAGGCGTTTCTCGCGCAGCTATACCCGCAGGACAAGGGCACGGTCGTCGCGCTGGACGGCGAGGCCGTGGACTGGGACGCGGAGTTGACGGAGGCGAAGGCCAAGGTTGACGAGTGGGACGCGAAGAAGCAGTTGGCGGAGAACCGGCTGAAGGCGGCGATTGGCGAGCACTCGGCGGCGACGTTGCCCAATGGGATCACGTACACGTTCAAGGCGCAGACCCGCAGCGAGCACATCGTTAAGGCGTCGACGTTCCGCGTGTTGCGCCGGAAGGGAAGCATCAAGTGAGCGAGCAGTTTCAGAAGGAACTTGACGATCTGGAGGCTGGGTTGATCGGGATCGTGGATGCCCAGGCCGAACTACTCATGTTGTGCCGGCCGTTCGTCGTGAACGCCGTCGCGAAGCAGACCGAGTTGGGGTTGCTCCACGGTGCGCTGGAAGACGCCTTTCTACTCGGGCGCATCGACATCATTCTCGGCGCCGGCGGCCACGTTGTCATGCGCGAACGAGGACCGGCACTTCCAACCGCAGGCAGGCAGATGTTTTGGAAGTGCCCAACATGCGGGACCGAGTGGCACGCCAATCCGCCCTACGTTGGGCAACAGTGCCAGGACTGTCAGACGTGGAGGAAACCACAGTGAGCGCCGCCACCCTGCGTCGGGAGAAGATCGGCGAAGCCGCGACGACGATCATGGACGGACTGGCCGCGTCCGGCCTGATGCCGATGGAGGGACTGAGCGCCGTAGAGGCCGTCTACGCGCTCCTGCTACTGCGCGGCATGGACGCGGCGCAAGGCCACCAGAAGACAATTGACGACGCGCGGCACGTCGCCCTGCGGAGTCTTAGTCGGATGGAGTCGCGGGTGCTGGCCTGGCCGGCGAGAATCGAGGACCGATCATGACAGACCCGACATCGCTCAGTAGGGAAGACGTGGACAAATACGTGCTTCAACTCCAGAACACAATCAAGCACTGGCAGGAACGATACGCACTCGCGCGCGGCTTCATGTCGTTCGACCTGTATCTGGCCGACACCACGCCTCCGACGCCGAGGCTGATTCGGGATGAATACACATCGGACTTCAGATCATGATTATCCACTACTTACTGATCCTGCTGGCCGTGACGCTGTGCTGCCACTACGCGGGAGTCATCTACGACAGGAGCCGAAAATGAGAGTGATCCGCGCGTGGAAGAAACCGAAGCGCAAAGGCTTCGCGTCCGTGGTGAACCACGACGGGACACCGCCCATCGGCGCGTGCGTCGCGCACCGATGCAAGCGCCACGAAGCCGTGAAGCCGATAAACACCGCCACCGAGGAACAAACCGAGTGCGGCGCGTGCATTTCGGAGGACATCACGAACCTGCTGATTCTCTACAACGACACCGCCGACCGGCTGGAACGCGCGTGCGGGGCGCTCAACCTGTTGTCACCGGGCGCAGGCGATTCGTTCCTGCCCCACCCCACGATCGAGAAGGAGCAGACCGATGAGCAGTAACCAACTACTGCGACTGGACGAACGCGCGAACGGCGTCAAGAAGTTGTTTTCCGAGAACACCGAACGGATGCTGAAGTTGGCGCCGCGCCACGGCACCGATCCGAACCGGCTCCTGTCGATCGCATTCACGTCGATTGCCTACGACGCGAAGCTCGTCGCGTGTACCCCGCAGTCCATCATCGGCGGCGTGTTCGAGTCGCTGAAGCTCGGCCTGATGCTCGGCGGCCCGTCGCAAGAGGCGTGGTTGATTCCGTTCGGCACTGAGGCCACGCTGGTGATCGGCTTCCAAGGCTACCGGAACATCCTCGACCGTGGCCGCGGCGTCATCGACGTGCATCCGAGGACGGTCTATGCCGGCGACGACTTCGACGTGTCGTTCGGCACCCCGCGCGACCGCATCACGCATCGGCCCTACTGGCTGACCGGGCGCCCCAAGGGGAGCCTTGTCGCGGTCTACGCGATGGCAAACCTCCGCGGCGGCGGCCAGCAGATTGAAGTCATGCCCAAAGCCGAAGTCGACGCGCACCGGGATCGGAGCCGCGCGAAGAACTCCGGACCGTGGGTCAACGACTACGACGCAATGGCGCTCAAGACCGTGATCCGGAAGATTGCGAAGTACCTCCCGAAGTCCAACGAACTACTGTCACGCGCTCTCGACTTGGACGACAAGGCAGATCGCGGCGTACCGCAGGACTTCGAGATCGCGGGGTTTTCGGTACCGCAGGACGGCCCGAGGAAGCCCGCCCTGGACGCGCTGGCTGAGCATGTTGCCGGCGCCATCGACATCACGCCAGAAGAAAGCAAGGCGTTGGATGCGGAAATAGCGACAAGAGACAACCAGTGACACACATTGCGAAGGCGTGGTATCCCGAAGGAGTAACAGCATGAGCAGCATCGACGCGGTGATTCTTGTGGGCGGTCTCGGCTCGGTGGTCCTCATGCTCGCGTTCACGCTGATCGACTACTGGGCGGATGTGGAAGCCCGGCGCCAGGACGAGGAACGGCGCCGGCTGGATCGGATCATGAAGGCGAATCATGTGGCCCCGAGAGCCGCCGGGTTGCATTCCAGGAAGGTGAGCTAACTAATATGTGTCAATTTCTCTCGGCGCTGGTGCTCCGAAACGGCGATGTGCTGACCCATCCCGCGCTGGATTCACATGCGGATTTAGTGCGCCACTACCGCCTCCCGGATGACCACCTGCACCATCAGCACTTCGCCAAAATGGAACTCACACCAGTCGATTGGCTCGATGCGGCGACATGGACATTCCGCCTGGACGAGGAGACAGCCCCAGGGTGGTGGGACGACGTGAGCGCGGCGGCCGAGGCCACACTACGTGAACGCGCCAAGCGGATGATGATCACGACGGGACGCCGGCAGCTCATCGCGGATGGGTGTTGGATTGTCGCCGGAGATGCCGTGCTGGATCGTATGGTGGCTGGCCGCGTGATCTATCTCGGGGGGTCCGCGAACGTCGGCGTGATGCGGGGGTCCGCGAAGGTCGGCGTGATGTGGGAGTCCGCGAACGTCGGCGTGATGCGGGAGTCCGCGAACGTCGGCGTGATGCGGGGGTCCGCGAAGGTCGGCGTGATGTGGGAGTCCGCGAACGTCGGCGTGATGCGGGAGTCCGCGAAGGTCGGCGTGATGCGGGAGTCCGT